>Ga0315277_10010044_pt1 | contig 12029 bp, 15 predicted proteins | sample YL17G05_15_MG_FD_203695 | JGI IMG/M metagenome (GOLD analysis project Ga0315277, IMG submission 203695) | Sediment microbial communities from Yellowstone Lake, YNP, Wyoming, USA - YL17G05_15 | ecosystem: Environmental > Aquatic > Freshwater > Lake > Sediment | place: USA: Wyoming | collected... | reverse complement strand
GGGAAGGAGATGGCGAAGGCTGCGAAGGATAGGTTCGGGAAAGTTCCGGAGTTTCTTAGCAGGTTTTCGTCATCCCAGTCTTCTTATGAGGCCTTTCCGTTCGAGATGTCAAGGACTTCCTCATATCACGGAATCGTGGATCAGAATCACCCGGAGGGTCCGTTCCCAGGGTGGTCGTCCATCGACAAGCGATACATTGGGAAAGAGCACCACGAGTCTATAGTGGCTGCTGCGAAGTCCTTTCTCAAAGAGGAGTGGTTCAAGAATGGTTGGGATGGAGGGTCGTCTGATGCCCCCGTTCGTGCCGCTCTAGACCTTGCAATCGCCGTCGCGGATGGATCGTCCTATCAGTCCAAGATCGATTCCCCGACCTACGACATGCTACTCAATGATCTCACTGGCCAGGGCCAGGATCTCTTTTCAGAAACCCCGCTGCGAATCATGAAGAGGAGCTTTGTGCAAATGAACAAGGAAGCCGTCCAAAACATCTTGAAGATCGCTGGCGAGCTTCGTTCGTCTCGACCGCGTGTCGCCCTTTCCATCGTCAAGAACCTCAGGGCAATGGTCGCGCAGGATCAAGAGCAGCAAAAACAGATGGACGAGGGTCATCTACCCCGAGATCGGAACACGGCTCAGCAGCAGCAGGGCCAGCAGGAGATCCAGGGTCAGCAGGAGATCCAGGGCCAGCAGGAGATCCAGGGCGGGGAGGCCTTCAAGGTCGACGACAAGAAGATCGGAGAGATGGAGGCGTCTGAGAAGAAGAAGCTTGCTGATGAACTCAGCAAGGGGATCGATGAACTTCTCAAGGCTACTGACATCTCGGACTTCCTGGACGGTCTCAAGGAGATGGAAGGGCTCACGAAGAAGGTCGGCTCGTATCGCCGCGGAGGTCGCACCGCCGCCTCGAGTTTCGCCGACATTCAGAAGCTCATGAAGGAGATCGGGGAACTCCCGAAGGACGACATGAAGGCTCTCATCGATCTGGTGACCAAGCCTCTCAAGGAGACCCAGAAAGCCATCAACGACGCTGGAGAAGGTTTCAGCGCGGAGGACGCGAAGGCTTTCTCCGAAGGTCTCGATGCTGCGTTCACTGCCCTCGAGAAGGGTGCCGAGAAGGTCAAGACCGGTTCGGTTCGCGTGAGCCTTGCGACCCTCGTCAGGCTTGCCCACGAAAATCCCGGAACCCGCATGGTCCTTCTTCCGATTATCGCCGCGAAGAAGAAGGGTGAAGCGAAGAAGAAGGGTAAGAAGACTTCTCAGAAGAAGGTCGATGAGAAGAAGGGCGGCAAGAAGAACTTGGCTCCTCCCTTCAAGAAAGGTCAGAAGCCTGCGAAGAAGCCCATGAAGAAGAAGGCTTCGGTCCAGATCCTCCCCACTGACGCCAACTGGTGATCGTTCGCGATCCTACGGCTTTCATACGACTTTCCAGAATCCCGGAGACAAAAAATGCCCATCCCTAAGCAAATCGCCAATAAGGTCCTGACCAACCTCGACGTCGCCGCCACGAAGCTCGAATCGCTCGTCAAGAGTGGTAAGGCTGACCCGAAGCTCGCGTCGGTCATTCGTGAGATCGATTCGTTCGCAGATCGGTTTCAGGTCGCTGCTTTCGGCGAGGAAAGCCTTCGCAGCCATCAAGCGAAGGTTCTCAAGCGCGATTCCGATGAGCCGTACATGGACACGTTCGATAACGTGAACGCGCCACTCAAGACGGACGCCGACGAGCCGTACATGCACAAGACGCCCGCCTCCTTCAACGCGAAGGCAATCGACAATTTCGACGCTGATCGGTCCTCGACCGTGTCCGAACGCGACGAGTATGCCGTTCGTGATCTCAGCGAGTGGTCGGACGGCACTCAGAAGCAGCCTTCGTGGGCTCGCGGTTCTGCCGGAAAGAGCACCCGTCAGGGATCGACGCAGACCGCTTCTGGCGACAAGACCTGGTCGGACTGAGTCCCCCATGCACCGAACCGCCTTCGTAGACGACCAGCTCTACTCGAGGGAGTTCAGGTCTGGTGACCTCGTCCGCAAGGCGGGGATGCACGAGATTACGTTCTCCCCGTACGTTGGGAGAGTCCTATATTCAGACAACGACACAGGGACAGTATCCGTCCAGTGGCCATGGGGCGTTGAATCTGAAGCTGCCACCATGCTCACGAAGGATATGTCTGAAGAATACGGTGCCCCAACCGGATTCGATCAGAGTTATTCTACGTGGGAATCATCTCGTTGGACCTCGTCACCTGCGATCGAGAAGGCCGACGCGAAGTGGAGGTCTTCTCTTGCCTCCGATTTCGAAAAAGCTACCCTGCCAGTATGGAGGGCTGCATGCTTTGAATGGCATCGTGAGACTCCGGAAATGGATGCCCTGTCGCGCATTGCCGCTGATATGGCAGACGAGTTCGGCTTTGACGTCGTTCGGCGAACTGTCGCGAATCTGTATGGGCTCGGTGCGCGGCTCGCCATATACTGGAAAGACTCGAAGCGTCGATATAGAGTCACCCAGTCGGAGAAGACTTCCGGGAAGTTGTCTTGTCCACGGTGTCGCTCTTCTCTCAAGCCTCGTGTCTACAGTCACGGGAGACGCGTTCTTCAGTGCAATGATTGCGGATTTAGTATATCACCGAAAGACCTACGATGACTGCCTACGAAAATCTGATTCGAATCGCGAACGAGCTGTCCGAGTCTGACCCGCTTCTCGGTCATGAGCTCGAGGAGTCTGTTCGTACGGCGATCATCAACCCGGGTGTCGAGACTTTCTCGAAGCACGTCGAACGGGCGGTAGCTACGCTAAAGAGTCTGAAGTCCACCATCGAAGAGACGATGAAGGAGTTCGGGGACGTTGACGCCGAGAATATGGCGGACTTCGCATCCACGTTCGATGATGCCGCAGCCGCTGAAATCGAGGCTTTGAGGACTGTCATGGAGCGTGTCCAGGCTTCTAGGTCCGCCTCCTCCAGAGAGGCTGGTCCGAAGGATTGGCTTAAAGGTCTTTTCAAGAAGAAGGACAAGAAGCCCGAGACTACGTGGGAGGACTCGGAGATGCAGCCGTCCTATCGCATGGACGACGCCGACATCGATGACTGGATCGGCGGAAAGAAGGATTGGGATTCATCGAAGTCCATCAGCGAAGAAGCTGGTGAGAAAGATAAGTTCTTCGGCGGCGTGTCGGATATCGTGAAGATGTTCGATAAGCTCGTAAAGGCACCATCCAAGGGTGCGATCGACACAATGCTCAAGGCCATCAATGGCCTTCTTGATCTCGGAAAGAAGCTCATTGGAGCTCCTGAGGCGAAGCCGAAGCCCGCTGGTCCGCCGAAGCCGGGCGACCGTCCGAAGTCTCAAGCGAAGCCCGAAGAGATCAAGACTCCGAAGTTCGATGAGGTGGTGTCCCACTACGTGGATATGCTTCAGGAGAATGCCGGCGATCCCATCAAGATGAAGAAGTACCTGAAGGAGCTATTCACTAAGGTGAAGGCTGACGTGGAGGATGAGAAGGTAAGCTTCGCGTCTAAACGCCGCGCAGCAGTTCGCCTTGCCACGTTCGTCCGCGGAAATCCTTCATTCAAGGGTTCTCTGCTTCCGATGATCGTGCGCCTCAATACGCCCTGACTAGGATTCACTGACGATCCCCATCGTCTATGTTGAGGTCTCCGCACTTTAGCTTCCTTTTGAAGTCTTTACGGAGATGGCATTCAGGCGAACCGCGAAGGCGATCATGTCTCGTCAGAACGTTCCGTTCGACGAGTGGATGGAAGTCCTCCGTACTCAAGGCGATGGCGTCGTACCGAAGGATTATATCCACAGGACTGCCAAGACTGTCCTGCGTCGCTGCGATCCGAATCAGTATCTCCTATCTCATGCCACGATAGTCGCATCAGTCGATACGTACGCTCCGAATGGTGTGAAAACGGGTCGCGTGATGAACCGTGGGGTTCAAATCGAGGTTCGGTGGCCCGACTACAGAATCAAGCCTGAATGTCAGGCCATCGTCAACAACAATGGCGACGCATGGGAGCGTTCTCTCCTCCTGTCGACGTATCGGACATTCATCGGTGCTCACAACTATCTGGAACACATCCAGATCCCGGAGTTGTCGAAGGGCTTCATTGTTGACGCCGTTGCTCGAGACCTCGGGAGCACGTGCTATATCGACATCCTCGTAGCCACCGACAAGAAGCACAACCAACTTGTGTCCGATATACTTTCCGGGGAAATCACCGGACTGTCGATGGGCTGTGTCAGCCTTTTCACTATATGTACGAAGTGCGGAAATATCGCCGCTGACGATTCACAGACTTGTCCTTGCATTCAGTATGAAGGTAAGCATACTGAATATGTCGACGAAGACGGAACGAAACATAAGATCTCGGAATTGATAGGGCACGTCAGCATTCCGAATAGCAATCAGTTCATCGAATCTAGTTGGGTGAAGAACCCGGCTTTCGTCGGAGCTGTTCGCAGGAATTTTCTGAATGGGGACTCTCAGGTCGCGTCCCAGCTTGAGAAGGCACTCGCCAGCAATAAGTCGAGGAACCTCATACAAGTTCCTGACGGAGTGAAGAAGGCTGCGAGCATCAGAATCGCGGATCAAGGTCAAGATCAAGGAGATCTTGGCGACATCGATCAGCTTGACGACGCCGCTGGTGGGGGTCAGGATCAGGGCGGGGATCAGGATCAGAGCGGGGATCAGGGACAGGCCGGAGATCAGGATCAGAGCGGAGACTCGAAGCCTGGTGAGAAGCCTGGTGACTCAAAGCTCGATGAGCTTCTCGATAAAGTTCAAGAACAGATCCTCACTATCCTAACTGATAGGCTCGGTGAAAGACTCCAACCGAAGCCTGAGGATGTCGGGTTTGTGAAGGCTCCAACTGACGTATCCGGCGGAAACTCGAATCTCGTCCGTTCATCTGTTGAATTTTCGAGGCGTCTGAGAGCTTCTTTCCCGAAGAACCCGAAGCTCGTCTCTTGGGCTGAGAGCGCATGGAAGACTGTCCATATTGGTGGAGTCTCTGCGATCAAGAAATCATCCATGACATCGCGAGATCTCATAGTCCTTTCATGGATTGAAGATAGAGTTAAAGGTCGCGACTATCCGTCGCACCTTTACAATCTGGCGATGAAGATCGGTTCAATCAGCAAGTTTCCGAGTGAAAAGTCTTTCGTGGCCGCGTGCGCCATGAAGGCTGGTCGTTCGATCACTGCTGATGAAGCAAAGTTCCTTCTTTGGAAGGGCCGGATCGCCAGCTTTTCCAACGATTCCAATTGTTAAAACTCTCATGAAGTTCGACCGAATAGGAGATCAAGTCACCATGCGTCAGCGTTCCACCTGGCAGGGAAAAGGCAGTGAGACCGCTCGGCAGGCGGCGACGCAACGTCGTGCGGACGACATCTACGACATGAACGGAGAGCATCCGCAGCCGTCCCCTGTCGACTATGCGAACGGCGATCCCGACAAATGGGCAGAGACCCCTGCGTCGTATGACCGCGTCGAGGCCGAGTACGAGGCCGGACATGTCAAGCGCAATGAGATCGGACTTCCCGATTTCAACAAGAGCAACTTCGACGGCTCTGGTTCGAAGCCTTGGGGCAATGCCAAGTACGATAACCGGAATGCTTCCGACCGGAAGGTTGCCGCGGCCACCAAGATCGCTTCAGCTATCCTCGGTGGGTCGGACTCCGATGCAGTTCGCCAGGTTGCTACCGCCGTAATGGCGATGCCGGACAAGGCGATTCTCGCAACACTGAAGGCGATGAATGCATCGTCTCCGGCTTCACTCCCTCAAGGAGTCAGATTCAAGCGCGCTGTCGCCTGCACCAAGCTCGCCGCTCGGATCCTCGGATCCTCGGCGACTGAGGCCACAGTCGAGAAGCTCGCTCGTTGCCTCTTCCAGATCAACGACTCTCACCTCCGTCCTATCGTGAAGCTCGTCGCATCCGTCAAGGTTGCGCAGGAAGAGGAGCAGGAAGAGGAGCAGGAGCAGGAAGAGGAAGAGGAGCAGGAAGAGGAGCAGGAGCAGGAAGAGGGTCGGGGCGAAGATCCCCCGACTGAGCAGCATGCCCAGCAGGAGCAGGAAGAGGGTCGGGGCGAAGATCCCCCGACTGAGCAGCATGCCCAGCAGGAGCAGCAGGGCGGCGGCGACGAGTGCCTCACGGCTGAAGAAGAGGCCATGCTCGCTAACATGATCGGAGAGGGCGACGGTGACCTCGCTGAGCTGTTCCAGCCAGCACCTGCTGCACCCATGGCACCCATGGCACCTGCTGCACCTGCGGGAGCAGCTCCCGGGATCTCTTTCGACGATGATGACGCCAGCCCGGCTCATCCCTCTGTCGCATCTCTCGAAGATCTCTTCAACGACGACGCTGAAGTCAAGGCTCAGCGCGAAATCAACGCAAGCCAGCGGACCGGATACGATGTCCGCACTGCGTCCACTGCACCCAAGGGTGCCAAGAAGCTCGGTGCCGTTCAGGCATCCAAGAAGGCCACCATCGACACTCAGCTCGAGTCGATCTGGGATCGGCCCTGAAAACGCACGAGGAGAGATGCCTACCGAAAGGAGGCGTCTCTCCTCAAGAGACACAGAAGAGACATAGACAGGTACAGACACTCATAGGATCGAAGGAAGGCCTGGAAACTGGAATCAAGAATGGACGGGATCGCGGCACAGCCGGACTGAACCCACGTTCTCAGACTAAAGCGACCTGAGCTAACTGAACGATCTGAAAGAGACTGGAGATATTATGGGAACCATCGGCGGTCAGGCAAATGGCGATTTTCGCCTCAGCAGCAGCGCCCTGCGTATCCTTTACTCGCTGATCAAGGACTCGATCCCCAGTCTCGCGAGTGACGGTTTCACGCAGGCAAACCCGAGCCTTGTCACAACGGCTCCAAACAGGTCAACGACTCTTCCTTCGACCGTCAAGCGTGGCGTTCTGGGCGGATCGGTCGCCTTCCTCAGGCCGGACGTCGGCTCGAATGTCGTCGGAGGTGCCGCACAGGTAACCCCCGGTGTCTACGTTCCGAAGACGCGTCCGCTCGGCCTCTTCATCAACGATGCGATCGGCAACGCATACGAGAACACCCCCGGCGTGGCATCGGGCAAGGGCCCGTTCCTTCGTGGCGGCTCGTGTGGCGTCAAGATCTACGAGACCCAGATCCAGATCGGTGCCTCTACGGCGCTCATCTACTCGGTCGGAGATCGCCTCTACGCTTCGGTGAACGGCCTCCTGACGAACCGGTGGCAGGATTCGTACGAGGCACAGTGGATCACCGCGACGAGCGTCGGCGGTGCTACCTCGAGCGGTGCGGCCGCCGAGTACGACATCACCTGCATGGGTGTCGTCCTTTCTCCGTCAGACTCCAACTCCACGGAGATGTTCCTCGAGCTCTCTTTCTGAGCCGCCGGAACGGGAAAGGATCACGAAAATGTCATATGGAGTTCAAGTCGTCGACAACGCCGTCAAGGAGCAGTTGGTCGACAAGTTCATCGCAACAAGCCAGGGACGCCGGCACCTCGCGGCTTCCATGATCCAGCCCCTGCGTGACCGCAGGGACTACTCCTCCGTCGGCCGCAAGACCTTCCTGGTCGAGCAGCTTCCGGACGGAGCCACCCCGGTCTACGACAAGGACCCGGACGTCGTCGCCTACGTGATCGGTGAGGAGGGTGAGTCGATCACCGCCGTGTCCAAGCCGCGTCGCGTGATTTTCCCACTCTTCGAGATCGCGGCCCTCCCCAAGGCCCCGCTCACGCAGATCAAGGAGCGCCGGTACGACCTGCTGAAGCGTATGCAGGATCTCGGCAAGGCGCAGATCCAGGCTGCAGAAGACGACCGTGTCTTCAGCATCATGGACGCAATCGCGGTGAACGGCTTCGACTCGCTTCCGGGCGGGACGAACCCCGACATCCCCGTGGTAGCGCCCATCTCGCCGGCGATCCTCGCCGACGCGTTCGCCGAGATCGAGCGCCACGACCTTAGGGTCGCTCGCGTCTACATGAACGCGACGGACTACGCGGACATCCGCAAGTTCGGTCGTGACGTGCTGGATATCGAGTCGCAGGCGACGCTCTGGAAGACCGGTATGATGGCAACGGGCTGGAACGCCCAGTTCATCGTGTCGCGTATCGTCCCCGCGGGCGTCGTGTACGTCTGCTGCGAGCCGGAGCAGTTCGGTCGCATCCCGGTCCGCACGGAGCTGACGGTCCTCTCGGCCGACAACCCCGAGGAAAGGACTATCGGTTTCAGTATGTTCGAGAACCTCGGAATCGGCGCGTACAACCCGCGCGGTCTCGTCAGGCTCATCGTCACTCGCTGAACTAACTCCTGGTTAGTTCCTTTCGACCCTGGTCGCCCTCGCGGTGGCTGGGGTCGAAAAGTATTTGGATTCATCCCTCCATTACTATCAGCGCACATGCCTCGGCGCACGTCTCGAAGTCGCCCCGGACTTGTGTCCATTTCCTTCCATTCACCTCGAGTTCCGCCCATGAATCGTCTGGGAGTCTTGTGTAGTTGTTTGTATCTTTCGTGGCTCCGCAGTTCTTGCACGTCCATTCCTCTGGATCAGATGAACTCCTCGCAAACGAGTGTCCATCCTGCTCGAACTCGTCCCATTCGGAAGACTGACACAGAAACATAATGTTTGGACTTTACTTTTTCTTTAGATTTCCTCATGGAAGACGACACTCGTGAGAGACCACGCGAAACTGAAGTGATGGCTCTTCTCGAGCAGGTCATATGTACTGCCGAGAAGGCTCAATCGTTCGTACAGGATGACGGTCGAATCTCCGGTACTGACTCCGAGAAAATGCTCGACCTCATGATGCATATTCGATCTTTGTCACTTGAGATCGATCATCTCATGGTACGTCCAACGATCGGGGTTTTATTCACCCTGGACCGTTAGAATCACCGACTCGTCACAGTCCTCTCGACCGTTGAACTTCCGAGTCTCTTGATTCGGAATTTGCCCGGGAGGGACCTTCACAGAAAATCCGCACCTGCTGCATTCCCACAGGTCGTTGAGCATCAGCCTCCCTGGCGGGTTTTTCTTTACCCACTCGTGCGGTGTCATCATGTTTCTACATCCGAGATTTCAACATCTCCGGATGAATGTACCATGCTCATGGCTGAGAGCGAGTGGCATGGGTTGATTGTCTGGAGAGACTCGAGATCTCTTGATTGGTGGGGAGATGACCTCGTATTCCACATCCTATCTTGTCTCGAGCATGAAGCTAGAGAAGACGTCCCGGAGGAGCATCGTGCGGCCCTCATGACCTTCCGCGAGCTGGACGACGACAGGCGGTATGAGGTCGTGAAGGCCGCACTCGAGGCTTGCGGGTCCTACTGAGCGGTGACGGCGACTCTTCGGCTCCTCGGCTTGCGCGGAGGGGCGTCATCCCCGTATGCCCGGGGGTCGAGCTTCTTGCCCGTCAGGAGCTCCTCCCAGACGTGGTGGACGTGGTCGCACCATATTGCGAGCGTCCCCACCGGGGCTCCGGCCTTCCTCCAGGCCTTGCGCCACGACTGGCGGTATCCCTTCTTCCAGCGTGCGAAGGCCTCCGGATCCGACATCGTAGCGTCGACCTTCGGCCAGAGGGGGTCGCCGACCATTGCCGTTCGCAGGGATTCGTACGAGTCGGAATATGCCTGCATCGGGTCCACGAAGAACTCGTCCGCGCCGGATCGGGCGATTTCTTCGCAGTACTCCTCGGTCATGGAGTCCGAGAGGTGAGGGATCGCCGGCGCGACGTTGACATGGACCCTGATCCCGGCTTTCTTCAGGGCCGCGACCGTGCGGAACCGGGCCGCGGTCTGGACTGGGATTCGCTCCAACTTCGTCATCAGGTCTTTCGGGAACGGCGTGATGCTGAGATGTACTCTGGCCCTAGGTAGGCCGGCTATCAGCTCCGCGTCGTCGAGCACTATCGGGGACCGCGTGAAAATCCCGACCTTGCTCGGTCCGGACGGTGCGTCACGTATCGCCTCGAGCGCGAGTCTTGTGAGTCGGGACTTTCGCTCCTGCGGCTGGTACGGATCGGTCATCGTCCCGAGCACGAGCCGCTCCCCGGCTGTCTGAGGGAGCTCTTTCGGGAGGCGATCGACGACGTGGTCTCGAGTGCGGACGAAGTCGCCCCACTCGCTCTTCGCGTCTTTGACGAAGAACCTGACGTAGCAGTAGTTGCATCCGAACTGGCATCCGACGTAGGTGTTTAGGGCCCAGTCGTAATTCTTGAAGCCCGACGGCGTGATGATCTTCCCTCTGCTGGCTTGAGTAACGATCAGTTTGGTTTTGTCCATCCGGTCCTCCTTTGGGGGGATAGAGAATACATATGGACTGAATGGATCTCCGGTTTCCGAACCCAGGTGTACTTATTGAATGAAGACTCGCCAATTCCTCAGACTCGTCACGGTCTGGACGAAGCACCTCGGGCATTCTTGGTCACGAGGTGGATATGGTCCTTGGTGGATTGAACGCAGCGGGAATCCGTGGATTCGATGTTGTAAGTGCAATGCTTTCGCGTTGTTCGACGGCCGACGTCTTCTTGTCTGGCTCGAGCCGAAGATCGTCCACGACTTCATAATGAGCCGTCCCAAAAAGGGCGGAGGTCGGCAACTCCATCTAATACCGCCTCACAGGCTGCGTGGTGGCCTCCTCGGGCTTCGGACGTGCGGGTATCTGTGCGCCGAGCAAATTCACGGATCTTGACACTGGTCGAGTCATGTGTTAAATAGTTTAAACATGACGTTTGGCAAACATCTGAAGTCCTTGAGGGAGTCGAGAGATCCGAAGCTCTCCCTCAGGGGTCTGGCCAAGGCCGTCGGCCTTACAGCGTCCTATCTGAGCCAGCTCGAGTCTGACTCCGCTAAGCCCCCTTCGGAGAAGGCTGTCCGGCTTCTTGCTGAAGTTCTAGGAGAAGATCCCGACGTCCTTCTGGCCATGGCCGGCCGTGTGTCTGAGGATTTGAAAGAAGTAATCATGAGGCGCCCGAGACTGTTCTCCTCACTTCTGAGAGAACTGAAGGAGGCCCCGGATTCCGCCGTGCTTCGTGTCGTCCGTGAGGTTCGGGATGGGAAGTGGTGAAAGGAACTAACAAATGCTGGAGGACGGAATGTCTACACAATGGAGTGGGTCGACATGGAAAGCAAGTTTGTAACTCTCTGCTTTTTTGGCGACACCGAGTGGGAGGTCCTGGACCGCCTCGGGGTTGCGGAGGTGATGTTCGAATGATGCATCCTGTCAACACGACTTGGTGGTTCCCTCAAGTTCAGCCAATCCCTCTTTGGTACGACCCTCCTACAAACCTTCGGTACGACCCTCCTACAAACCTTCGGTACGACTCGCCTTCTCCTTGCGGTCATCCTGGTTGCAAGGTGCGTGATTTCGTTCCGTACCTCCCTGACCCGCGATGTATCTGCGATGGACGTCCACTGCTTCTCTACATACCGCCCGGATCTCATATTCACTGCCCTGTACACGGAACTGTCCTTCACGGGTCGCCCATAATTTGGTGATATCGGCGTAGACCGTTTGTCGGGCCTCGTTGTCATGAGGTTTGCTAAGATTACGAGCCCCGGAGAGCTCGAGGGCTATTTCGGTGGTGATGTATGGAGAACCTCCGAATGGACTGATGGTGCGTTCCATGGAGAGACGGCTTCTTTCAAGGCCGAAATTCTCCCGTCGGACGTCACCTACAAGGTATCTATATCCGCCGTCGACGATCCTTCGGACTCCGACTCTTTCTTGACCGACGACCCAGCGCGTTCCATAGCTGACTTTCTCGGCGAAGGTTTTCCTGGTGGCTCCGAATACTTCAAAAAGATGTCGTCGAGCCCTCGAGCCTTCTCCTCGGCCCTCAGGACCGCCGCGTCCCTCGGCTCCCTGAACCTCGTTCGCAGGATCCTGGCTTCCATCCCTTCAGTATCCTCGAGGCATACGGCCTCGTCCAGCTCCTGGCTCGAGCCCGTCGAGTCGAAGATGAAGTCGAGGGGATGGAAGGTGAAGCTCTCGACAGACGACGGAATTCCGTCTCTCC
>Ga0315277_10010043_pt1 | contig 12029 bp, 11 predicted proteins | sample YL17G05_15_MG_FD_203695 | JGI IMG/M metagenome (GOLD analysis project Ga0315277, IMG submission 203695) | Sediment microbial communities from Yellowstone Lake, YNP, Wyoming, USA - YL17G05_15 | ecosystem: Environmental > Aquatic > Freshwater > Lake > Sediment | place: USA: Wyoming | collected... | reverse complement strand
AGCGAGACAAATTTTACTTTATGGCCCTGGGCCGCCCACAGTGCGGCGACGCCTCCTGCTCTGAGTTCACAATCATCCGGGTGGGCGCCAAAGACAATGATGTGAAGTTTGCCCTTTTCAGGTTCCTCCGGGACACCAGCCGGCGCAGACGTAGAAGAAGTTTGTGGGGCAGCGGGAGCCGGGCGGTTGTAAAAGACAAATATCGATACTGCTATTGCCGCCGCCAGAACCAAAATTACCGGGCCAGGAATTTTTTTATTCATAAGTTTTCTCCTTGAAGTAATAAGGTTGCAGATTAAATGTAAACCTTGTCCATCATTCTTGGGAAAGCGATGCACTGTCTTATGTGCTTTTCGCCGGTTATCCAGGCGACGGTCCGCTCGACTCCGAGGCCGAAGCCGCCGTGCGGCACCGAACCATATCTTCGCAGGTCCAGATACCAACTGTACGTTTCGGGGTTCAGACCCTGTTGGCGAATGCGCTCAACCAGGCGCCCGTAATCATCTTCCCTGACCGAGCCGCCGATGATTTCGCCGAAGCCCGCGGGCGCAAGCAAATCGAAATTCAAAACAACCTTTTCATTTTGCCTGTCGGTCTTCATATAAAAGGCCTTGGCCTCCTTAGGATAGTGCGTGACAAAGATGGGCCTATCGTGCATTTGCGAAATGACAGTCTCATCCGAGCCGCCGAGGTCTTTACCCCACTGAAATTCAGCCGCTAATTTGGCGTGCTTCGGATTGTTCTCAATTTTTGTCTCCGCTTCTGCAAGGTCGCCTTGCAATTCAATTAGCTCGGCGGCAATTTTGTCCTTCTGCCATTGTTTCAACTGACCTGCTTGCTGCTTTTCAAGCTCGGCTATTTTTGATTCAAGCTGCTGCTTTTGGATTTGCAGCGATTCTAATTCTTTGGCAAGAAAATCCGCGGTCTTTGAGCTGGTCAGAACACCGGCGGCCTCGGTGTAAGTGAGCCGGTAAAAAGGCGGCTTGACCTCCTCAAGAGCAGCAATATCGGCGCCTAATGTTTCAAGCTGACTTCTGTTATTCTGCAGGACCTGTGCGACAACAAATGATACAAAATTCTCAGCCAGCTCAAGCAGACCATCCAATTCGATAAAAGCCACTTCCGGCTCAACCATCCAGAACTCGGTCAGGTGCCGGCGGGTCTTACTCCTTTCGGCCCTGAAGGTTGGGCCGAAACAATATACCTTGCCGAAGCTCATCGCGGCGGACTCAAGATACAATTGCCCGGTCTGGGTCAGGTGCATAGGCACGCCAAAATAATCCACCCCAAAAAGCGTCTGCTGGTCCTCGCCGACAATCGTTGTAAAAATAGGCGTGTCAATCAGCGTAAAACCGTTATCGTTGAAGAACCTGCGAATGGCATCGATGACGGTGTGGCGGACTTTGCCAATGCACCACTGCCGTTGCGACCGAAGGTGCAGGTGGCGGTGTTTGAGTAGAAAATCAATGCCGTGCGATTTTGGCGTGATAGGATATCCTTCCGCCGGTGAAATTATTTGCGCATCGGTTGCAGCCAGTTCGTATCCGCCGACGCTTCTCTGCTCGGCCCGCACAATGCCGGTTACGGTAAGAGAGGATTCCTGGCCGAGGTGGATGAGCTTTTCAAAAAGCTCATCCGGCACCTTGCCCCGCTCAACAATGCACTGACACAGGCCGGTGCCGTCGCGAATAATCATAAACTGAATCTTGCCGCTCGAACGGCTGTTATATAACCAGCCGGCAAGAGTTACTTGTTTGCCCACATACTCAGATAACCGGTCAATCGCTGCATACACATTGCTCATAGTCCAATACCCTTCACAACCTAAGCTATTATTTTGGCCAGATATTACCGGCGGCTCCATATAATGAAAAGCGAGAGTCGTGCCTTTCGTATTCAAATTGGCTGCCCGAAACCGGGTCTATGAAGGCCTCAGCCAGCACCCGTGATTTTATTGCATTAAGGTCTGGCGGCCAACCGCCATTTTCGTTTTTGTATTGTTTTATCGCCACCAAAAGTCGCGAGCCCCTGCGGAAAGCAAGAGATTTTAGATATATCTCGTGAAACCTGTAGTAGGTTGACTCTGACATACCGGTTAGTAACTTGATTGTAAGGAGATAATTTAGCTTGAATCGCAATCGGGCCCCATCAGGTTTTCTTTTCCAGTCAAAGTTGGGGGCGGCCATCGCATAGTATTTTCCGTAGCTCTTATCAATTGCCTTAGCGATTTCTTGCGGCGTAGAAGGCATAAAGAACCAGCCCAGCACGGCAGCTCCTTTACCGCGTTTTCTTTGCCAATAAGACAATACCGGCGCATCTTTCAGAAAGTAGGCATCCGCTGGTACAAATGGTTTGCGGCTAAACCGCACATCGCCCCGCGGATTTACCTGGTAAAAGAAACAGCAAAAAGAATTCTTATCAAGAAGCTTCTCATACTCGAGCGCTTTTCCAAAATCCAAGCCCCAGTTGTTTTTCAGGTCCGGCAGAGAAGTAGCTATCGATTGAAGTTGCTGCTCGGTAGGCTCGCCTTCCATTATAAACCGGTTAAGGTGGGTTAAGGCCCGAGCTTCAATAGCAACACCCACCAAAAAATCTATTATTGCCGGTTGCTGATATAAGTGATTAGCCATTCGAGTAAGGCAGAGATATTTTTCGAGGCCGGCGTCGGTTCGGCCTTCAGCAATATCATTATTGGCAACCGAGAGCAGCAAAAATGCACAGCGTCGCATTTTCTGTAAATGTTCCCAACGTTCAGTGTCCGCAGGATTAGCCGTTATTGAGAATCTGCACTTTTCAATTCGGGATATTTCCATCAATGTATCTATCGTTCTTTGATGGCCTTTCAGCCATTCGGCGGTTTCCGGATGGTCGGTTCCACGCCACGGCCCGCTAATGGATGAGACTTCTGACTTTGTATAGAATTCGGGCTGATTGGAATCTATATCCAATCCCTCAAATAGCTTGCTATAAAGTAATGCGGCGTTTTCGCTGTCCGGGACCGCGTATTTGGCCTGAAGGGCAGCCAGCTCTTTCTCAAATGTATAAGGCCGCCAGCCGCCATTTTCATCGGGCAGAAAAACCCAGATAATCAATACTACCACTACTGCGGCAACTGATAGCCAGAACCATTTACGATAAGGTTTAGGGAGGATAGTGCAGGCCGCGAGAATGATAAGCAGGAGAACTATTACCTTCCAGGGAGCATCATAGACAAGCGCCCCAAGTATTAGCGATGTAAGCAGCCCCAGCCAAATCCACCCAAAGATTCGCTTGACGATTCCGCGTTTTTTGGGTTTTTTTTCTTGTTCGGCCATTGGTTCATCCTCTCTCTATTCACACTGGATTACGCATTATCAACTCTTACCTTAACGACTACTTTATGAACATTTGATGGATGTTTCAACTGACAGCCGGGGATGTGGCCATCCTGTGGAAAGAGGATGCAAAACATCCCCGCCTCAAGTTTGACCTCGCTGATTCTCTCAGGCGCCCGGTAGAAAACAATGTCCCTGTCCCCGGAATATGGCTGCGTGATTGAAAGCCCTTGTATCGGTGCATAAGCGAGCAGCTCCTCGCCGCTCAATACCACCTGAATATCGATGTATTTGCGGTGGGCCTCAAGCTTATCTTGCTCCATCGGTTTGGTTGTGTAGTGCTGAACGATGTAATAGAGGTTGTCACCTTCGACACTGTATCTGCCATCTTCTTTTTCCCGCAGTGCCGCATCGGTCAGGATTTCGAATGCCTTTGCGAATCTGCCGTTTAGAGGCAGATACATATTGGCGTTTTCCAGCTTATCCGCAATCATTTTCACACTTCCAGTTTTTCTCGCAGGTGGCTTATAAGCTGCCCGGTCGAGACCCTCACCTGCTCCATCGAATCGCGCTCTCTTACGGTTACCGTATTATCCTGTTTTGTCTGTTACCATACTATACACCACAGAGCAATTTTTGGAAAGCACACACTTGAAGATTATACCGCTGGCGATTTTGGTTTTCTCCGCTTGGGGACGCCTTACGGCGGAGTCCCTCATTTCCTTGTGAAATCCAAGATTGACAGGTTCCTGATGTTGTGATACCTTGTAATTAAAATGAGAATCAAATATTTTCCTGATACGGATACGGCGTTGATGGAGTTTTCGGGACTTAAAGTTGCCGAAACGAAAGAGATTAACGAGAACATTTATGTTGATCTTGATGCATCGGGTAATCTGGTGGCAATGACTATTGAACATGCCAGACAACAGGCAAGTCTCCCATCCCTTTCGTATGAGCAGATAATAGATAAAAAGACGCCTGACAAGCCATTCCAGCGGACGACCGGTAGCCGCCGATGATTTTTTTCGTTAAGAGTCGCAGCCAAAATAGGGAGAATTGCCGATGGTGTATGAATCGCGAAATGCTGGGAGGCAGAAATGAATATGATGTCCCCAAATTTCAAATTATTTAAGGTAAATCAGTTATGCAGCGTTGAGGAATGGAGTGTTAGTGTTAGACCCCAATTGTGCGTCCTAAAGGGTATAGGTTGAAACCATATATACAATGTTAGGCCACGAATGAGTTCAGATGCGACTGGGCAAAATATTCATCACATTCAAAGGATTACGATGCTAATTTGGCACAATACTGCGCCGATTACGAAGACGTTATTTGGGGATGGAATGATGAACCTCCTGTCAATGAACCCAAGTTACTGAGGGAATTAGAAGCGCTCCAACAAATTGTTGAACTGGAACAGTTAGGAGAAGGATGGCATGTTTGCGCTCCAAAGCATTTGATGAAAGAATTGCTCTGCAAGCCAACTCATAACCAGAGAAGAGTTTATTCTATTCTGCTGCAAACTTGGGAGGAAGGAGGACAACAAGAGGCTAATGATGCGAATGAGGAAACGATTATGCAAATTGAAAAATCACTTCATCCATTGAAACTAAAAGATAAAGACAGACGACACTTAGCTGAAGCAATCGCATTGGGAGCAGTATGGTTCCTTACAAATGATAAAAGATTGATAAATCATACTCGCCCCCCAGAGTGTCCGAATCTCATTTGTAATGTGCAGGGTGTTTATGTTGCCAGACCCTCCGAGTGTATTCCAGAAATATCCAGAGGGTTATTCTTAAATACAGACCAATCGGATTGATCAGAGGAAATCTTGGGACGCCATACTTATTTTTCCGCCGTGTTTTCACAAGAACGCAGGGCTAAACCGGTTGCAAAACAAAACAGTCATCGGGCGTTTGCGATTGGCGAGAAGATATGTTCCGTGAAGTATCGAGACCGTGTAGCCGTGTTTGGTTTTATAAGGATGTTGTGTCTTCTCGATCAGGAAGTTCCAGCAGGCGAACATCCTCCAAATCGACCTGGCGTCCGCAGGCCCGCTTGGCGGCGATAAGGTCTTCTCTGGATAGAATAAAGAAGTCCTGTCCTTGGTAGGTTACGGTCTTGCGCCTACGCCAGGCGTCCTGAAAGGAAACGCCAGGGGTGCGTGTCTGCACATCAATCCTTACTCGATCATTAAAGACCGTGATTTCATGTGCTACGATGTCCTGGGCATTCGTCATAGTGGCCGTGCCGAACCCTGCCTCTACCAAAGCTGTCAGGAGTCGCTGGGCGTTTTCGGGGGTCGCCTCAATCAGGATATCCAAGTCAAAGGTAACGCGGGGGACGCCATATAGTACCGAGGCAACACCTCCGATAACCATGTATCTGACCTCATGTCGCTGAAAGAATTTGAACACGTCCTGCAATCGGTTGAGCATGGCTTCGATCCTTCAGGTTAGGATTGACCGATAAGGCTAATTCGATGAAACTACAGAACACATCCATGCGGTCGGCCATGGAAAGAGACCGGAACCAGAGGGTCTTGGCCTCTAATGATTCTTGATTTCTGTCGTGCCGAATCGTTAGTTTCATAGCTAATATCTTAACACATTAAGTAGTGGCTCGCAATGAAAATTAGTTAATCACTGCGCACCGGGTTTTTTGCAATCATTACACATCCAGTTTATCTCGCAGATAACCCTTGAGTTGATCCGACGAGACACGCACTTGGTCCATTGAGTCGCGTTCGCGAATTGTTACGGTCTGGTCCTGAAGGGTCTGGCCGTCAACGGTGATGCAGAATGGTGTGCCGGCCTCATCCTGTCTGCGGTAGCGCCGGCCGATTGCACCCTTCTCATCATAGTAGCAGTTGAGATACTTTTTGAGGTCGTTGTAGATATTGCGGGCTATCTCGGGCATACCATCTCTTTTGACTAATGGAAAAACGCCAACCTTTACCGGCGAAAGCGATGGATGGAACCGAAGCAGATTCCTCGTTTCGCCGCGGACCTCCTCCTCATCATAAGCATCAACCAAGAAAGCGAGGGTGCTCCTGTCGATGCCGGCGCTCGGCTCGATGACATAGGGAATGAATCGCCTCTTTTTCTCATCATCGTAATAAGAAAGCGGCCCTGACTGATAGTCCTCCGCCTCCGGACCTAATTCGACCTTTGATAAGTCGCGGTTATTTTCAAACCACTTATTGATGGTTCTCATACCGCGCTGATGCTGCCGCAGGTCGAAATCCGTGCGATTTGCAATACCTTCAAGCTCCTGCCAGTCGCCGGAGCCGAACGGGAACTTGTATTCCACGTCCACGCAGGCCTTGGCGTAGTGTGCAAGCTCCTCACGGTCGTGCTCACGGAAGCGAATGTTCTCTTTTTTCAGGCCCAGGCCGGTGTACCAGTTGAATCGCTGTTGCTTCCAGTGCTCGAACCACTGGTCATCGGTGCCCGGCTCGCAGAAAAACTCAAGCTCCGCCTGCTCGAACTCGCGAGTGCGAAAGATAAATGCCTTGGTGGTAACTTCGTTGCGGAAACTCTTGCCTATCTGGGCGATGCCAAAAGGAATCTTGACCCGAGTTGTATCGAGGACGTTCCTGAAATTCACAAAAATCCCCTGCGCGGTCTCAGGCCGAAGGAACATCGTCATCGAGTCCTCAACGTTGGCTCCCATTTGCGTCTCAAACATCAGCCGAAACGGCATCGGGTCGGTAAATTGCCCGACCGCGCCGCAACTGGGGCATACCTTATTGCTCAAATCGCCGGTTTTTGCCATAGCTGCATCGAGAGCGATGTGTTCGGTGTGTTCTTCATTACGGTCAACCAGATGGTCAACGCGGGTTCTGGTATTGCACTTTTTGCATTCCGCGATAAGGTCGGCGAATTTGTCGGCGTGCCCGGAGGCCTTCCAGACCAGAGGGTGCATAAGAATGCTGCAATCCAGGCCGACAACATCGTCCCGCATCTGCACGACGTTTTTCCACCAGGCCCTTTTGACGTTGTTTTTCAGTTCCACGCCTAACGGCCCGTAGTCGTAGCAGCTTGCCAAGCCGCCGTAGATTTCGCTGGACTGAAATATAAACCCCCTTCGCTTGCACAATGATACGATGTCATCGAGTTTGGTAATTTTTGCCATATACTGTCTCCGTAATTATTAACTGGAATTATTATATAAACCGGCGCGGTAATTACAAGAAATGAAAGATTATGGTTCCAAGTCCGATGAAGGCAAATCCGAAATACGAAGCACGAAAGTCAAAACAAACCCTGAACCACGAGCCACGAATCACGCTTCACGATTCACAATTTAACCGCCGAGGACGCAGAGACCGCGGAGTTTATCAGCCACGAAAAGGCACAAAAGAATTAGAGAAAATTCGTGGGAATTCGTGGCAAAAAAACTGAGAAAAACAAATAATCAATCATCATTAATCAATAATCATTTGAATGGGCGGGCCTTTAGATAGGATTTTGGTTTGACCAAGATGAGATTCTGAGGTATTGTATAGATGGTATTTTGCGAGGGTTTTACTATGCAATTTTCCGAGCGAATGGGCAAAAAGAAAGTCAGATGCGACCTGCAAGTTGAGTCGATGGATACTGCGCTGAGAAACGGATTATGGAATGTTTTATATAATCAAATGTTGGAAAGGATAAAATTTTGCAGGGATCCTTTTGTAGATTCTGATTGGAGACCTGCATTGAGTTCTCTTTGGCATGATTTCTTTAAGTGGCCGATAGATGAGATACCTTGGAATCTCGCGTATGATGTTCAACAGCAAGTTAGGCGTTGGTTTTTTAAAGCAGAGTGGTATGAGGTTTATGATTTGCTTGAATTTGTGGCGAAGATGAGAGGACCTATCGATAGGATCGACTTTGAAACTGGATGCAACTATGTATTGGAGAGGGAGCTTGCAGGATATAGGTTTGTAGGGAATGAGATTGCTCCTATTACAAACAAAACCGAGGTGGCTGAAATAGAAGAAGCAATAGAGACGACCGCGGAACGTAAGCTAGAGGGTGTTAGTAAGCATTTAGAATCTGCGTTAGAAAAACTGTCTGATAGGAAAAACCCTGATTATCGCAACTCGATTAAGGAATCAATTTCAGCAGTAGAGTCTCTTTGCATAATTATTTCAAAAGACAAAAAGGCCACTTTAGGGCAAGCCTTAAAAAAGATTGAGGATACAGTTGGTTTGCACCCGGCATTAAAAAGCGGGTTTAGTTCTATATACGGCTATACGAGCGACGCAGATGGTATTCGTCACGCAATGGCTGAGGAGAGTGCCTGCGATTTTGACGATGCAAAGTATATGCTCGTTAGCTGCTCTGCTTTTGTGAACTACCTCATTGGAAAAGCGGCTAAAGCCGGCTTGTTCGAATAGGCACGCTCAAAGACGGATAGATTCCGATCTGACGCTGTTATGGTAATCTGAGGCCAAGCTCTTCCAATGCTGTCTGCACCTGTTTTCGCACTCGCTGGGCGATTTCAACCGCCCTTTGTGCTTCCTCTCTTGTAACAACCTCATCTTCACCCGGATAACGGGTGGTAATTACATACGGGGTCAGTTCTTCCGCATCCTCAAGTCCCTTTGGCCAATCAGCGTGCTCACTGCATAGTTCAAGGAGGATGGATATATTATGCGTATAAGGGAAATCCACACCCTGGTAAACCAGGTATGCTTTGAGATATTTCTCGGCACATTGCTGGGCGTGATATGAGATTAGGCGATATGGGGGTCCTTCATCGCCCGGCAGATTCATCGCACCAAGTGCAAGGCGAATGTCCTCATCGGCGTGGGCGAACCATTGCCCGACTTTACGGATGACTTCTTCTTTATTCGGTGCTTTCATAAAGAACCATCCCTTCTCGCCAGGCAGGCCGGGCAATTGTGCCGGGTATATGACGGTCCTGCTCAAACTCCTCCGGCGTCAAAATCACTATATCTCTTGCCAGGTTAAGGCCACGTAAAGCCCTATCCATTTCCAGCATTAGCTGCCGGCGCTTACCTTCGAAGGGACATATAACTAATATATCCACGTCGCTGCGGTCGTCGGCTGTGCCTCTTGCTTGCGAGCCGAAGAGGATGATTCTCTGAGGGTGAAAACCGTTAACCAGCCGGTCTTTTACTTTCTGAAGCACTTCATCGCTAATCATAGACGCAATTATAAACTTCAAGGGCTGGAAATTCAAATGCTTTTGCGGATAGTTTTGCCCGAGCTTATTTGTCAGCAATCTCGTTTCGTATCTGGCTTAATAGATTGATCGCTTCCAAGGGGGTTAGATTGTTTATGTCTATCGAGCCAAGTTTCTCAAGAACGCTTTTGTGTTTCTCAACGAACAGAATGTCTTTGTCTGGTTGTTTAGTTTTGTGTTTTGCAAGGCGGTCGCCGGTAACTTCTTTGGTGAAAGTGCTCTCCAATTCTTCGAGGATTTCTTTGCTGCGGTCCAGGATAGATTGGGGGACGCCGGCCAGTTTCGCCACGTGGATGCCGTAGCTTTTGTCGGTCCCGCCGGGTAAAATCTTATACAAGAAGACGACCTCATCCATCCACTCACGGACGGCCACGTTGCAGTTTTTGACATTCACAAATAACTCGGCCAGTTCGGTCAGCTCGTGATAGTGTGTCGCAAAAAGCGTGTGGCATTTTATCTTGTTTGCGATATGTTCGGTAACAGCCCAGGCAAGGGCCAGGCCGTCGTAAGTGCTTGTGCCGCGCCCGACCTCATCGAGAATAACGAGCGACCTTTCGGTGGCGTTGTTGATGATATTTGCGGTTTCGGTCATCTCGACCATAAAGGTCGATTGTCCCCGGACAAGCTCATCGGATGCGCCCACGCGAGTAAAGATTCTATCGACCAGGCCAATCTGGGCGTCTTTAGCGGGGATAAATGAGCCGGTCTGCGCCATAAGGACAAGAAGCGCAACCTGCCTTATATAGGTGCTTTTGCCGCTCATATTCGGCCCCGTGATGATAAGGATGTCACCGCCGCCTCCGCCCAGCTCGATGTCGTTCGGCACAAACTCCGAGGCGAGAATTTCAGCCAAAACCGGATGTTTTCCCTCGTGAATTATAAGCTCGCCGCCGCAGGTTACCTTCGGGCGGACATAATTTCTCCGCTTCGCCAGATACGCAAGGGCTGTAAGGCAATCTATCTGCGCAGCAGTATCGGCAAGGGCCTGCAGCCGGCCCACGTACTGGGCGGCCTGTCCGCGGATGTCATCAAAGATTTGCTGCTCCAATTCGAGGGCCTTTTCCTCGGCGCCCAGGACCTGCGTTTCGTATTTTTTAAGCTCTTCGGTGATGTAACGCTCGGCGTTTTTGATTGTCTGCTTGCGGACGTAGTCGGCGGGGACTTTGTCCGCCGCCGAGCGGCCCACTTCAATATAGTAGCCGAAGACCTGGTTGTAGCCGATTCTTAGATTCGCTATTCCAGTCCGCTGGGACTGCTCCTTCTGGTACTTTTTCAGCCAGCTTTGGCCGTCTCTGGAAATCGAACGCAGGCGGTCGAGCTCATCGTTGAAGCCCCCCCTTATCACGCCGCCATCGCGAAGATGCGAGGGACAGTCCGGCTCAATCGCCCTCTCAAGCAGACCAGCCAATTCATCCATACTATCGCACTGGCCGGCCAACCGCACAAGCAGGTCCGCGTGAAACTGCTGCAGGATTTGCCGCAATAGCGGCACCTGCCGCAGCGTCCCAACGAGGGCAACCAGGTCCCTCGGCGTCACGCGGAGCGTGCTGATTCGGGCCGCAATTCTCTCGGTGTCGGATATATTTGTGAGCAGCTTGCGAATGTCGGACAAACCGGCATCGGAATTTTTCAATTCCTCAATTGTCTCCTGTCGCAGCTCTATCGCACCAACATCGCACAGCGGCATACAAAGCCAGCCCCTGAACATCCTGCCGCCCATTCCTGTCAGCGTCTCGTCAAGGCAATCCAACAGCGTGCCCTTTTTGCTTTCGGTGCGAATGGTCTGCAGTATCTCCAGACTCCGCAGGGACGCAGGGTCGATTTGCAGAAAATTCTTGCGGTCAACTTTTCTCAAACCTCGGATGTGGCCAAGCGTCGTCTTCTGCGTCTCATTAAGATACTCAATGATGGCACCCGCAGGCGGGACAAGCGCATCGTCTCCATCACTGATACCAAAGCCCTCAAGAGTAGCAACACCGAAATGTTTAAGCAGCCGCTGCTTTGCCTGATAAGGGTCAAAATACCAGCTTGGGCGCTCGGTAACAGTGGCTTTGGTCAATTGGATGATGTCTTTGGCGAGTTTTTTTGTCTCCGCCTCAAACAGCTCGCCTCGCCTGTCGGGCAGCAGACACTCCGCCGGCGAAAGCCGAAGTAATTCATCGAGCAATTTCGCCTCAGAAAGCTGCTGCACAAAAAAATGGCCGGTCGAGATATCGACCCAGCTAACAGCCGCCCGGTCTTTCGCACCCAAACCGACCGCACAGAGAAAATTATCTTCTTTGGCATCCAGCAGCACATCATCGGTCAGCGTCCCGGGGGTGACAATACGAACAATATCGCGTTTGACGACACCCTTTGCTGTTCGAGGGTCTTCGACCTGCTCGCAGACGGCGACTTTGTAGCCGGCCTCCAACATCTTTTTAAGATACCCTTCCACGGCGTGATACGGGACGCCGGCCAGCGGGATGGGATTGTCGCCTTTATCGCGGCTGGTTAAGGTCAGGCCGAGGA
>Ga0315277_10010039_pt1 | contig 12033 bp, 20 predicted proteins | sample YL17G05_15_MG_FD_203695 | JGI IMG/M metagenome (GOLD analysis project Ga0315277, IMG submission 203695) | Sediment microbial communities from Yellowstone Lake, YNP, Wyoming, USA - YL17G05_15 | ecosystem: Environmental > Aquatic > Freshwater > Lake > Sediment | place: USA: Wyoming | collected... | reverse complement strand
TTTGTTCACCCTTGGCACCGTCCTTCCCGGTGACGGAAAAGGCGAGGTAGCGGTTCTCCTTGACGAGCTTATCCCACATCCCCTTCGCGGCCTCGACTTCGGCCGGTTTGGTCTTGTCCCAGATATGTTTCGTGTCGCCTTCTTTGCCCATGACAGCCATCGCGTGCATGCCGGCGGGAACATCCTCGAATGACTTGTCGATCGTAGTTTCCATCTGAGTCTCCGTTTCCGCCCGCAAAGACGGGCGCCGAACAAGTTACACCGTGGGCTAGATCAGATCTCGTCATAGGTTATTCCCTCGAGACTGGGCGGATCTGCTCATCCAAAGAAACCACGATTCTAAGCCATTTGACGCTATGGATGGCTGTCATCTTCACACGGACGATGGGGATGATGGACTCTTCCATGATCTCTGCAACCATGATGTCATCAGGATCTGTACCGAGGATCTCAACCTCGAACTTCGGCCCTATTGCGCCAGACTCGGCCAGAATACCGAGTGCTCCTGATACGGAGTCCATGACCGCATTTTTCATCCCCTTTAGAGCGGCCGCATCACGATTCGCGGATCTGGACAAGATTGATCTTATCATCTTGGTCACGTACGTGCTCACCGCCTCATCCCAATCGGTTGCTCTCTTTGAAGACATATCCATCTCAGGAACGTACATAGGGAAGTCCATCGGCCCTTTGTGGCGCGTATTGTAGATATGGCCGTATCGCTCGGAGTTCAAAAAGTCCCCTCGGAGTCACCCGACGTCGTTCAAGCCGTCGTGCTTCTGACGTCCGACTCCGTGCTGAAAGACCCGCTCGGTACGCTGACTTCCCCAGAAATCATGCAGCAGATCCTGCAGATTCTAGAGATCTCGCAGGCCGACTGGGCCCTAACTTGGGTCACTGCTGCTCCTCCGCTCAGTGTGTTCGGGTCGTGGCAATACAACTTCAGCCTCAGATTCCTGAGGAACGGGGCGTCTTCCGCTCTTCTTCAGCAGTTCCAAGGTCCACCCGGTTTCCCTGGGAAAAAAGGTGATATTGGACCACCGGGACCTCAAGGAAATCTGGGAGGACCAGGAGGGCCTGGACCGACTGGTGGTATTGGTCCAACTGGTGCTCAGGGAGCTACGGGCGTCGATGGAGTGACGGGAGCCACAGGGCCTTCAGGTGGTCCACCAGGACCCACGGGTCCCCAGGGGGCCACCGGACCGACTGGGCCAGCCGGAGTTACTGGTGCTACCGGACCAGCCGGAGCGTCAGGGAGCGTCCGGGAGATGAGATTCGGGCTTGACGGCCCTTACTCGAGCGCGATTGTTCCTGGATTCTTTGACCCAGCGCTTCGTGTCGAGATACCTGGGACCATATCGACCTTCCGAATCTTGAGAAGGACAAGGGGTTCAGCTGGAACAACAACAGTGAACCTTCTACTCAATGGCCTCGTAATCGGTACGCTCTCAGTGATAGCCGGAGCCGGAAACTACGCGACTTCTTCCGTAATTCTAGGTATTCCGATCATCGTCGGAGATATGCTTGAAGCTGAGCTCACGTCCGTCGAGAGTTTCCTCATGGGGCCACCAGAGGGACCTGAAGGAATCGACGTAGTTCTTGTTATCGTGTGATTCTTATGGGAGACTCAGCTATGGCGACTCAGAGTATTAGGATTGCTCAGGAAAAGGTTTCGGACAAGGTCGTTCAGGCGGACCTGGATGCTTGGTTCGAATCTGCCGTGAAGCCATCCAGGGATCTGAAGAACCTCCTGACGGAGACGACCCATGAAGTGTCCGGTGAGGACCTCGGGGAATCAACCAAGGAGATTTTGAAGGCGATAGATGGATGGGTCAAGGACTGGGGGCGTGAGCTCACCACGATGAAAGACTCCGCCGCGGACCTGAGAGACGAAGTCAGGCAGATGGTTTTGGATGCGGCTCGTTCAACAGCCCGTTCAGAGCCTGTGCTCGCAACGTCAAGCCCGACGATGGTTGCAGCCTCGCTCAGGACGATCGCCTTCAGGCTGGCTTCGGGAGAGGCTGGATATGCGGCGCGCTTTGCAAAAGACGTCCGACTAGTCCTGTCCGGAATGCAGACTGGAGCCATCAACGAAACTCCAGAACACGCTGTCGAAAGAATCCTCAAGAACGAGGATATGGACATCCACTGGATGAACCAGATCGTCAGTCAATTCCAGACGTGTGCGGAAGGGGATGACCCTGAAAACATATCCAAGTACTATCCGACCTGGGGTCCCGCCGAGTGGCAGAAGGCTGCGGAACTTCTCGAGGATGGGATAGTTGACCTTGAGGCGAGAGCAAAAACCTCAGAGTTTAAGAAGTATAAAGAGGGCGATCAGGTTGAGGTCAAAAGGACCGACAGACCTGGGATGTCCGGGATGTGGACCTTGGCCGATGTCGTCAACGCACAGTATTCCCCTGGCGGGGAAATGATGTCCGTAACGGTGAGCTGGAAAGAGGGTCCGATGAAGAAGGTCAAGGTCAAGAAGATCTTCGAGGAAGAGGACATTCGCCGGCCGCTGTGATGGTCAGGACATCATTACGGATTCAGCCACGAATCTCCGAGCTTCGTCGCAGTCCTCGGACAGGACGCCGTGATATCCTTTGTCCATTCCATGTCCGCCCGAGTCTGGGATGGTCCGTCTCGCTAGCTCCTCTGTGCTGAGAACGTCCACGTCCTCCATCCAGGCCATCGCAACCGTGAGAGTCTTCTGAAAGTCGGTCCATCCGTCTGGAAAGAAGATACGTTTCGAACATCCGGAGCAAAGACTCCACTCTCCGGCCTTCAAATTGTCGCGTCCGTCCGGCTTCCAGTCGTGTTTACGACTCATGAACATGCCTCACTACGCATTCCGGGTCGGTGCATTCCGACACAAGGCCGCCGAAACCTGAATGTCCCTCAATTTCGCACCGGGGAGGGAGATCCATGGTGAAGACACCTCCACTCGGAGCCGTCATTGGCTGGATACCAACTAGGCTTCGAGCAGACAGCGGTGAGTGAACGCGCCGAATAACTGGGAAAGCGAAGTTTTTGAACTCACCAACCGATGGCATCGGGGGTTCAACAGGAGGCTTCGGCGCCTCCACAGTTGGTTTCTTCCCGAACAATCTTTGGACGACATCACCTAGCCAGCTCATCCCTGATCATACAGTTTCAAGGACATGAGTAAGGATTCGTGGACTTGTGACGCCTGAACAGTCCCGCAATCTGGGCCGGCACGTCTCCACCCGCTCTCCCCATAGGTGCTCCGTCCATGAGTGATTGTGTCCCCGTTCTCATCGGTTCCGGGCCTGATGGTAGACACCATCTTTGAGTTACATACGAGACAGGTCCAGATCCTCGTCTCGAACGAACTGTTCGGCTCCCGGATGAGGCCTCCGTAACTCTTCCATTTGTGCTTCAAGGGTCCGGTCCATATACGGGAGACCCGTTGGCGTCCCATCCGTACTTCAGTGGAGGCATCGGGGCAAAGTCGCTCGCCGTATGCCTCGCCTTGTCATCATCCTCGGAGCCCCTGTCACTCTTATCATTGGCCATTCCACATACTCCGTCAATGAAACCTTGTCACGAGTCAGTTACTTTCATGGCGACGTACTCACCACACGATTTGAGATGAAAGTCAGGAGTCTCGTACCAGCTAGACAACCAGTCAATACTGGCCCCATAATCGTACCCGTAGAAGATGCCGCATGGTGCGCAGCCGTAGATGTTCACGATTCATGAACCCTCGGACACGGAAGGCAATCGACACGATATCGGCTCTGATGGAGCCAAACGCGTCCGAAGAGAGCGTGGCTCTTACAGTCCAATCAGTCATGAAGTGGATGGAAAATACTGGAGAAATAGATAAGTATAGAATGGATGTGAGGGAGGGTAGACTCATCCTACATATACAATTCGATCCAAGTTACAGGTGGGAGGCCGTGAATATGAAACTGGACGAACTTTTCGTCTGGTCAATTCATGAGTCCTAGCCCTTAAATCGGGGGGTTCTGATATGGCTGCGACAATTGCGACCGTCACGCTCAGCGTTCAGTACACTCCTCCGAGTGCCCCGGCGAACTCAGGGAACGTGTCGTATCAGGTTTCGGCCAACTGTCAGGCGCAGAACGTCGGACAGATCGACATCAACCCGTCCGACGCACCAGCCACGCTGTTCGTGATCCCGTTCGGGTCGATCGGCGCAGCGAAGATTTTCGTTCTCAAGAACAAGGGGACTGTGGATATCGGCGTCAGGCTGAATGGTGCAGTGACGGACACATTCCGTCTCGCACCCGGCGGCGAGTGGGCATATGCGATGTCGGCGGCGCCGACCGCCGGGACACTGACGGGTGTGACCGTGGCCGTGATCACGTCGCCGGCTCAGGTGGAATACGCAGAGTACCTTTGCTTCGGGGATTGAGTTCTCGAAGTCCATGGATCGTAACTAGACGTCACGATCCATGGACTCGATTGACTATTACATAGTCACAATCCTCGTATCTCCACTTTCCTTTTTTAGAGCTCATTAGGAAGTACTCCTCGAACGTCTGGCTCTCTTCGAGGATGACACGCATTCCACAACGAAGGCATCTCCAACCATTTCTCGTTGGACTGTTCAGTCTTTGTGTGGTCCAATCGTGCGGCGTCACAGACATCGTACACGTCAGCAGCACGAAGGCCCTAGCTGCTATGAGCCCCACCTCTCCCATGATCCAGGGTCCATACTAGGTCCGACTCGGACAAGTCGTCTTCGCGGCAACCGTAACACAAAAGCCAGCACCTTCCGAGAAAGGTGCGACTGCATTGTAGGCATCGGAGCCAGTTCATCCTGTGATCAAAATCCGAGCAATTCGGACAAGGTGAATAGCGCCTTAAAAGGGATTCCCAGGGCTCCGAAAGCTTCTTTTCCGCCTTCTTGACGATCCAAGACACATACGGCTCCTGCGACAATGAGGCCAGCTTCCTGTAGTGTAGCAATCGCCTTAGTGCTGGAGAGTCCAGTAGTAACCACATCTTCGATGAGGACGACCTTATCTCCAGGCTCGAAGGATCCCTCGACAAGCTTTCCTGTTCCATGGGCTTCAGGTTCGGTGCGAACCATGAGGGAGCTGAGGACAGGTAGGCAATCATAAACAAGATTCCCATCACGATCCACGAGTTCGCTCTCGGAGAGAGAAGTCATCGATATCCCGGTAGCTAGGGGGCACCCTCCGAGGACAACCCCGGCTACGAGGCGGGCACCGGTTCTGATCCCACTAATCATCCAGTACAAGTCGTGCGACAAGGACCGGAGTGCTTGCGGGTCGAGAGCTGCTCCGAGCAGATGGCGAACCTCTGATAGCCGCACGTCTACATAGATATCGCTCTCCTTCCCAGACTTCAGCACGAATGGCTTACCTGGAGGTACATGGAGAACAGATAGCCGGCGAAGATGATCGAGAGAATTCATTTGTCAGCTCAGGTGAGTGGACGCAGTAAGCGTGGTGGAACATAGTTCATGGTAAGCGGCTGCATCCTCATGTTGCTGAATTTCGAGCGTGGCCCGTCCGAAAATCCCTGTAGGAATTTCATCTCCTGAAGGACGACTCTCCTAATCCTTGCAGATGTGGCAGTCTTCACCGTATCCGAACGGGCATTTCATCTCGCGTCTTTAAATTCAGGATGGCGAAAGGTCTGGAGTGAGAGCAGTCTTCGGCATCTCGGCATAGAGCCGAGACCCCATTGCCTTCCAGTGAACGAAGGCTGCCGACATCGAGCAGGCAGTGACGTGCTCATCAGGAAGATGAGCAGGAGTTGGCTTGGAACAACCACAAGTCAACTTGTTGATTTTCGCCCACTCCTGAAACGACTCATTGAAACCGACTCTCGTATATGCCATGTGATCACCTTATCGAATGCGGAGTTTACTACTACATTTATATACGGCAACCCCTGCCTCAGTGTCCTGTTGACGATGAATCACTTCGTTACCAGCCCCCAGCCCGTTTGCACGTCCGTCCGGTGTCTCGTTTCGTCTTGCTCGCCCCTCGGGTGGTCCAGGCAGGCCACGCGACCCACGGCGAGCCGTCCTCGTTGAGCGCGTACGGGCCTCCGTCGTGGGTGAGCCACATACAAAGGGCATCCCCCGCCCAAGGAGCCACCCCATTCAACACGATCGAGTAGGTGTCGTGGAGGTCAGGCACAACAATAACGATCACCGCCCACGGGGAGAGCCGTGGGTATGGGTGTTCGAATCGCGTCCGGTCCCTGACCTGCATCTCCTGGCGGAAGTCAGCAGCGTGGGCCTTCGCTTCTGCCTGGGTCTTCCAGGTGCCCAGCTTGTAGTATACGACTCCGAATTCGTACTGTGGGGCCGGGATGTACCCGTGCTCGGGGTCTTCGACCGGCTGGGGAGCTGGGCTGATCACGACCGGGAACGTCTCGGGCCGAATGGTCAACGGCGGCTCGACGGGTGGCGGGACCGTCTGGAAGACGAAGCAGACCAGGGCATTGAAGAGATCGGAGATCCGAGGCATCACTTCGCACCTCGGTAATCATGGGCGTCCATGAGCCATTCGGTCCAACGCTCGTCGTATTGATCTACCACGAACGCACCCTGCGGGTCTTCGTGGAGGAGAGACATCTTGTGCTTCCGACACACAGCCATAAGATCAGCCAGAAAGGCGTCTACGTCGGGCACCTCCAGGTGCTTCTGCTTCTTCTTGACCCAACGTTCCATATCGACCCTTATACACCGTGGAGAGCTGCTGGGGGTGACTCGTAGTGGAAGGATCGGTGCTCCCGGAGTTGCGTCTCCATGTCGAGGTGCATCGCGTAGACTTCCATCACGGTCTGCATATTCGGGCCGTTGTACTCGGCGGCCTTCTTGCGAACGTCCTCCTCGGCGGAGACGAAGACGGGGTAGTCCTCGTGGTCGAAGGTGTCGCAGGCGACGATCAGGTGGGTCGAGCCGCTCTGGAGTCCCCGTTGGAACCAGCGGCGGATGTCTTCTTGTGTGGTTGCCATACCCCTTCTACTTCCTAACTCGTCGAATTTCCAGTCATCCTCGATGAGGTGCGTGAACTGAGCGCATATCTCGCGAGCCTCTGCTATCTCGGCTGCTTCCCCTGAACAGATTGCGTGACGTCGTACGAACTCTCGAGTCTGGCGGAAGAGGTCGAATTCCCAATCCCCATGAGCGTAAGCCATTATCAGCCATGCTTGTGTCGTAGAATCCCATAGTGGACGTTACACTGACAGCTTCATGGATGAGGAGCTGGACCGCGAGCGGGCAGTTTCACCGGCTTCGCGGGAGTCGATTTTTGCTTCGTCTCGGGTGGATCTTCCGGCTTCTTGAGACCTAGTGCCTCGAGCTCACTGTCGGACATCTGGAAGTCTCCACCAGCTACGGCCTCCGCCACCTTACGGACAGCCTCCATTTTCAACATCCTTTTTTCCGCAGACTCGAGTTCCCCGCTCTTCTCGACTGCCTTATCGAATTGCTCCATCCGTTGAAACAGGATCGATAGCTTCGTGTTCTGATGTGTAAGTTCCTGGATATTCTTGCATCGGCAAGCATAGACTCCAAGATCCGTCTTCGCATCGTAGATCTCAATCGCTCGAGCCAGATATTGGTCTGGGTGAGGGCATTGGACCCGAAGCGCTTCATTTCCAGAGTACGATCCAGTCCGAACCTGTATCAGCTCCTCACGACATGAGGTGTCCGACTCGCCGCGCTTCGGGTATTGGGCCACATAGGTTATTCCGAGCGCGACCGCAGTTATGGCGAAGAACGTGAGGGTTGCGACCCTGAGAGTTCCGAGACTCCCGGTCAGCTCGATGAGGTCCGTGGCGTGGACTCGAAGAAGTGACATCGTCGTCGCCCTATCTCGATCCAGGTCCCTGCGGACATCATCCACTGAATCCTGTAGGTCTCCCATCGGATCAACGGGGTCCTTTTGCTCTTCCTCCGAACTAGTCTCTTCCTTTTCCATGGCCAACGTTACATCAATAACCAATAAAACGGGCCGGAATAATCTGAAGTCCGTCTGGTGGCCACAGGCCAAAGGACGTCTCGACAATGCCGTCCGGAAGAATTCGTATATATGAGTGTGGCCGTCCATATGAGGATTCTGGAGTCAAATCAATCACGAGGACTTCAGAGCCATGAACTGGCTCCTGAAAATGGGTTTTTCCATATTTATCCTTGAGAGGACCACCGACCCAACCCTCGACTTTGTAGACCCTCATGAGGCACGGTACATCCTAGGAGGCTAATCGAATCAGCTTAACGATGGCGACCGAAAGATTCTCGAACGTCGCGCAGACGACACTATCTCAGCTCGGCGGTATCTCGCCGGTTGCTCTGAATTTCACGGTAGCCTCGGCTGCTCTATTCCCGCCCGTCCCGCAGTTCAGGATCAGGGTCGACAACGAGCTCATGATAGTGTCCGGCGTTGCCGGAAACGTGTTCACGGTCCTCAGGGGTCAAGAGGGAACGCCGGCTGCCTCCCACGCGTACGGGACACCGGTAACCCACGTCCTGACGGCGGGTGGGCTCGCGAAGTTCGGAGTTGACGTCGGCGGTGCCACAGGTCCAATGGGGCCTCCAGGTGCGACTGGAGCAACGGGCCCATATGGAGGGCCGCCCGGAGCTACTGGTTCGACCGGACCGAAGGGCGCTACAGGCTCACAGGGTGTCACTGGGCCTCAGGGTGCCACGGGAGTTGACGGGGTCACGGGAGCCACAGGATCAACCGGTGCCCAAGGACAAACTGGACCACAAGGCGTTACGGGGCCGAAGGGATCAACCGGCCCAAGGGGGTTCACTGGACCTCAGGGCGGAATCGGGCTTACAGGTCCGAAGGGTTCAACTGGGCCTCAGGGTTCAACTGGAGTTGACGGAGTCACTGGTTCTACTGGCCCCACTGGGCCTCATGGTCCAACTGGCCCTCAGGGAGCTACAGGCGCCGATGGGGTGACAGGAGCCACGGGACCTTCAGGTGGTCCACCGGGACCCACGGGGCCACAGGGTGCTACCGGACCTATTGGACCGGCAGGAGTTACTGGTGCTACTGGGCCTCAGGGTTCAACTGGGCCTCAGGGTTCAACTGGAGTTGACGGAGTCACTGGTTCTACTGGTCCCACTGGTCCCACTGGTCCTCAGGGTTCTACTGGGTCTCAGGGTTCAACTGGGCCACAAGGCCCTACGGGACCGAAGGGTTCTAAGGGAAATACTGGGCCTCAGGGCGGAATCGGGCTTACAGGCTCGAAGGGTCCAACTGGCTCGAAGGGTCCAACTGGCCCCATTGGGCCTCAAGGTGTAACCGGGCCTCAGGTAGCCAACGGGGTCGGGCCGTACTGCTTCTCGGCGGACACACTGGCGAGCATCGTCACAGGGATAGATCAGAGGCTCCGGCTGGGAAACGGATCGACGACGACGATCACCAGTACCTTCCCAAACGCCTTCGCTGGAGCCACCGTGGCGAGCTCGCAGACCCTGACGACCTTTGCCGCGTCGGTGCGGGGGAACGGCGCAAACGCCCCCGGCTCCACCGTGACGTTCAACATATACAAGAACACGACGGTGGTACCGAGTACGTCGATAACCCTGCCGGTCGACGGCAGCTTCGGCACCCTGGTGTCCGGTTCGATCACGTTCTCGTCCGCGTGCGTGGCGGGCGACGTCATCATCGTGGGTATCGCTTCGTCCAGCGCCGTCGCCAGCACGACCATAAGCATGCTGAGCGCCACGGTCCAGGCTTAACGACTTGCGCACCCTCAGGAGGACGAAGTCTCGCTCGGGCCTTCCGGCCATGACCGCCCGCTTCCTGAGCAGGTCCCTCGCTGCGTCCAACATCCTGTGGCCGGCCGTTGCCACGGCCTTTATCTCGACGTCCTCCTCCATGGTCGCGCCGTCAACCGAGAATCTTATCTGGACCTTCATATCCCACGCTACATCGGAGATCCTAACATCTCCGATGTAAGGACTTCATGGACGAAGTCACTGCAGCGCTGATGTCGGACGACCCCGAAACTGCTCTCGAGAGCCTTCAGATCTCAGGAAGGCTCGGGGAGCTGCTGCCCGAAGTCCAAGAGATGGTCGGGTTCGGTGGTCTGGAGGAAGGACATAAGGACCTGTGGGGGCATGTGAAAGCGGTCGTGGCTCGGACTCCGCGGGAGCCACTGCTTCGCTGGGCGGCTCTATTCCATGACGTCGGAAAGGTGGACTGCTATGCCAGAATCGATGGAAAGGTCACCTTCCATGGACATGAAGCGGAGTCTGCGAAGTTGTTCCGGAAGGCGATGGATCGTCTCCGTTTCCTCTCCCGGGAAGAGACGGAGAGGGTCAGATTCCTCATCAGGAACCTCGGATATGTAGAGTCGTACGAGAAAGAGTGGACGGACTCCGCAGTCCGAAGGCTCATGCGAGACGTCGGAATGGGAGTGCTCGGAGACCTAGTCCGCCTGTCGAAGGCCGACGTGACGTCGAAGCACTTGAGTAAAAGAGAAGCAGTGAAAGTCCGAATGGACGAGCTATGGATGAGGGCCAACGTCCTAGAGGCAGTGGATGCCACCCCACCGGCCCTCCCGAAAGGGCTTGGGGATGCCATCGCTGCGGAATTGGGAATCCGACCTGGTCCGGAACTGGGACGAGTAATGTCCGGATTGAAAGCGATGGTAGAGGCTGGAGAACTTCCTCGCGGGGCAGAATTCTCCGTGTACCTAGCGAAACTGAAGGAATAGCATGAACTCAGTTAATCCTAAAGAAGTATTTCTTCCGCTCACGGCGGAGGAGGAAACCGAACTTCGTGCATACCTAGCCAGTCGCAAACCAAGTGAGGGCGTGTTCAAACTTGAACGCATCATCGCCACCCTCGATATGGCGCGGGCGGAGCGTGATGAAGCACTAGCACTAGCACTAGCCGAGCGTCGAAGGCAAGACCGCGCCGACGCGCTCTCGGTCATGTCCACAGACGGTCTGCTTTCTTCCGAATGGGTGCTAAGAGCCGGTAAAGCCGAACGTGAGCGGAATGAAGCGCAGGCCAAGTTGAAGGCCGTGTGTTTCGACTGCGCGAGGTGCGGCAAGACGTATTACTCCGAAGTACCACTCGCTCCCGGAGAGACGAAAAAATCCACGATGGATGTTTGCCGCTCCTGCGACGTGGAGCTTGATATGGAGCGAGCGGTCGAACACAAACTCGAGCTAGTGGATGCGGTGGAGTTGGCGGCTAAGGAAGCCGAAAAAACGAGGTTGGGAGCAGTCAACGACACGTGGACCGCAGCAGTAAACGCTGCAGCTACACGCATTCGCGCCTTGAAGGCGCGATATGGCTAGACATTATGTAGTGACGCCACAGTCACTAGCGACGATCTTGGGTTATCCAGCTCCGGACGAGGTCCAAATCAGTCCCGCGGACTGGGTAGAACTAAGAAAAAACGGGAGGGATGACTTGAATCTCGTTCTAGATAAACTACCAATTAAGGCAGGAAATCTAGCATATTTGCTTGGGACAAAAGTAACTGTGTTGAAGGAGATCCCAGAGGGTGAGTGCACGATTATTAGTGATGGGATATCACAAAGAAAGTGTCTAGCGTGCAACTGGAAGCATCGAGACTCGTCAATACTTGGAGATGAATGTATGGACGGGGAGTGCATCGCCGAACGAGTGCACAGTGAGTGACTCCGGACGAGGGCGTCACGAATGGATTCAAAAGCACGTCACAGCGAACGGGAGAACGTTTGTGATGTGGGTGTGCGCCAGGTGTGGCTGCTCATCATCATCGGCTCGTTCCGGGAGACCAAATCGATACGAGAAGGTCTTGGTGAAGATCGACGGGGCCTGGGTGCCAGTGATGTGCGACGAGGCTACGGTAGCTCGAGTGACCGAGAGCTAACGCGAGTATGCTGTGGACGTGACTGGAATCGAACCAGCGACTTCTGCCTTGCAAAGGCAGCGCTCTCCCAACTGAGCTACACGCCCAAGACTTACTTGTTGTCACCATAGTTGCTAGCGCTAGTCAAGCGCTCTTCCACTTATCGATATACCGTTTACCACGGTTAGATCG
>Ga0315277_10010037_pt1 | contig 12034 bp, 12 predicted proteins | sample YL17G05_15_MG_FD_203695 | JGI IMG/M metagenome (GOLD analysis project Ga0315277, IMG submission 203695) | Sediment microbial communities from Yellowstone Lake, YNP, Wyoming, USA - YL17G05_15 | ecosystem: Environmental > Aquatic > Freshwater > Lake > Sediment | place: USA: Wyoming | collected... | reverse complement strand
AAGCCTTTCGAGATAGATCCGGTCAAATGCATCCAATGCGGAATGTGTCTGGAGACCTGTAAATTCGATGCGGTCGAGGTCGAATAAAATATAAAGTAAATAAGTTAATGAGTTAATAAGTTATTAGGAGATATAACAAGTCAACAATTCGACACTCATTCACTCATTAGCTTATTACCTCATTAACCTGTATTGATCTGGAGGAAAACAATGATTCCTTTTAAGATTGATGGTCAGTCCGTTGAGGGAAAAGAGGGCGCCCATATTTTAGAGGTGGCCCTTGATGCAGGGATCGAGGTCCCCCATCTCTGTTACAATGAGTCGGTGAAGCCCTATGGCGCCTGCCGCCTCTGTCTGGTGGAGGTGACGAGAAAAGGACGGTCCAGGATGACCACGTCCTGCAACTATCCTGTCATGGAAGAGATTGAGGTCTCTACTCAGTCGGAGAAGGTGCTTCGAGCCAGGCGCATGATCATCGAGCTCCTTGTCTCGATGTGCCCCGGAGATAAACTTCTTCGGGAGATGGCAGCCAAGATGGGGGTTCAGGAGGTTCGGTTCAAGAAAGAGGATAAGGACTGTATCCTCTGCGGCCTCTGCGCACGTGTTTGTGATGAAATCGTAGGGGCTCACGCCATACAATTTGCATCCCGGGGAGACCGAAGGGAGATGGTTCCTCCTTTTGGAGGAGAGGCAATGGATTGTATTGCCTGCGGCGCCTGTGTGGTGGCCTGTCCGGTCAATGTGGTGGGGATGAAAGAGGAAGGAGATGAGCGGACGATCATCCGTTGGAAACATACGCTCAAGATGAAGTCTTGTAAGGTTTGCGGTAACTACTTTGCTCCGTGGTTCCAACTGGAAAAGTTCAGGGAGAAGGCGAAGCTTCCGAAGGATTTCTACGACGTTTGTTATACCTGCAGAAGTTGAAATTCCCCTTCAAAGGGAGTATATTTAAGTGAGAGCCATTTTGGAGGGAAGAGACATGGTCCATTATGTGAAGTGGGAGCCTTTCCGGGACCTGATGGCGATGCAGGATCGGATGACCCGTCTCTTTGACGAGACACTTTCCCGAATCTTCAAAGAGGAAGCGCCCCGGGGCGTCTGGTCTCCCGCTGTCGATATTGTGGAGTGGGAGAAAGAAGTGATCCTGAAGGCCGACCTGCCTGAGATGAATCAGAGCGAGATTGAGATTAAGGTGGAGGAGAATACGCTGATCATCCGGGGAGAGAGAAAGTTTGTCAAGGAGGTCTCGGGAGAGAATTACATCCAGATCGAAAGGCCGTATGGAAATTTCCAACGGACTTTTGCCCTACCGAAGATGATCGATCAAGAGGGAATCAAGGCTTCCTATAAAGATGGGGTGCTGCGGATTGTGTTTCCCCGAAAGAAGGATGTCCACCCCAAACAGATTTCAGTGGAAACGAGCTAAATCCGAGCCTAAACCCGGACCAAGTGAGGCCCTCTTTCAGAGGGCCTTTTTTATTTCTTTGGGACCTTCTCCCAGTCTGATAGAAACCGTTCAATCCCGATATCGGTCAGGGGATGTTTGGCCAGCTGTTCAATCACTTTATAGGGGATGGTGGCCACATCCGCGCCAATGAGGGCCGCTTCCAGCACATGGATGGGATGCCGGATACTCGATACGATCACCTCAGACTTAAAATCATAATTATTAAATATCGTTACAATCTGCTCCACCAGTTCCATCCCCGTCTGGGAGATGTCGTCCAGCCTTCCGATGAAAGGGCTGATATAGGTTGAGCCTGCCTTGGCGGCGAGCAGTGCCTGCGTGGCCGAGAAGACAAGGGTCGTGTTCGTCTTAATCCCTTCCGGTATCAGAACATGAACCGCCTTCAGACCCTCCGATGTCATCGGAATCTTTACCACGACATTGTCCCCTATTTTGGAGAGGGTTCGAGCCTCCCGAATCATCTCTTCAGATTTTAGCCCCAGGACTTCGAGACTTACGGGGAGTCCCCGGATGATCCCGCAGATCTCCTTGATGAGGGAATCGAAATCCCTGTTCTCTTTGGAGATCAAAGTGGGATTGGTGGTGACACCATCGATCACTCCCATCTCGTAAGCCTTTCGGATCTCACCAGGGTTTGCTGTATCAATAAAGAATTTCATCGCTCACCTCCAAATGATAAAAAAGAGGTGGTGGGAATTTCTTCCCACCACCTTTAAGGCAGATTGATCATCACTCCAGGAAAGGTTACGGAATGATCCTGAATTCAGCCCTCCTGTTTTTGGACCGACCCTCTTCAGTTTTATTGTCGGCAATGGGTTTGGTTGACCCATAACCCTTTAGGACCAATCTATTGTCGGCAATGCCAAATTTATCCGTTAGATACTTCTTTGCGCTCTGAGCCCTCTTCTCCGACATCTTCTGGTTCACCTTTTCAGGACCAGCCGGGTCCGTATGACCACCGATTTCGACTTTGATCTGTGGATTTTCCTTCAGAATCGCCCCACTTCGATCCAATGCTTTGGCTGCAAGGGGAGTAATATTGGTTTTGTTAGGGGCGAAATAGATCGTATCCAAAACCAGCGCTGGTTTGGGCGGTGGTGCTGGTGCAGGTGGCGGTGGAGCAGGTGGCGCCGGGGCAGGTGGTGCCGGGGCAGGTGGTGCTGGCGCAGGTGGTGCTGGTGCAGGCGGTGCCACTACAGGCGGTGCCGGTGCAGGTGGGGCTGGAGCAGGTGGCGCCGGTTTGGGTGGTGCAGGAACAACAGGCGTAGGGGGTGGTGGTTGGCAACCTTCAGCCTCTTTAGCCAGTTGCCGGGCCTCCGCCAATATCTTCAAGGCTTCCTCCGTTCTACATGCTAAATAAGTCTCGATTGCTTTTTTTCCTAATTCCTTGGCTTGAGCAATCTTTTCAGGGCAGTATTTCGCCCCTTGGGATTTCTCGGCCTGGGCAATAGCGGCCTCAGTTCGATCAAAATCGGATGGAGGCATTATGGCCCTATATGTTACTCCGAAATGAGATCGTGGAGCGCAGGAGATAACCAGGGAAAGGACAAGAAGCAGCACTAAACAAAAATTCTTTTTCATAGCAGCCCTCCTTCTTAAAAACTTATTAGTAAACCCCGTTAGAAATTCCAGCGGGGCACTCGCCGCGCAAGCGCTGGCGCAGCGGGTTAAACCCCGCCGGAATTATTCTAAAACCTAACCCCGCTTCAGAGCAGCAGGGCATTATTTCTAACGGGGTAAATAATTTTTACACCTTCATAATATATCTATTTCACCTTCCTTGTCAAACCTTTTTTAAATACCTTTTTTACAATAAATGGTTAGAAGGAAACCCTACGATCCAATAAGCCTTATCCTTTGAAATGTTTAAGATTTCTTGTTTCGGATGAAGTTTTCCAGACATTCTTTTTTACAGAAATAGTAATCCCTTCCCGCCACTCTTTTTTTCAAAGCCGATCCTCTGGGGATATAGGTTTGGCAATAAGGGTCTTGAACAAGCTCTTCCGGGTCCTGTTTTCTGTCCCTCTTCTTTCCTGATAAAAGCATTGCTTTGAAAAGGAAACGGAGGAGAGAGTAGAGGATGAGTGTGAGAAAAATGAAGAAAATAAGTCGGAGCATACTTCCCTTCTGTTTTAGATTTTTTCCACCCCTTGATCTTCTTCGATCTCCTCCAGAAGTTCTCCAACCGTCTTTTTCAGAACGGGGTGAATAAGGTTTGGATCGATTTCAGCCAGAGGGATGAGAACGAATTGTCGTTCGTGTAGGCGCGGGTGCGGAACCTGAAGCTCTTCTGTCTCTATTCTCTGATCATCAAAGAGAAGAAGGTCGAGATCGATGACCCGGGGCCCCCCTCGAAAAGTTTCTTCGCGTCCCAGCCTAATTTCGATGGCCTTCAGCGTTCGGAAAAGATCAATCGGTTCCAAATCTGTCTCAATTTTTATCACTCCATTAACGAACCGGTCCTGAGCGATATAACCGATAGGCCGGGTCTTAAAAAAGGAGGATCTGGATAGGAGTCTGTGGCAGTCAATATTCAGGATTTCGGAGATGGCTTTCTCGCAATGAGCGATCTTGTCACCGAGGTTCGAACCAATCCCGATGTAGGCAGTATATCCCATTCTGAACGAAGTCAAAGACTACACAGCAGTTCACTTTTTCTCAGAGATCTCTTCGGGTTCTTTCGGAGTCACATCAATCTCGTCCCGGTTTTTGGTCGCCTTTTTAAAATTTCGAATTCCCTTTCCAAGCCCTTCACCGATCTGAGGGAGTTTCCCGGCACCGAAAATGACCAGGATAATGACCAGGATGATCAGAAGCTCCGGCATTCCAATTCCAAACATTCTTTTCTCCTTTTTCTGTTTTTTGCGCCTTACCCTATGCCTGCCTGTGGCAGGCAGGCGCTTTGCCCTTCGAATTGGCGGAAGTGCATGGGAATCGAACCCACCGCGGACCTCTTAAGCCCGCCACTGGATTTGAAGTCCAGGAGGCCCACCAGAACCTGTCCACTTCCAGTTTTTAGGCTAATCGATTTTCCCTTTAAAGTCAAGGCATTTAGAGGAATTCAGGAGGTCTACCCAATTCTTAATACCTGAAATACTTAATGTTTTCTCACGGCCACGTTGGCCTTTTATGATTTCAACCTGGGATGGGGGAATTCCTAATTCTTTTGATAGGAATTGGATGAGACCTTTATTTGCCTTTCCATCAATGGGTGGAGCAGTGATCCTTACTTTGATTCCATCCCGATAGGGACCCACGATCTCATTTTTTGAAGATTTGGGTTGGAGGTAAACTTTCAAGATGATGTTTTCCATTTTCTGGCACCGATCCGATTCATGTCAATTACGTGGATTAGTGGAATATTGAGATATATAAAGGAAATGTTGGAATTATGGAATACTGGAATAGTGGGTTTTAAAAAAATCGTCTCTCATTATTCCATTATTCCAGCGTTCCATTATTCCATTTGCTTTATATTATTCCAATGAAGGAGAGTTGTCTTCCGGTTCGTCCCTCTCCCCGGTAGGAAAAGAAAAGATCGTTATGGCAACGGGTGCAGAGATCGACCCGATAAATCTGATCCTCTTTGATCCCTTCTTCCTCCAGTTGGGCCATGTTGATTCTTGCGAGGTCCACCATCCACTTTCCCATTCCTTTGCCAATGGAGAAAGGTTCCCACTCTTTTAAAAATACCTTTTCGTCAATCTCATAACAGCAAGGGCCTATGGATGGGCCCAGAGTGATCAGGAGGTCTTTTTCCGAACAACCCAGTTTCTCTTTCATCTTCCTTAACGCCTTTTTTGTGATCTGGAGGGCGGTTCCCTGTCTTCCGGCATGGATGGCGGCAACTACCCGCCTTCTCCGATCCACCACAAAAATGGGAATGCAATCCGCGGTGCGAATTCCGAGGAACTGATTTGGGATGTCCGTGATCATGGCATCGTACTTTAAAGGAGTTGGATTTGCATCCACCAGGCCTTTCAGAATGAGAATGCCATCGAGTTGCATCTGTTTAAGCAGGACCAATTGATTTGGGTCAAATCCAAAGACAGACGTGATTCGCCCTCTGTTGAGGGAGACATCATCCTTTCGATCCCCATCGCTGAAGCTTACATTAAGTGAGTCATAAGGAGGAAGGCTTATTCCCCCCTGGCGCGTTAGAAAGCCATGGATGACCCATCCTAATTTTTTTATCTCCGGATTTTTAAAGTAGGGGATGCTATCCTTTGCTTCCAGATGGGTTCGATTGAGTATGTTCATACCATTGACCGTAAGCATTCCAATGTCTCTTTCATATCCTGAGGGATCGGTGCAACGAATTGAACCCTTTCTCCAGTACGGGGGTGATTAAATCCCAACCGATGAGCATGGAGGGCCTGGCGGTTTATCCTTTTTACACATTCTTTCAGTATTGCATCCTGTATCGACCCGGGTTTCCCTTTTTTTCCATAGAGGGGGTCTCCGAGGATGGGGTGGCCCAGAGAGGAGAGGTGAACGCGGATCTGGTGGGTTCGACCGGTCTGGGGATAAATTTCGAGAAAGGCGAGGGGACCAAATCTCTCAAGGACCTTCCATCTGGTCATCGCAGTTTTCCCTTTTCTGGTTCTGGTCGACATCCGTTTCCTCTGGACAGGATGCCTCCCGATAGGTGCATCGATCAGCCCTTCATCCTGTTTAAAATTTCCGTAGGCAATCGCAAGATAGACCTTCTCCACGAGGCGATTCTTGAACTGTCTGGCCAATTGGTGAAAAGCCTCATCATCCTTGGCGACGACCATCACGCCGGAGGTCTCCCTGTCGAGACGGTGGACGATGCCCGGTCTCAACACACCGTTAATTCCAGCGAGGTCTTTGCAATGATAGAGAAGTGCATTAACCAATGTTCCGGATGTGTTTCCCGCAGCAGGATGGACAACCATGCCGGCTGGTTTGTCAATCACGATGATGGAGGAATCTTCATACAGGATAGGGAGGGGGAGGGGTTCAGGCTCCAGAGAAAGGGGTTCGGGTTCGGGAAGCGCTCCCGAGATCAGGTCTCCCGATTTGATATGGGTGCTGGGTTTGGTTTTTTTATTATTGAGAAGGATCGTTCCTTCTTCAATCAGTTTTTTGGCCTGAGAACGAGAGAGATGGAGGTTGGTTTCAGAGAGGAACTGATCGATCCGTCTTCCCTGGTCTTTCAAAGGTATCTGAATCGAGAAATATTTGTCTTGATCGAATAGATTCTTAAGTCCCATGGTCCTGTAGTCTCATAGTCTCAGAGTCCCTGCCTGCGGCTGGCAGGTTTTGACTATACGACTAAGTGACTATTCAACTATCCGACTTCTTCTTCGCTATGCACTCTGCGCCTTGCCCTCTGCGATTTTCATGAGGGCCTTTTCAATTCCAGCGGCCAAAATAGGGATCTCTTCGTCGAAGACCGTTCTCATATCCAGGACCAATTCATCCTTACTGATTCGGGAAATGATGGGAGGATCAGCTTTCCTCAAATCTTGTTCAAGGCTGTTAACGGAACGGTCAGGCGATTTAATGGAGAGGATGATCGTCGGGAGTTCCTGAAGGGGAAGGGCTCCTCCGCCCACCTGGGATACATCTTCTTCCAAGGTCATTTGAAAACCTTTCCCAACCCTACCTCGGAGTCGCTTCAAAAGGCGGTTGCCTCTTCTCTTCAACTTCTTTGTGTCCAATGCTAACATCCGAAGAGTTGGGATCTCTTCCATGGCTTTTTTCTCATCGAGATAGAGAAGGAGCGTGGATTCAAGAGCGGCCAGGGTAAGCTTATCAATGCGCAGTGCCCGTGTCAGGGGATTGATCTTGATCGAGTCAAGGAAATCCTTCTTTCCAAGGATGATTCCAGCCTGGGGTCCTCCGAGAAGTTTATCGCCGCTAAAGGTAACCACATCCACTCCGGTCCGGATTGCCTCCTGAACCGTGGGTTCCTTTTCCAATCCATATCGGGCGAGGTCAACGAAACAACCACTACCAAGGTCCTCCATCACAGGAAGATGGTGCTCCCTCCCCATCTGGACCAGTTCGGCAAGGGAAACCTCCGAGGTGAAGCCCATCACCCGGAAATTACTGGTATGGACCTTCAGGAGCAGAGCGCTCCCGGGACCGATCGCCCTCTGATAGTCATTGAAATGAGTCCGGTTTGTTGTGCCCACCTCCTTAAGAAAGGCTCCGCTTCGTTTCATCACATCAGGGATCCGAAAGGCTCCTCCGATTTCCACCAACTCTCCCCTCGAAATAACCACCTCTCTACCCTCTGACAGGGTATTGAGACAGAGCAGGACTGCTCCGGCATTATTATTCACCACCAGTGCTGATTCTGCACCCGAGAGCCGACAAAGAATCTCCTCCACATGGGAGTACCGATCTCCGCGCTCACCGAGGGTGAGATCGTATTCGAGATTGGAATAGGCTTTTGCCACTTCGACCATATGGTTTATCGCGAGAGGGTGGAGAGGGGCCCTTCCCAGATTGGTATGGATCACAATTCCTGTGGCATTGATAACCCTGCGGAGCTTGGGCTGTATCTGAAGGTCAATCTCTTTCTGAAAGAGGGGGAAGAGATTTTCAAAGGAAAAGGAGGTTTCCTTCCAACCGGCGAGATCTTCCTGATTCAGGATCTCTTCGCGCAATTGTCCCAGCCCTCTTCGGATGGCTTCCACCACCACGGTTCGGGGATGAATCTTTAAGAGATCGGACATCTTCTTTCTGGAGAGGATGTCATCCACACTCGGGATCTTACGAAGAACCTGCTGGCGAAGGGTCGGAGACATTGGGCTTCCTCCTCGCAATCAGTGTTTTGATAATCTTGAAAAGGTTCATCCGGATGAATCGGGTAGGCCACTCCAATTCTCTCTTCTCGCAGACCGTGGACATGCTGTAGGTCTCCAGGGAAAAAGGCTGGTTCAGCATGGACCCCAGTGCAGATTCCCTCTCCTCAATATCCGGCAAGGCCATGATCCGGTCGATCTCCCCCATCATACGGAGTGCCCTTTCGATCCGCATTTCGACCGACTCAGCCGTCTTTCTATCTATTAAACCAAATTCGGCCTTCAAGCGATTCAACCTCTTGCCGGATTCGTAGGTGCTTGCCACGATCTCATTGCGATCCATCCATTCGGTTTCGTAGTTGAGAATGTACTTCCAGCTCGGTGTTGTCAATGCCTGACGGTGCTCCTCCACGGTCCGGTAGAGGAGACGGTATCCGAACTTTTCCGGTTCTTCGAATACCGTGCTTCCGGGATCGAGAAAGGGAGCAAGGGGAGAGATGAAGGGAAAGAGCTTGTCGTAGGGTTGAAATCGCTCAAGCAGAAGCCGGCAGTAATCGACCGTCTCCATGACCGATTCATAGGTCTGCTTTGGGAGTCCGATCATAAAGAAGAGGTCAATCCGCTTGCAGCCAAGCTCGATCGCATCGGCGATCATTTTCTCCATGGGCGAATTGGCATAAGGCCTGCCGAAGGCCTTTCGGACCTCTTCATCATGAGACTCGGGAGAGATTTCAATATTAAAATTTTTTATTGATTCGGCAATCCTCTCCAGTTGATCCCTTGAAGGGGGGACAAAAAATTCAAAGGCTATGTGATTGTCGGTCGGTTTTTTCTTCATCTCCCGGAGAAAGGTGTTGCCATACTCTTCTCCAGGTTGAAAGATGTCGCCGATGATCATAATGGGGGCGTTGAGATGGTCTGAGATATTGAAGATATCCTGGGCCAGGAGTTTTGGGTCCCGGTAAGCCGGCTTCGTGCGGTTAGCCATCGACCGGAAAGTCCGGGATGAACCCCCGCAGGTTTTGCAGTGGTAGATACAGCCACGGCAGGTGAAGACAGCGGTGACAGGATAGGAATACCAGTCGATAAAGGGCTGGTAGCCAACAGGGTCCATGAACCTAACGACTTTCTTCATCATATGGCGATAATCGATTGTGATATCATTGAGGTCTTCCGGCACATAGGTGATGGGGTTGGCACGGATGCCATTTCCTCCATCCCGGTAGGTGAGATTAGGGATATCTTTAAACTCTCTTTTCCCCTTAAGATTCTTTAATAACTGGAGCAGGGGTTTTTCTGTTGAGTCTCCTCTCATCACAAAATCGACGAAAGGATAGTTGCGGAGGATCTCTTCATGATAATAGGTGGCGGAGAACCCACCCAGGATGACAGGTATATCAGGGTGAAACCGTTTGATAATCTCTGCCAGGGCCAGTGCTCCGTGGACATGGGCCATCCAGTGGAGATCGAGGCCAAAGGCAAGGGGCCTATTCTTGCGGATGAGCTTCTCCACATCGAACCCCTTGTTCTTGAGCATCTTCAGGGCGACATTGATGATCCTGACCTTCAGGCCATGCCGTTCGAGATATTCCGAGAGGCTGGCAAAGCCGATGGGATACATCTCAAAGACAGGGGTGGAAGGCACCACATCGCTGATGGGGCCGTAAATTCCAGGCCTCTTTCTGAAATCGTAATAAGTGGGTGGATGAAGAAGGATTAAGTCTGCAGTTGCCATTTTCACTTCTGTGGAGCTCCGCTCTGGGGACGGGGGGCTTCGTGTCTTGGGGGAGCGTGTTTTTCCGGTTCGGGATATTTTGAGCGAAAAGCTTCGACCATCTTTCCAATCTCAGGGTGGTCTTTGATCTGCTCGCCGAGGGCGGTGAGGTTGTGGATGAATTCATTCCTGCCTTGGAGTTGTTTGAGGATCTGTTCAGCCTCCCCTTTGATTTTCATCCTCAGGGCCTTCGGTTTTTCAGGATCCTGGGCCTTTAAGGAGGCGATGAGGTCTCTCAGGTTCTGGATGAATTCCTCCGGAAGGCTTAGGTTATATAGACGGCCGAGATGGAAGATGCGTGAATAGAGTCCAAAGTTGTGTTGCAACCAAGTTTCAATTTCCGTGACATCGGAGAAGGCGACCCTCTCCTTGAATTGGTTCAAACTGCCCTCAAAGGATCTTTTTTCCGAAGAATTAAAAAAATTAGGTTCATTGCTGTGGAAGGCGAGATCAAGCCTTCCTCCGTACAATCCCTTGGATGCCATCTGAACGATCATGGTGGTCTTGAGGATGGGAGGGTAGGGAAGGTTGACACCCGTATGGCCACCCACGATGAGATGAATTCCCGGCACGGTCTGAGCAAGCTCCACATCCTTTGGATAGCCAAGATGGCTGAGAAGGATGATCAGATCGGTTTTGGGCTGGAGCTCTTTGACCATGGCCTGAGCGGTTTCAGTGGGAGAACGAAGCAAGAGTCCTTTTTTTCTGGGATCGTATGGGTTTGGAAAAGTATCGGGTGCGAGGAGGCTGAAGATCCCGATTCTCAGGCCATTGCTCTTCTTAATGAGGGAGGTCTGAAAAACAGGTTTGCCCGTGGCCTCATCGATGATATTGGAGGAGAGAAATGGGAAATTTGCTCTCCCGGACATCTCCAATAGAAACTCTTTCCCGAGGCTTAGATCGTCATCTCCGATAGCCAGAACATCGTAACCCATGAGATTGAGACTATCGATGATCAGTTTTGCCTTTTCCGTTGCCATCTTGATCTCATTTTCAGGAACAGGCGCTGAATATTTCTTAAAGAGAAGGTCGCCCGCATCTAAAATGAGCAAATCCTTTCCCCCTCCCTCACGAATCTCCTTTATCCATGTGCCCCTTCTGGCCAGACCGCCAAAACGTGTCCTCGGGTCTCAGGTAGGGCAGGGGTCGATCTCACCATTAATATTGTTGGTGTAAAGGATCGTGAGGGTTTTGGGTTGTTTCTGGGCATAGGGAGATCCCGTGATAATCAATAGGATTCCGAGCCCCAAAAAAACTAAAAAAAACCATACCTTCTTCACTCTATTCACCATCACCATTCACCCCGTTAGAAATAATGTCTTGCTCCTCTCCAGGGGAATAACATTTTAGAATAATTCCAGCGGGGGTTAATGCTCTGTTAGAATTTCTAACGGGGTTCACTAACACTTTTCGATATTTATAGCCTATTCATCCCCCGAAAACAAGAGTTACTTCATGGGGGTATTGTATAAACGTACCTTTCGCCCTAAGATACCCCTCCCCCTTGGAGACTGTGTCGTAATATGAAAAAACCGACTTTTTGAAAAGGGGGAGAGGCGGTCTGGTGGAAAAGATTTAGGGCGGTAACCTTTAGCCGTTCGGATTCAGGCGTGCCAAGCTTATGAAAACATTCGTTTTTATACAAGTGACAATTTCCCATAATCTAAAAGACCCGCATCCTAAAACTTTGGAACCTGACTGCCTCTCCCCCTTTGTTCGCGATTACGACACAGTCTCTTGACGGGGGAGGTCGCCGAGGCCCCATTCCTATAGCGACGGAGTGGTGTGGATGGAGGTGAGTATCGGTAGCGTCGGCATTTAGTGCCGACGTTGAACTGGAGTGAAGATTTGATCGGCAGTTAGAGAAATTATCGATTGTTAGGCCATGAAAACCATGATAGAAACTTTCCCCATTGATTTTTGTCCAATGTCAAGGGCTAACCCCAAGCCAATTTTAACCGTTAACGGATTTGAAGAAGCCGGTGCCTTGGGTGATCTCCTGGCTGACCACTT
>Ga0315277_10010035_pt1 | contig 12036 bp, 7 predicted proteins | sample YL17G05_15_MG_FD_203695 | JGI IMG/M metagenome (GOLD analysis project Ga0315277, IMG submission 203695) | Sediment microbial communities from Yellowstone Lake, YNP, Wyoming, USA - YL17G05_15 | ecosystem: Environmental > Aquatic > Freshwater > Lake > Sediment | place: USA: Wyoming | collected... | reverse complement strand
GTTGGCGACGATGATGTCGGCGGCCGCGGCACGGCGCCGGGCCTGGTAGAAAAAGCACTCGGTGTAATGGGCGCATTTGAACCCCATACAATTGTCCGGGTCGCAATAGACCTGTTCCCAGGTCTCAAAGTCGGGGATGAAGCCGAGGGAGCTGAGGCTTCCTTCCTGTGTCTTGGCGGCCCATTCCAGGATGTCCTGGATTTGGGCGGCCTGGCTCTCGTCGGTGAAGAAATCGGGCGAGGCCTTGAGGAATCCCGCCCTGCGCTTGCAGAGGTAGTTGTTACGCCCTTTCATCAACACGGCCTTGAACTCGATATTCAAGTGCCGCCGCAGAAAAGGAAGGTCCTTGGTGATGAGCTGTTCCTGAAGGTTGATGGTGTTGGTGGAGACGATCACCTTCTCGCCATTTTTGACCGCCCAGGAGATGGCGGGCAGGAGATAGGCGAGGGATTTGCCGGTGCCGGTTCCCGCCTCGATGACGGCAATCCCATCGTCGTTGAAGGCATCGGCGACGGTGCGCAGCATGCGGAGTTGCTGCGGCCTTTCTTCGTACTGGTTCATGGCGCGCGCCAGGGGGCCGTCCGGCGCGAGCAGGGCTTCGAGCTTGGCGGGGGAGAGAGAGACGCGCTTGGGGGGCTCCATCGCCGGAACGATGACGCGGATCTCCTTGACTGAATTGTCAATGATGTAGCTGCCGACGCCGGAGTTGCCGAAGCGGGCCGCCAGCGCGACGTCTTCCTGCGAGGGCTCGAGGCCGCCGCTGGGATGATTGTGGAGGACGACGTTCCCGGGTGAGACCAGGCGCTCGATGACGGGAACGGCGTCCTGGTTGCCGAAGGCGAGCGGCTCCGCCTCGGCGATGATGGAGTTCTCGCCCACGCGTCCGACAAAGAAGACTTCGACCCCGCCGTACTCGGCGATGATTTCGCGCATGGTGGCCTGTGCGGCGGGGGAGATGTAACGGTCTATCTGTTTGGAGGCGGCGGGCATTTCGGGCTCGTGTCAATCCGAAGGATTGGGGATTTCGGACTGCGGATTGGGGATTTCGGACTGCGGATTGGGGATTTCGGATTGCGGATTGGGGATTGCGGATTTCGGATTGGGGATTGCGGATTTCGGATTGGGGATTTCGGATTGCGGATTGGGGATTTCGGATTGCGGATTGGGGATTGGGGATTGCGGATTGGGTATTTCGGATTGTGGATTGGAACGGGACATTTTTCTTTCGAGGCGGCGAAGACGATGGAGCAAGGCTGTCAACAGCGCTGATTCGGAGGAGGGTTCCAGGCCGAGTTCTTCGTCACCGGCATCGTCTAGAGAAGGACGGAGGACTGAGGGCTCAGAGGTGAGTGCTGAGTGCTGAGTGCTGAGTGCCGAGGACGGAGGGCTGAGGGAAGTGTCCAATCCGCAATCCGCAATCCCCAATCCGCAATCGAGAGGTCCGCAATCCGCAATCCCCAATCCGCAATCGAGAGGTCCGCAATCGAAGGGTTCGAGGGCGCGGTTGGCCCACTCGAGGGCCTGCCGGTAGTCCTTGGCTTGGTGTTCGTGGTACTTGGCGATCTCGATGCAGGGGAGGGCGCGGCGGCCCGGGTCGGGAGTGGTCCGCGCCCGCACCTCCCAGATGTCGAGAGCGTCGCGCCAGCGGCCCAACCTGCGGTATTCGTTGGCGACGTGCATGGAGAGGGCGAACTCCTCTTCGGCGTCACGGCAAGCCAGGACGGCCCGCTCGAGACACTCGAGCGCGGCGCCGGTCCGTCCGAGCCGCCGATACCACGCCGCGAGGCCGAGTTGGCAACCCGCGTGGCGCAGCGGCTCCTGGGTGGGTTCTCTCAGACACCTGCAGAACAGGGGGAACAACGCGGCGGTGCTGGCGATGTCCTGTGCGTTGTGGTCTGTGACGGGCTCCATGAGGTAGCGGCGGATGCCTTCGACGTAGTCGAAGTAGATGCGGGGGATGAGCGATCCGGGAACGTCGCTGGTTCGTTTGACGCCCAGGATTTGCTCTTCGATGAAGGGCAGTCCGCAGGAGGGCAGAGTGCCGCGCCAAAGCCGCCGGGCCGCGTGCAGCAAGTCCAGATGGGGCATCGCAAGCGGAGAGGAAATGCGGTTCAGCACGAAGCGGGTCTCGAGGAGGGGGACATCGAACGTCTTGCCGTTGAAGGTTATCAGGCCCTTGAAGTCCTGAATGCGCCGGACAAGGGCTTCCAGCATGGGAGGCTCCTCGGGAAAGTCCTCCATGAGGAACTGCTCGATCTGAAAACTCTTTCCCCGGAAGAAGCCGAGTCCCACGAGAAATGGATATACTCCCGCGCCGGTGGAAAGCCCCGTGCATTCGACGTCGAGCACGGCAAGGTCCTCGATACAGAGCCCCTGAAAAGAGGTGTCACGATTGAAGGCGGAGGCCAGAATGAGATCGAGGAATGGGAGATTCTCAGGAGCGCCGGGAAACCGTGTGCCTCGGGCGTGGGAGGCGCCGTCCAGGGGAAGAACACGGCGGAGGAGCCAGGGACCTCGGGGTCCGGGTTCCGGGGAGCGGGACCCGGCAAGAGGTTCGGCTTCCGGGAAAAGGTCTAGGATGCAGTTGCAGGGGCGGGGCGGGACTTCAGGGAGGTAAATGTCGTCCGGGAACGACTGTGCGGAGGGAAGTGTCGTTTCCGAAGTATCCGCACCCGCTGGGGCGGCCTTCCAGCCGGTCCTGGGAACGCCGAGCCCCAGCTCGGCCCCGGGAGCGCCGAGCCCCAGCTCGGCCCCGGGAGCGCCGAGCCCCAGCTCGGCTCTGGGGACGTTCGCCCTACCCAATGAGTGCTTTTCCCGCGAGGGTGGCAGTTCGCTGCCTTTGGTGACCCGCCCCTTCATCTGCTCCAGGAGAGCATCGAGCTTGCGGAGCTTCTCCTGCTCGTTACTCGAAGGATTATGGGAGGAAGAACACACGGAACGGGACTCCTGAGCAGCCCGCACGATCCTGAATGCGGGCCGAGCCATACCATAGGCGGAAGAGAGTCTCCTTACAAGGGCAAAAGTCCGGCGGCGGAGAAGGGGCACAAAGGAAAAGGCTTGAGAGAACCCGTTTCGTATGTCAGAGTTGCGTATCCCTGGCGCCAGACCCCCGTGCGGCCTTGGGCGTCGCGCGATTCCTGGAATCCATGCACCAAACACCCCTCAGATCCCCCGGTCATAGCGTTTCCAGATTGGTCGTTCTGGGGATAGTGGGGATTCTGCTTCTTGCCCTCGGCTTTCAGAGCGCGACTAACGTCGTCATCGCTGTTCGAAACGTTCTTTCCCGGGATGACAGTTCGTACCCGGAGTGCGCGGTGGTGGAGCGCGCGCTGGCCGTGGCCAAGGGGGAGTCCCTCTACGTGGATTCCAGCGTCTGGCCCTATCGCGCGGCGGTGTATGGCCCTCTGACCTACTGGCCCATCGGGATGGGAGCGCGGCTGTTGGGGTTGCCGGATGGACGCCTGGAGCAGGCTGGGTTGACCTATGGAATCGGGCGTGGCGTGTCGTTTGCCTCAGGCTTGGCGATTCTGGCCTGGCTCTTCCTGATGTCCCGTTGGATGGGGCTGCGGGGGAACTGGCGATTCCTGCCTCCCCTTCTGTTCCTTTCGTGTCATTTCATCCTGGATTTCTGGGACACCTACCGTCCCGATTTCCCCATGGTGGCGCTGGTGCTGTACGCATGGGCCGCGGCCTTGGGGGGTGGAAGACGGCGCGCGGCGCTTGCGGCGGTATTGATGGCGCTGGCGATCTTCCACAAGCAGCCTGCCTTTGTGTCCGCCACGGCCCTGGGGATCTGGCTGCTGGCCAGCGGACGACGCCGGGATGCCGGGTGGTATGGCGCGATACTGGGAGGGGTTGTGGCAGCGTCCGCCGCAGCCTTATGGATAGGCACGGGCGGGGCCTGGTGGGACAACAACTTCCGCGCCCTGAGATCCCCTCTCTACCTTCCGGGCGCGTGGGCCTTTCTGTTTTGGTTCAAAGACCTGGACCTTCTGCCCTTTGCGGGAGGGGTGGCGGGCTGCCTGAGCCTCGCGCCCTCGATTGTGGCGGGATCACGGGCCGAAGACGCTCCCTTCAAGGCCATTCAGACCGGGGGGAATGAAATGCCGGAGACGAAGGATCATGTCTCCGCATCGGTTCCGGGAGGGGCAAAGTGGGCGTTCGCGTTGGCGTTTGCGGGAGCGGAACTCCTGATCATCCGCACGGGAAGCAACGCGAACTACTATCTGGAGACCTATTGCTGGGGAGCGGTACTGACGGGCATGCTGCTTCACGAAGCTTCGAGGCGGGCCTTGCGCCGAACCCCCCATGACGATCCGGATCGGCCGCCCCTGGCCTCTCATCCCGCTTTGATCCTGGTGCTTTGCCTTCTCTCGATTCCGGCGCTTGGGCGGATCCAGGACACGGCAGTGCGTCTGAGTATGCAAGTGCGGCCGCTGGCCAATTGGGGGCGAGAGAACTATCCACTGACGCGTGTCCTGCTGAAGACAAAGGGTGACATCCTGATGGTTGAGGGTTACGCCTGGTGGTTCACGCAATCTCCACCCACGATGCTGGATTCGTACCTGTACTCGGTTCGTGTGGCGGCAGGCGGCCTCTCCTCGAAGGAGCTTGTCGAGAGAATCCAGCGCCGCGAGTTCGAGCGGATCATCCTGCATTGGGATCTGGCGGAGCGCACTCCGGATTGGCAAGGAATCCCGACACTGCCGGAGGACGTGGTGCAGGCGATCGCACGATACTATCGGTTGGAGGGGCGGTCGGGGCGGTACTACGTACATGTTGGCGCGCCCAGGATGTGATATGGCAGGCGGGCGACCTGGGAAGGACCAAGAGGGTCCAAGAGACCAGAGGACTTGAAGGACCTATAGGACTCATAGGACCTATAGGACCTATTAGGAGGCGTGTCAGAAAAGTCGTGCATTTCGTTGGGGGTATGTGCATAAATGGGGCCTGTCGCATGGTTGCCGGGAGGGTGTAAGACCAGCGCTATCAGAGTGTGGCTGAAAGGACGGATATGGCTCAAGAACACTTTATCGGAGTGGACCTGGGGGGCACGGGGACGAAGATCGCCATTGGCGACCGGGAAGGCGGGATTCTGCTTGAAAGCCGGATTCGGACGCGGAGTCACGAAGGACCGGAAGGCGTTCTTGGCCGGATAGCCGGCGAAGTGGTGCGGATGCTGGAGGAGACGGGGGTGTCGCCCGCCGCGCTGGGAATGGCCGTTCCGGCGACGAACATTGATCTGCGCCAGGGCATCGTGAAGTACATGCCAAACTTCCCCGGGCACTGGCCGAATATCCCCGTGCGCGACATTCTGACCAGGCGGATCGGCTGTCCCGTGTACGTTCTGAACGACGTGCGGACCGCGACGCTGGGGGAATTGGATTTCGGCCTGGGCAGGGAAGTGGATACGATGGTTCTGCTGGCGCTTGGGACTGGGATCGGCGGCGGCATCGTCGTGAATAAGCGGCTTCTTCTGGGAGCGATCGGATCCGCGGGCGAGCTGGGCCACATGATCGTTCAGCCCTTTGGACGTCCCTGCGGCTGCGGCGCGCGAGGATGCCTGGAGACAATCGCGAGCGGTCCGGCGCTGGCGGGGGAAGGCGCGCGCCTGCTGCTGTCGGGCCAGGCGCCCCGTCTGCACGAGATCGTGCAAGGCAACCCGCTGGCGGTGAACACGGAGTCCATGGGCCGCGCGGCGCTTGCCGGAGATAGGCAGGTGCGGGTGGCGATCGAGCGGGCCGGCACGTACCTGGGCCTGGCCATCAGCAACCTCATCGTGGCGCTGTATCCGGAGCTTTTCGTGATTGGCGGAGGCGTGGCGGGGCTGGGCGACCTGCTGTTTGAGCCGATCCGGGAGGCGGTGCGATCCAATGTCCGCTTGTATCCGGTGGATGATATCCGCATCGAACCCTCCGCCTTGGGAGACCACACCGGCGTGCTGGGCGCGATCACGTTGGCTATCAGAGGCGGCCTCCTGGACCAAGTGGGGTAGGAATCAAAGCGCTTTAGCGGGAAGGGAGAGTTTGTGCCGCGCAAGAAAAACGAGCCCCCGGTCCGCCTGGACGCTCGGTTTGACTGCCGCTACTACAGCGGCTACAAGCCTTGCGGCAGGAATCCCAACTGCGATATGCGCTGTGACGCGTATGAACCGCGCGGCACGCGCATTCTCATCATCAAGCTGGCCGCGATGGGGGACGTTCTGCGCACCACTCCCGTGGCGGCGGCGCTGCGCAAGCACTACCACTATTGCCATATCACCTGGATCACCGATCCGGAGTCCGAGCCGCTGCTGCGGCACAACCCGGCGATAGACCGGCTTCTGACCTGGAACGCCGACAGCTGCCTCATCCTGCGGGCGGAGAAGTTCGACCTGGTTCTGAACTTCGAGAAGGAGATGCGCGCGCTGGCCCTGGACGCCCTGACGCAGTCCAGGACGAAGCGGGGCTTTGCCCTGCACCCCGGCGCGGGCACCCTGGTTATCCACAACGCGGCCTCTGAGTATGCGCTGCGGCTGGGGACTGACGACGATCTGAAATTCCGCGAAAACACAAAAACCATGCCGCGGATTCTGTTCGAGATGGCCGAGCTGCCTTACGAGGGAGAGGAATACGTTCTTGAGATCGGGCGGGCCAGCGTGGCTTTTGCCGAGAGGTTTCGCGAGAAGGCCGGTTTGAAGACGGACGAGAAGGTCATCGGGCTCAACACGGGCTGCGGCGCGGTGTTTCCGACAAAGCAATGGCCGCTGGAGAACTGCGTGGAGTTTATCGGCCTTCTGCACCGGGAGACGAGCGCGCGGGTTCTTTTGCTTGGTGGAATTCGCGAGCGCGAGTTCAATGCCGCGATTCTGGAAAAGGCCCCGCGAGGCAGTGTCACGGACACCGGCACGGAGAACACTCTCGAAGAGTTCATCGGGCTCATGGAACTCTGTGACGTGGTGGTGAGCGCGGACAGTCTGGCGATGCACCTGGCCATCGGGCGACGGAAGCCTGTGGTAGCGCTGATAGGTCCCACGAGCGCGGCCGAGATCGAGGTTTACGGACGCGGCGGGAAGATCGTGTCGCCGGCTCCATGCGCTCCGTGCTACCGGACGTCCTGCGAGAAAACGCCTTCCTGTATGAGTCTGATTTCCGCGAGGCAGGTTCTTGAGGCTGTCCTGAGATGGCTGAGAAGATAGTGCTGAGTGCTGAGTGCTGAGGACTGAGGCTTTTCAATTTCGGATTTCGGATTGCGGATTGAGAAATCATGGTGATAGACCCTCAGTCCTCAGCACTATCTTCTCAGTCCTCTCTTCTCAGTCCTCAGCACTCAGCACTCTCTTCATTGATCGCGGCCGTGGCCATCCTGTGCGCCGTTCCTTTCCTTTTTCATGCTCAGGCTCTGTGGAGAGGCGAAATCGCGTGGTTCATGGATACGCTCACGCAGGCCTACCCGTTCCGGATTCACGCGGCGCATCTTCTCTGGCAAGGAGAATTGCCGCTCTGGAACCGGACCGTGTTTGGGGGCGCTCCATTTCTGGCGAATCCGCAATGGGGGATTCTGTATCCGGGGCATTGGCTGATGTTCGCCGCGCCCGGTCCGCGCTCCTACACCCTGATCAACGTGATACATCTCATCCTGCTGGGAACGGGAGTCTTCGCCTACGTGCGCTTGATCACGGGCGGGCGGACGGGCGGGGCGCTGATGGCGGGCGTCTTGGCCCAGACGGGCGGATGGAGCTGGGCACACCTGGCATTTGTTTCGTATCTGCAGACTGCGGCATGGATGCCGTGGATGATGTTCGCGTTCGAGAAGTTCCGACGGGCTGAAAGCGGCGTATCGAGCGAATGGGGTGGACGGGCTGAAGCCCGCACTACGAACAACGTGGATGAACGGGCTGAAAGCGGCGTATCGAGCGAATGGGGTGGAGGGGCTGAAGCCCGCACTACGAACAAAGCGGCGGGGATTGGCTGGGCGATGGCGGCGGGCCTGTTCGGGGCGCTGCAGGTGCTGGCCGGGGCGCCTCAGCTCGCGCTGTATTCCCAGGCGGGTCTCGCGGTTCTTGCCGGCGCAACGTGGCTCGTGGACAGGCGCGCCATAGCCTTCGGGAGACTCCTGCTGTTTGCGGTTGTCGAGGGCATCGTTGCGCTTGGCCTGTCGGCTCCTCAGTGGATGCCGGCGCAGGCTTTTCAGCAAATCACCGAACGCAGCGGGAGTTTGGATCTGCCGCGAGTGCTGGGAGGCGCGCTGGACTTGAGGGGCCTGATACATGCATGGTTCGGCGGCACAGGCCGGCCCGAAGACGCCGAGAGCATTCTCTATCCCGGCGTTCTTGCGGTGCTGCTTGCGCTGAATGGGGTATTGGGTTTCCTGTATGCCTCGCGCGGGGGAGAGAGACGGCGGGCGCTTGGGTGGAGCATTCCCCCGTTTGTGGTGGTGGCTGCCGCAATGCTGGCCTCGTGGAGCGCAATCGTCCCCGGTCTCTACCGGGCGGTACCTCTTTTCTCGCATTTCCATGATCCCAGGCGGATCTTGTTCCTGGCCTTTCTCTGCTGCGTGGTCCTGTCGGGTTTGGGGTGGCAGACTCTGTGGCAAAAAGCTGCGAGTCCAACGTCCAGCAGTTCCTTACCCGCGGGCCTGCGCCGCTTCTTGAGAACCGGCCTCGTGATTCTGGCCTGCGTGGCGTGCGTGGAGCCAGTCCTCTTCGCGTTTCTTCGCATTGACATCAAGACCATTCCCGTTTCGCAGTTCCAGATACTGGAAACCCGCGGGGAAGGACTGCGCTATCGGTCCGGACATCCCAAAGCAGGGCAGCATTTTGCCTTGCAGCCGGGCGAGAGATTCTTCGCGCAGGATATTGGGATCCAGATCAGCTACAACTACACGCGGCCCAACTTTGGCGAGACCCTGCTGCCCAACATCGCGGCGATGTACGGTCTGGAGGACATCCAAGGGTATGACCCCTTGATTCCCTGGCGTTACGCGATTTACATGCGCAGGCTTAATGCGTTTCCTTCACCGTCGGTCACCCTTTATCCGGGGCATTTCGGACTCGTGCGGAACCCGGACAGTCCCTGGCTTTCGCGATTCGGCTCCCTGAAAGCGCGCGGGCCGGTGGACTGCTTCTGGCCGTTTTTTCCGCCCGGGGTGTTGGAACCCGGCAAGAGGATCGAGATACCCCTGAGGCGTCTCTGGCAGCTGCCTGATGGGGAGGCGCTTCTGCAGAAAACCAGGGTTTATGCGGGAGCCGAGAGCTCCGCCGGCACGAGGCGCGACGATCCTTCCACTCCCAGCCTCTCCTTTCAACTTCTGAGGGAAGGAAAAGCAGTTGCGCCGCCTTTTGAGGCAAAGCCTTCGCCGAAACGCGGCGCGGGAGTGAAAGACGAGATGCTCGACACGCTTTGGCCGGACATAACGCCTTATTCCTCGCCTTTGGTGGAGCGGTGGAGGATGATTCCGCCATCGTCCCGCGCCGCCTCGAATGGGACGGGCCAAACAGGAGATACGATCCTCGTGGAGAATCGCGCCTCGTTGCCCGTGCTCCTCTATAGTTTGGGTCTGCCGCGGGACATTCCCGCGTTTGAGGCGACCGCGGATGCGTTGACCTTCGCCTCCGCCTGGAAAGAGGATCTCCCTGGAATGGTGGATGTTCAGCGCGTGGATGTGGCGAAACCTGAAGCGGGGAAGTACTACGAAACATGGGCCTTCCGGCGTCCGTGGGACCGCGTGACAGTCGAGGTTGCGGCGAATGCGCCTGAACCCCCCGCCACCTTGCCAGTGTTGAAGGGATGGCATTGGATCGAGAAGCGCGCCAATCGGCTCCGGATAGCTCTTCCCCCGGGGCACCGCGGGGGGTGGCTGGTCCTGAGCGAACCCTACGCGCCGGGGTGGCGATGCGAGGTGGACGGTGTTGGCGCCACGATCTACCCGGCGGATGTTCTCTTTCGAGCGGTGCCTGTTTCGGCGGGGGCGCGCGAAGTCACGATGACCTACTGGCCGCCGGGACTGACGCGAGGTCTGGGAACAGCCTGCTTGACGGTGCTTCTTGTTGCCCTGGTGTGGATTCGGATGAAGGCCGCATCGCCGATTCGGAAAAGATCGGAGAGGGGATTTGAGTGAAAACGGCGGCGGTAATAACCGCGAGAGTTATCCAGCTGAGTGCTTCGGAGAACGGAAGCCTGGAACCTAGAAGCGTTTTGCATCAGGGGAACATGTCCGGCTGTACGGCCGATTCTATGCGAAGAGCCGTATGATGGATTCTTTCAAAGGAACCATCCTCGTTTGCTTCGATTCTGGACCTTACATGAATGCGTACTCTATCATCCCAATGGAATTTTCTAATGTCGTTTTTGGCGCTGTCCGTCAGAATTCCTCGGAATAACTCTGGCTCCTCACCACGCAGTTCAAACCTCCCAGATTCTATACTGCCACCCACAAGGCTTCCCTCGAGAAAGGACTCCTCCTGTCTTGTTGGAAGACGTTCAAGCCATCGGGTTCTGTCTCGCGCGCAAGATGCGGAGAATCTTTTCGCGAACGGCGTTTCTCTGCTGCGGATTCGAAGATCAGCGTTTTCCTTTGCCAGAAGGTCTAAAATGCGCGCGTAATCGGATTGTACCCGAGGATTTGAAACCACATCAACGATATCGCTCTCGCTTTTTTGCTCATCAAGTATTGAGGAGAGAATGCGAAGATTCTCTTTGGATTCCGGTTCTTCTGTTAAACCCAGTTCTTCTTTCGAAAGCAAGCGCACCCGAAAACGAAAAGAACCTGGCGCAAAAGAAGGGGGGACAAGTAGTTGATTTTCGCGAACAATATCACCGCGCCTAGTCCCCCGCGTGCTAACAATACCTTGTCTTGATTGAGCAACGGAATACATGAGTTTTTGGAGGTGCTCAAAGAATTTGCCAAGTAGAGCTATGGGGATTAGGTTTCCGCGAACCGGCTCTCCGCTCACACTGAATTCCGCATCAGCGTCAGATTCCAGCAGCTGAGCGGCTTTGAGTTCCTCCATCAGTTCCTCTTCGTGGTTTTGCATGGAATCCAAGGCTATTTGGCTAGCGAAATCCGGGGCGCCATATTTATTCGCGGATTTGCACGCCGCTCGAAATTCTCTTAACTGGGATTCCACAACAGAAACCGGTCGGGGAAGGCTTTGTTCAGGCCAGGGAGTTGCCATTTCCTAATTTCCTCCTTCCTCTGAAATCACTGGCACCTTATCGGAAGGACCCATCCACATTTTAACCATACCTTTGGGAATCGAGTCAAGTAACTCGTTGTCGCCGTTTCTTCTTTGACGGGTATGTCCGAACCAGCGCCGCCAGTACTGTCGCTGATTTTCAAAGACTGGAAAATAAGGATGCTCTTTGGAGCAGGACGGTTGAAAAAAACTGTGGGTGTGGAAATCCCGCATTTTTCCAGAGTCTAGGAGATCATTCGCATAGTTCCGCTTTTCCCCACCCAGGGAGTTTAGGATATCGTAATCGGCAAGGGAAATGACATCCACATCATTCGGGTCCATTTTTTCTTCCACGAACGAACCGTCGATCCACTGCAGAAGGCCTACTTCAAGTTTCTTTGCTAAGTCCCTAAACTTCATGAATCCATCGGCAATCTCAGATCGAGTGATGGATGAAGGAAAAGCATGGACAAATCTGTTAGCGAACTCTTCCTCTGTGCATGCATGTACTCCAGGCGGCAGCACTCCCCAACAATATCTCTCGCCTTTTTCAAAACCGGGAATTGGGGACATTGGTTACTCCTCGATCATTTACCCTTCCTGGGTGATTCTCGCACAGTGTTCAGTGGAAAATCGAGTATATTCCTCTCTCCTTTTGGCGCATTTGTGCAAGATTTGAAAACTTTGGCTTGACAAGGCCGGAGGGTTTGGGTATTTGAGAGAGCTGCTGCGCGCGGAGAGGTCTTTGACCACCGGTTTAGGGGCTCTTCTCCGATCCTCTGGTTTGTAGGGGGGGCTTCGGCCCGTGCGTGAGAAGAGGGATGCTGCCGGGTGGTGTAATGGTAACACGCCTGGTTCTGGCCCAGGTATTCAGGGTTCGA
>Ga0315277_10010032_pt1 | contig 12039 bp, 11 predicted proteins | sample YL17G05_15_MG_FD_203695 | JGI IMG/M metagenome (GOLD analysis project Ga0315277, IMG submission 203695) | Sediment microbial communities from Yellowstone Lake, YNP, Wyoming, USA - YL17G05_15 | ecosystem: Environmental > Aquatic > Freshwater > Lake > Sediment | place: USA: Wyoming | collected... | reverse complement strand
CCCCGAGCGCCCACACCCGCTCTTGGCAATAATGCTCGGCGTCACAAGCGTGTCGTCCGGATGCCGGCCAGGCGCCCGTCCGGTCGAGGTGTGCCCGAGCACCTGCGCAATCTCGAGCGGCAAACGCAGAACACGGGGCAGGCAGCGAATTGCCGGGCTTACTGTCGGACAGAAACCGATTTCCGCCCGGCAATTCGCTGCCTGCCCCGAGTTCTCCCCCGATTCGCTTCCTTGCCTCTCCGATTCCCCCTTGTGCTCCCAAATAGAAATGCTTATAAGGCCAATCAATCTTGGTTTTGCCCGCTGGAATCGGCCCGGGCAATCTGAAATAGGTAGTCAGACCAAGCCTGTGTGCTTTAGTCAGCAATTCCTTCGCGGCCAGCTCACCAGCCCCGTTTGCATCGTGATCCGCCCAGACATCCAATGTCTTGATGCTGGTGCAAATTTCAAAGGCTTTCATCCCCGATGTGCCGAGAACCGCACAGGTGGCTTGTCCGGTTGCCTCCCAAACACTCCAGGCCGTTTCCAGTCCCTCGGCAACATTCGCGCTGTCCGTTGCCGGCGAAAGCCAAACAGCCCCGCCTGAGATTGGTCCGCATGACTTTTTAGGCTCTGGTACTGCGGCCTTGCTTCCTTCATGGGTTAGATATGTCCGCTGAATCGCCTTTGGTTTTCCATTGGAATCGCGCACAAGCGCAACGAGCACCGGGCATGTGCCCACGATCTCTTTAGATCCGTCGCCCTTAAAAAAGGGCAGGCTGCTGTGGAAACGAACATCGGTGGGAAATGTTGAGAGTGAAAGGCCGCGGTTTTTCAAATAGAGACGGCCCGGCTCGGCTGCCTCATGGTCGAGAGCTACCGTCTCTGAGTATATCCGCTCCCAGTACTGCAGTTTGCGAGTATCGCCGCACAGTGGAGATCCATCCCCGTTCATCCAACAAGGTCGTTGTAGTCCCAGATCGGGGTACAGGTCTTCGATTCGGCCCTTCAGGCCGCAACCCTTGCATTCGATGTACCCACTCTTGATACTGTACGCCGCAGAGGCAATGCGGTCCCCGTGGGAGTGTGCGTCGCCGCGCAAACAATGGATCGGCTGCCAATCGCCGTTGGCTTTGCCGGCGAGTTTGACGCCTTCGCGTTGGTAGTACTCCCGGATGTCCGCTGGCGTCGGGTTGATGTTCATCGGGATTGTTCCATCATGTCACCGGCAAGCCGACGCGCCATTCCCGCTTGACTTATGGTTCTGTAAGATCTAATTTCCTTTAGCACAACGCCGCTCAAAAAGTCTGACCCGCCGGGGCCTTCGCTTATTTCCTTTCGCTGCACCATGCGAGAGGTAGGGACACCCGGCGGGGGTGCAGTTCAATCTCTAAGCGGTTTGTCTTTCCAATTCACGGGCGACCCGTTCGACCTCAACCCTGGCGAAAATCCGCTTCCCTGTCTCGGTCTTTATGGCCGCAATCTTTCCTTGGCGCTCCCATAGTCGAACCGTGTTTTCCGATCGATTCAGTGTTCGGGCCGTTCCGGACACGCTTAAATACTCACTCTGTTCCATGTCTTAACCCTCCAAAGCTATAAGTACACAATTCCCGTAGCTGCAGGCACAAACCTTGTGGCGGGGTCTATGGCAGAGAGCTGGAAGTCTTATTTGAGGATTATGAGGTCCATTCAATTGCTGGAATGGGTTTGTAGCAGTAAGGGTAATCGACGGGAAGCAAAGTCCGTTGGAAGTGCTGACCCAGGTCTTGGTCGACTGTCTCGATCAAGCTGATGGCACGTCTCAATGAAGTACTGAGTCTGCGATGTACCTTCTTAATCTCAGGGGTCCAATCCTTCTTTTTGTTGGAAAAAAGGATTTTGAGTTCCTGCATTATCTGAAGTCTCCGCGCTTCGAGATTGTCATACACTTTCTGGTCGTCGGACGCCTCGGCCGCCGAGATTTGCCCTTGGACGTCTATAAGGTCCGCTTTAAGCGTCTGCATGTATTGCGGCTCCTTTTCTGGGGTCTTGCGCCCCGAGGTCTGAAATCCCAGTCTCGGGGCACTCTTCTCGGATACTTCATGTGTGCCATTGTTTGAGCCTGGTACTCCGTCCAAGGCGGCATCTAGCTCAACCGGACTCACAAAAGTTTGGTCGGCGTAACTAACAATAAGTTTTTGGAGGCGCCGGAGGTTCTTATCCAATTGCAGCGAAGGAGAAATGATACGATTCTGAAACGTAATCGAAACAACCTTGCCTTGAATCTGGAAGATATTCGCCAATGTTGTTCGATCGATTGTGGCGTTTTTGGCGCCCTGTTGCGCGATCTCCTTCACGTCCGGAGAGGACGGGGCCTCGCCCGCCGCCATCAGGCCCGCGGCTTCCCGCTCCCGCCTCATCGCGTATAATTCTGATGCGAGGTGCTCACAGTACTGCGCCGAGGCTTCACAGAAGAATCTAATATGTGAGCACTTAATAGAGAAGTCTTGACGGTCGGAATAGTATTGCCTAAGAAGCATGCACCAAACGTTTAGTTCTTCCGAGCCTTTAGGATAACCAAGCGCCGTAACGGCATTGCTCACTAAATTCTCGCAACTCATCCTGATATCGTCATTGACAACAAGTTTCCAATTGTCAGAATCCACATCCACATTGAGAACATGAAAAGGGTTTTGGGCCTGCCCGGGAATCGCCCGAAATTTGGCCGCTAGGTCTTTAAAATCGAAATCAACGTCGACATTGCCCCCACCACGCAACTTGTCGAGCCTTTCGGATAAGGTCTTTTGCCATGATTCTTTTTGTTTAGTTTCCTCCACTCTGCGGGCCCGGGGGTACCATCGGGACAGTCCAATGAAGTCGGGATAACCTGCTTCAAACTTCTTTATCGCGTCTGCAGAACCCATGCTTTTTTCAGCTTCAGCAAAAACCTCGTCGAGGTCTCGAACCTGTTGTTCCCAGACCTGTGCTCGGCTCTCAGGGGGTTGCCTATCTACGGGGGAAAATGGGATGCCTTTCTCTTGATAGACCTCCGCCAAGTGACCATCTAGAATTCTGTCTTTCTCTTCTTGCGTGAAGGTGCGTAGTCGAGGATTCCCGTGCTTTGGATCAGTTGTGACGACGATGTCTGCCATCGCTCCCTCTGCGATTCCCTGAAGTGGAGGCCGCCCCTGGGCAGGGTCCCCAGTGTTCGCCCCGTCGGGCTAGGCGGCCGGCGTAAATATATCATGACTTGAGATTCGGGCTCCGCCTCCACGTGGATCATTTCACTATCTGTGATAAAATCGCTCGCGTTTCCCGCCGATGCCAATGGCGGGGCTAATTCTCCGAACGCAAATTCTCCAGGGGGCGCCCCCATGAAACGTGTGCTCGTGTTCCTGGTTCTTTCCTCCGCCTTCTGCGTGACAGGTCTCCCACAACAAAAGATAGAAGTGCAAAAAAACCTAAAATCAATAACGCTGTTCTTGGAGGGGGATTCATCTACCTTGCCCAAATTCATCAACTTGTGTCGGCAAATGGGACCAGAGAGGGGATTGGACTTTAAATTTGTCGACAGAAAGGAAGACGGTTACGACTATCGCGTTATTTTGAGCACCGAGGGTTCGGGTGTGTGGAATTTTGCCCATGGGAACATCGTCGTCATGAATCCAGAAGCAAAGGTCCTTTTCACCGTTACCCGAAGCAACCGATGGACAGCAAAAGGTGCGACCAGCGCCCTCACAAAGGAATTTGTAAAGGTTCTGGCTCGATATATCGGGACTCATCAATAGCCTTTTTGTTGTGTCCGAGAATCAAGTTTTTTTGCAGCCGGTTAAGGTACCCTTCAGAACGGGAATTATTTTCCATCCATGCGCTTTTGCAGGTTGGAGACCATCTTTTTTGCGGAGTTCGAAACCAGTAAGGTCTCGCCGGTCATATCAGCCCACAGGGGCGTCCCATCTCTTGCATCGGTAATGCGCATGTAGAACTTTGATTCGGATCCACCGACGAACACGCCGCCCGATGGAATCGAAACGCCGCCCACCAGGCTGCCCGCGCTGTTCGAAAGAACAACGATGATGTCTGCCTGCTCTTTACTTTGCACCAACTGGAAGCGATTCCATTTTTTGAACTCGCCGTAAAACTTGTCGAACGCCTTGAACCATACCCCATCGTTTACCACGAAAGCGCTTTTGGCCCTCATCAGTCTTTCGGGAGCCGGCGCTTTTTGTGCGAGGCCTGTGGATATGGAAAACGAAGCGAGAAACAGAGCGATCGTCGCTATTTTCAGCATATTTCCTCCTCGTGTGTGGCCCCGAGGAGATGTTCGGTCGGCGCCCGGAAAATCCCTCGGCGCCGCATCAGGACCACGTGCCATCGCCCCGGTTCACGAGACCGGAGTTAGGCGGCCGCAAGCTGGGCAGAGGCAATCCGTTTAGACGCTTGATTACACCACGATGAAAATTCACTCTGTATCTTCTGCAAGGCCGATCGCTTTTAACATGACTCGGCCAAACCAAGTCAATTCATACCCTTTGGCCTTAAGCTTCGTTCCGAAAGTCGAGTTCTCCATTTCATATCTCGGCTCAAGCAGCCCCAATCGAGATAGGTGCTCCCTGTAGCTTCTTTGAAGAGCCTCCTTGTCAATAACGGACTCGGGGTCTCCCATGCAGGCTGCTATTGGCTCAAAGACCTTTTCATGCTTTTTCCGGAATTCCTCGTCTCCCTGCAAATGGGGATCGAGATAAAACCTCAGCCAAAGAATTTCAATGTCGTTGAGTTCTCCCATAATTCGCAATAGATGCTTCGATTCTGCATGTTCAATAGCATCAGGCTTCAGACTATTGGCGATAAGGGAAGCAATATACTCTCGCCTATCTTCGCTGAGGGATCGTGCGGCCTGACGAAGGCCTTCCTCTACCAGGTCGGTGAAGTTCTCGTTCGTAACCTGCGACCGGACAAAATCTTTCTCGAGAGTCTTAAGCCTCTTTTCTAGTGCTCCGGCAAACCCGACTATCCGTTCTATGCGTTGATTGGGAATGATGGTTCCTGCTATTTCTGCCAACAAGGATCCCGCAAACGGAATCATTCCCAGCGCGGCTTTGGCCGCAGAGGCGACATAGTCAGCCTCACGGTTTGCCAGTTTGTCTTTGGTTGATTCTTCATCCGGCTTTTCCATATCGACGTGCGCTCCCCACCAAACGTGTTCTAACAATATTCAACAGACCAAGCGGAAAATGGAAAAACCCGTGTCTCTCCTGATCGTTTGTTCTATAGAGCTTTGCGCAAGACCCAGTAATTATAGGGCTTTCTGTAATCAGGCGTAAACAAGCGAAATCAGCAGAAACGCCGCTCTGCACTGTTAACCGAAGGGTTGTAGGTTCGAGTCCTACCTGAGGAGCCAATTAAATCAATCAGTTACAGCCTCCAGAAGAATTAAATCTTTCCGAAAAAAGTGAAATTGTGGGGGCTTTTGTGGGTAGACCATCTCAAAAATCGACCTAGGATGTTGCATTTTGAGTTACAGTCTCGGGGACTTTTGTGGGTACCTGAAAAACCGACGCTCTAAGAGGCTGCCTTCTGGACTGTGTTCTCGGCTGCCGGAACTTCCCCGCTCCGCCGAGTCATGATGGCTTCGACTGCTTTTCCTTTCGCCTCTGTCCAAATATGGGCATAGTGGCTGAGCATCTTCCGGGAAACGTGGCCGGCAATCGCCATGATCGTTTCCTCTGACGCTCCGCTTTCGCAGAGATTTGTTATGGCCGTATGTCTCAAGTCGTGAAATCGGGCCTCAATGCCGGCTTTGGCTCTCACGTCCTGCCAGGAAGTCTTGAAGGTTGAGATTGGACGGGACGGGTACCACTTTCGGTTCTTTCCATACGGGAAGACGTACCGCTCGGGTGATGCCGGCCCGATCTTTGCCTCGTACCACGTCCTGTAGTCCTCCAGGATCTCACGAAGCTCGGTGTTGATAGGTATTTGTCCTGGCCCGTTCCAGCCGCTGTCTTTGAGCGTCCTACAGTGAGAATGCCCTTGAGGAAATTGATTCGATCCCACGTGAGCGTCTTTATCTCGGAATCCCGGAGTGTGGCGTTGAGCGCAAGCGAGACAACCGAGAGGATCATTTTGGACCGGGTAGCCTTTAGGTCTTTGTTCTCGCTTGGCTCGGGTTCCATAACCTTGGCCGCGTCGTATAGGGCCTTTACTTCCTCCGCAGTCAATGGTTTGCCTTCGTACTCCTGGTGTGCGAGTTTCAAGATCTTGTCCCGCTTCATCTTCACACGAATCAAGTCATCCATCTCCCGCATGATCTGAAGGAGTACCATTACTTCTTCGTTGATTGTTTTGGGGGACGCCTTTTCGAGAAGCCGAGCTTTTTGGTAGGCCAGCACTGTATCAAGGCCGATCTCGATGAGCATCAAATGGGTTCGATTCGTTCGAGAAGATTTCGCGCTGCGACAGAGCGCCGGTTGAGGGGTTCAGCTGAAACAGATAGGTGCCCTGTCCGTGGCCTGCGTTCCCCTCAGGGCCCTGCGGTGAGCTGTAAGAACCGACATATGCCAAATTCGGTGCAGTTACTGATTGTACTCGGGTCTGTCGGACCTGTGCAGAAGACGATCCGGTAACATTTAAGTCTCCTTTAGTACTGTGTAGGTCTACAAGCAGCGCGGCGAAACCCATCACAATGGGCACGCCTGCCATTTGTGCTCGATGCTTGGATTATAATGCCTGCGCGGGAGAGAGAATTGTTCTGGCTCAGGAAAAAACACCGGAAGCGATTGATTCAGCAGCCGTTCCCGGACGACTGGCTCGAGTTCATCGAGCGGAACGTGCTTTTCTATCACTACCTCCCGCCGGAGAAGCAGCGCGAACTCCTGGGCCTCGTCCGGGTCTTCCTCGCTGAGAAGCGTTTTGAGGGCTGCGGCGGCCTGGAGATTACCGACGAGATCCGGCTCACCATCACGGCCCAGGCATGCATCTTGTTGCTCAACCTGGATGCCGATTTCTACCCGAAGCTTCGGTCGATCCTGGTGTATCCATATGCCTTCGTCGCGCCCGCAGTCAGCCGCCATCCGGACGGCACAGTGAGTGAAGGCTTTCAGCCACGCCTAGGCGAATCTTGGTCTCAGGGAAATGTCGTGCTCTCATGGGGGGACGTTCTGCGCGGCGCCGCGAACCTTGGCGACGGACGCAACGTGGTCATTCATGAGTTTGCCCACCAGCTCGACAGTGAATCCGGTTTCTGTAATGGAGCGCCCCTCTTGCCGAGACGCTCCATGTATAGGGAGTGGTCCCGCGTCCTCGGCAGGGAATACGAAGCACTTGTAGATTCCGTGGAGCAAGGAAGGATGACGGTCATAGACAAGTATGGTGCTACCAGTCCCGCCGAGTTTTTTGCCGTGGTCACGGAACTCTTCTTCGAGAAACCTCTGGAGCTGGAATCCTTCCACCCGGAGCTGTATGAGCAACTAAAGACATACTACGGTCAGGATCCGGCTTCACTTATGAGGGCAAAAGCCATAGAGAAACCTCCGATATGGCTGAATTGACCGCACAATTTGACCCAGCCCCGAGGCCAATGTCTTTCAATTCTTTCGCCCCGTGTTGCCGCAGCAGTTCGACCATTTCCTTCCGCACCGGATCGCGAGATCGACGAACAGGTGTTTTTCTGAGCTGGCCTAAAAAACGCCCCCTGGACGAAATAAACCGAGTTTGCCGACCAGCCCTCCTCCCCACCCTACCTCGCCGCGCCCGCCCGCCTCATGATCGGACGCCAGCGGACGGTTGCCACCGTCACCAGTTTGACTGCCGCGGACGGCCGGGCCATAGCCGAGGAATGCCCTCATGTCATCGGCGCGGCGCCGGCCGTCAGCAAGTCGCTCATTGTCCGTTGGGAGAGTAACAATACAACCACCACCGTGATCGGGATGGCTGCCGAGGGCTTCCGCATCCGCAACATTCCGTTTGCAGGCGGGCGCCCGTTCGATGCCGACGAAGACCGCACGCGGCGCCGTGTGGCAGTGATCGGTCCGACGGTAGTGAGGAACATCTTCGGCACCATCGACCCTTGCGGCCAGCAGATTCGCATCGGGCGCGTGCCGTTTGAAGTGATCGGCGTAACCCGGCCCCGCGGCATTGACGCCAATGGCATGGACCAGGATGACATGGTTCTTGTGCCCCTGGAAACCGCCATGCGCCGCCTGTTGAACGTTCCCTACATCCAGACCGTCTACATTCAAGCGCGCGGCAGCCAGTGGATAGACCAGGTGGAGCAGGAAGTGCGCACGCTTTTGCGCGAGCGCCAGCGTTTGACAGAAGGGCACCAGGACACCTTCACCATCCAGAACCAGACGAACCTGCTGAAGACCGAGCGCGATACTGCGCACTCGATGACTCTGCTCATCGGCAGCGTGGCGGGCATCGCGCTGCTGGTAGGCGGTGTGGGCATTCTGGCGGTCATGCTGATTTCCGTCCGGGAACGCACGCGCGAGATCGGCTTGCGCCGCGCCCTGGGAGCGAGGCCGCGCGATATCAGGATCCAATTTGTCATCGAAGCAGCCTTGCTGGCCGGCACCGGAGGCATCCTTGGGGTTATGGCCGGCGCCGCCGCCACGCGCACCATGGCGCTTCTTGTTTTCCAGGAGGCGATGATCCCCTGGCCGGCAGCGGCCATCGCCTTTGCCTTCTCGCTCACGGTGGGCGTCATCTTCGGCATCTACCCCGCCCTGCGCGCCTCTCGCCTCGAACCGATCCAGGGCCTGAGATCCGAATAAGATTAGCGTACGCGCGGTCCGCCATGGCACGACTGGATGGTTTTAACGCATTCTTTACAATCGTTTTTGGCATGTTCTCCTTTGGCGTTCGTACTGTGAGAGTAGGGTGTCGACGATTCCGGGCTTCTTTGCCGGACGACATGCCTGTTGGAACTTATGCCTGTATAGGAGAGGAGACAGACTTCGATGAAACGAATCCTGATGGTCACCGGCCTGGTGCTGGCGATGTCTTTCGTGGCTTTCGGCCAGCGGGGCCCGAGGGGCGGTTTCCGCGGCGGATATCTGACCGGCAGCCTGCCTCAGGCCAACTCGGATGGTGAGAAGAAAGTGCTGGCCGTATTGGAAGGGGCGTTGAGGACAGGTGGCATGTATCAGAACGTTCCCGTCACCGACGGCAGAATGCTGCGATTGCTCACGGAGGCAGCGGGCGCGAAGAATGTGGTCGAACTCGGCACATCGACGGGGCTCTCCGGCCTGTGGCTATGCCTCGCCCTTCAGAAGACAGGCGGCAGGCTAACCACGTTCGAGTATGACGCGGACCGGGCAGCCGTGGCGCGCAAGCACTTCAAGGAGGCCGGCGTCGACCAGATGGTGACCATTGTCGAGGGCGATGCGCACCAGACCATTGCCCGCCTCAAAGAGCCGATTGATGTTGTGTTCATTGATGCCGATAAGGAGGGCTACGCCGACTATTTGAACAAGCTGCTTCCACTTGTCCGGCCGGGGGGCTTGATTCTGGCCCACAACGTTGGCATGGCTAACGACTACGATAAACTGGTTACGGCCAATCCGGCGCTGGAAACACTGTTCTATATGGAAGGCGAGGGGCTGGGCATCACCCTGAAGAAGCGCTAGCGGGAGTTTACCGGTCAAACCCATAAACTCCCTCGCAATTCCCATTTTTTTCTTTTATTACAGACCCACGGGTCGTCGACCGCATCCTGCGCTATCGGGAAAGCGAGCGCTGCCAGACCAAGGATCCTTTCGAACCCCGCGCTCCCCCGAGCGCCCACACCCGCTCTTGGCAATAATGCTCGGCGTCACAAGCGTGTCGTCCGGATGCCGGCCAGGCGCCCGTCCGGTCGAGGTGTGCCCGAGCACCTGCGCAATCTCGAGCGGCAAACGCTGAACTCGTAGCGGCAGGGGTCAAACGCATCAGCCTTGCGACCTCACCCTAACGCGCGGCGATGATCGCCCTGCACAACGCCACGCGCGGACTGAAAGATACAGGACAGTTCAGGTTCCTCGACTCGTGCCTCACGACGCGGGAGCTGAAGCAGATTTAACCGCGCGGCCTGACTGTGTGATGAGAACCTCGCGGATTGGGGCCACCTGCGTCTAACGGCGCGCCAGCAACGGCGACAGGCAGAAATTGGAAGAGTTTGTCCGGCCGGTGATGGTCTTGCGGTTCTGACCGTCCAAGCCGATAGAGTATATATTCCAGGCGCCGGAATCATTGGAGCAAAACATCACTCTCTTGCCGTTGGGCGTGAAAATGGCATTCACAATGCGCCGCAAACCTGCTCCCGCCGAGAGCAGCACCTGCTTTCGCCCGTTCGGGTCGATGAGGCGCGCCGTGTTGGCTGACTGCAGCAGCAACATGCTGCCATCCAACGACCACATGACGTACGAAACCGTCTCTTCATCCACGCGTCTTTTGCCGGTGCCGTCGGCGGCCATGACGAAAACGCCGGAATCCTTGGCATCTGCGTCGGTCTTTGGGTGCGCGACGTACGCTATGGTTTTTCCGTCGGGAGACCAGGCGGGGCGGAAATCAATAGTTGCGCCATCCGTCAATCGTTCACTTCGCCCGCCATCGGGACTTATGAGATAAATTCCGCAGTTTTCTCCATCTCCGAAGCCGACTGCCAGACGAGTGCCATCAGGCGACCAGGAGGCAGAGCAATTCCGTCCTGACCCTGGCAATCGGTTCTTGCCACCGGTTTGCATGTCGAGCACGTACACGAAAGCCAGGGGATTCCTGGTCCCGTTCAGTACTTCCGGCGAGCTCCGGTCGGGGCTTTCATATGCGGAGATGAAGAAGAGGCGCCGGCTGTCGGGAGCCCACCCGAAGTCCATGACAGGAAAATCAAGGAGCCGCTTCTGGTTCTCGCCTGTCGCATCCATGACATAGAGCAAATACTCGTTGGTCATGCGGTATTTCTTCAGGATGTCCTCGTCCTGGCCACGTATGGTGTAGAACGCGATCCTCTTCCCGTCCGGAGACCAGGATGCAAACCGGACCTGCGCCATCTTGTCCGCGATGAGAATTTTCGAGCCGGTGGTGTCGGAGTTCATCGAGAAGATGCCGTACTGCCCGGGCGTGCTCGGTACGAACGCGATCTTAAAACCGTCCGAACCTCCGGGAGGCTGCGAACATCCCGCGCAAAGAAGAAGGGAGCAAAACGCAATCCATATTCCAGCCCTGTTCACTGTCGCTCCTCAAAGAGGCCTGATCGTTGTTAGATCAGGCGGTGACGGCCAATGATACACGCGCCGTGATGTCTCGGAGTGCCCAGTTTACTGCTTCTGCTGAGCATTTCTCGCATGCTAGCACGGTAAGGATCCCGATCGGGATCAGATTCTCAATACGCCCGACGACCATGGCTTCATCGTATTTGTTCCCTTCATTGCGTTTCTGTCGCTCTATATTGTCTTCGCTCAGGCCCCTGGCGCAGGTACTGTCAAGTTAATGGCCGCCGGGCAGTTTTGGCCGAACCAAACGGTGTGATCCCCCTCTTTCAGCAGGCACACGTCGACTCTCTCCAGTCACTCAAGGCTCGGTCGCGGAGGAGTCGATAATGAACTGCTTTGAGATGGTGCCTACCGACCCGGAACAGATTCTGAATCGGACCCTGTACTGATAGAAACCGTTGGGATTGCTGAGGGGATTTGAATCGGCGCATTTGCCTTTCCTGCTCGCGGGTATGTTGGTGTGAGACTTCAGCCCGATTGTTCTCGTGCCGGCCAGTTCGATGCATCACCGAAGGAAAGACCTCACGGTGGGCAGCTGCATAACTTCGTAGTTGATCGGTCACGAGCTGCCAAGGCACCTGGCCCTGCTGTTTCAATGCTCTGACAAAGAATCGTTTAGCGGCTCGACGGTCTCTGCGCTTAGTGACCAAAATATCAATTACGTCCCCATCCTGATCCACTGCCCGCCACAAGTAGTAGCGCTCGCCCCGGATCGTTATGAACAACTCATCGACGTGCCAGATGTCCCCGTGCCGTCCTTGTTTGCGACGAAGAGATCGGGCATAGGTCGGTCCAAACTTCATGCACCAGTTTCGAATGGCTTCGTATGAGACGG
>Ga0315277_10010029_pt1 | contig 12040 bp, 11 predicted proteins | sample YL17G05_15_MG_FD_203695 | JGI IMG/M metagenome (GOLD analysis project Ga0315277, IMG submission 203695) | Sediment microbial communities from Yellowstone Lake, YNP, Wyoming, USA - YL17G05_15 | ecosystem: Environmental > Aquatic > Freshwater > Lake > Sediment | place: USA: Wyoming | collected... | reverse complement strand
TGTTTTCTTCTCATTCTAATGTCAGCTTTTATGGGTTTTTCACTCTTGCCGAAGGTGGGAGCATCCATGGCTGTGATTTCATTATCGACGAAAATAGGGTATGTGGGCACACGGGTGCAGCTTGCGGCGAACATAACCACTGAGAATGGAACTTTCCAAGTGTTCTGGGATAGCAATGTTCTGCTCGCGAATGCGACTGCGGTTGGAAACAGCGTGGACGTTTCGTTCACGGTCCCGCCTGCGACATCAGGGGATCATGTTATAACAGTTGTGGATGCTGCGACAAAAGAGAATGCAACCGCAAACTTAACCTTATTGACCGCCTACTCGCTCAGTGTCTCACAAAAAACTGCTCCGGGACAGTGGCAGGAAGGCGACGATTTTGATGTTACTCTGAACATGACTGGAGGAGTACAGGGCGAGACGGACGTTGCCAACATCACCGTCGTGGCTCCCAACAACGCATCCTATACGAGCCTGGGCAACATAACGACTCTGACTGATGGAAATGGCAGTCTGACCGTGAATTATCCTGCGGGCTTTTCAAGTGGAGCCAACACCAACTTCACAGGTCAATACGCCTTCTCCTTCAACGGCACATTAGCCGCGACATCTTCATTCGTCGGGTTAACAAACTCGTCACAGTACCATCGAGACCAGGCATTAGATGTTAAGGCAGTTTATGCGCCAGGCGAAAACGTGACTTTGTTGATAAACGGGAATAATCTGAATTACTCGCAGAGTATCATTGCCGACAATGTCACGGGAACGGTTCATTACGTTGATTCGACTATTCTTTTGAATGCTTCAGCGTCTAGCATCTACACTGTCAACGTGACTTCTGTGTCCGGACCCACCCTGAAGGTTCCGCCTGATGTTCAGAACTTCACTGTTCCCGGTTTTGCCGTGAACGTTACTACGAGAAATCTGGCCGGAGAACCCGTGCCAAACGTGCTTGTCACAGTGTTCGAGAATCTGAAATCTGTTAACGGGACTAGCGATGCGAACGGCTTAACGACGTGGACGCTGGAGGTTGGAAGCTACCCTTGTAATGCCTCTTTCTCAGGCCAATGGCTTGGAAATATCACGATAGTAGTCAATGAAACGAGTACCGTGTTTGATCTTCCCTGTAACCTCACTAATCTGAAAGTCGTAGTCGTAGACGAGGATGGATCGTTTATACCTGACGTGCAGCTCAGTCTTGTCGTGAATCAAACGTCTACGATCGGCATTAATTCCACGGACGTTGATGGAACATCCACTGCGCATTCTCTATTGCCCATCTTCAACAACGCTTCAATTCCCTACACTCTGAATGCTTCCCGTTATGGCATGCTGTTTAACACTACCATAGATTTCCCGTTGCCAGTTGCAGCCTGGTATAACGTGACCATCGTATGTCCAAAGGAGAATCTGCACCTGAACGTTACAGACGGAAGCGGGCAGCCAATCAGAAATGCTAGCGTAAATGCCATAGAGGAAGCGGGCGGATTTTTCTATTCAAACGACACTTTAGCCGATGGGACCACGACGTTCCGCGCCACTTTCGGGAGATACCTTGTCCAAGTCTACGTGGGGGGAATAAAACTGAACGAGACAACGATAGACTTGAACGGCACAACTGTGAACGCCACAATTAACTGCAGTCTATATGATCTGGATGTTTCAGTCAAATTGACTGCATATTTTGGGCAAGCAATTCCGAATCTAAACGTGACACTTGAATGGATTGGATACCCGAATTCAACATCGACGGTTTCTGGATCTGACGGAATTGCCTCGTTTAAGGGCATAGTGGGTGGAAATCTGACCTTAACAGTCAGCATGAAGGGACAGTCTAACCCGCTCGCCGTCACGACTGCCAACGTTTCCACGTCTACGACGATCGAAATAAGACTTGACAAGTATATAGTCCTGGCTGGAATGCTTGTTGATCTTGGCCAGTTTGTGACCGTGTTGGCAATCGTGCTGATTGTAATCTTTATCGTTTGTCTCGAAGTATACAGGATGAGACGGTCTAGACCAGAGCAGAGTGAGGGCTAGAGTTAAAATTTGTAGTTTGAAGGAAAAAGGTTTATATCAACTTTTGCAAAAGCATATTAACGTGGGAGTAATATCCGCTTTAGAAGAGTTTTGTTAGGATAGAACTGTCAAAGGTCGTGCATGCGTTGGCACAAGTGAGATCGTGTTCTCCAACATGCGAATCCTTCAAATGCGCAAAAACCGCTGTCATATGCCGCAGAGATGGCGCATGGTGCAGATGGACGGACGAAATCTGTGACATTGCAAACTGCACTTACGCCATGTGTGTCAAACGTCGATTGCTGCCCAAGGGAACGTGTGGGGAGACCATAAAGAGAAAAACCGTTGAAAAACCACCAGAAGAAGTAATCGGTCCGACGGTAAAGCTCAAGGGGAGGGCTTTCCGCAAGGTAGGCGAGAAAGAAATCTTCTAGCTTTCCTGTGCTCTTGCGAAGGTCGGAAGCTCATCTTCCGAAGTGACGAACAATCTGGCGAGGCCCTTCTATTTGGCTGAGATACGTTTGACGACGGGTGGCCTCACTTTCCTCAGTATTCGGTAGCCACAAATTATGCATTTTATTTCCCCACCTCGCATGTCGAGCTCTTCAGAAGGTACTTTCGCTCCACACCTCACGCATTCATAAACAATTCCAGTAGATGACTTCTCCATGCCAGTTTCCTCTTCTAGAGAGGGAAAAGGTTTTGCTTTTAAACGTTTCCTGAAATCTCTATGCGTTGCAAGTGGTCGGGTCTCCGTTGGCGAAGAATCTAAAGGCGCTGCTTTCAGGAGTCCTCTCACCTGAAGAATCTGCACATGTCTACAATTCCTATGACGTCGTGGGTGACATCGCGATCATACGGTTGACCGAAGTATCGAAGAAGCATAGTGGAGACATTGCGAAAGCGATCATGAGCATCCATCAGAACGTTAAGACAGTGCTGGCGCAGACAAGCCCTGTCCGTCAGGGTTTCAGGACTCGCGAGTTGCGGTACGTGGCTGGCGAGAACAGGACAGGCACTGCTCATGTCGAATCCGGATGCATATTCTACGTTGATGTTTCGAACTGTTATTTTTCTCCAAGGCTTTCATACGAGCACATGCGGGTTGCAAGACAGGTCAGCGACGGAGAAATAGTTGTAAACATGTTTGCAGGCGTCGGTTGTTTTTCACTATTAATCGCGAAGTACTCGAATGCTTCCCGAGTGTATTCGATTGACATCAATCCGGCCGCTTTCGAATACATGCAGGAGAATATCAGAGTGAACAGGGCTTATGGAAGAGTCATTCCTGTACTCGGTGACGCTAAAGAAATCATTGAGGCAAGGTTCTGCCAAGTAGCGCAAAGGGTTCTGATGCCATTACCCGAGAAGTCTCTTGAGTATCTACCATACGCTCTGTCAGCGCTTAGAAAGCCCGGAGGTTGGATCCATTATTACGACTTTGAGCATGCGAAAAAAGTGGGAGACGCCGTTGAAAAGGTAAAACTGAAAGTGGCCAAAGAGCTCGCTGGCTTAAACGTGGCTTTTGAAACTCGCTTCGGCCGCGTGGTCAGGTCGACTGGTCCAAATTGGTTTCAAGTCGTCTTGGACATTTTCGTGAAAGGTTAGCTTGGCAAGTTTAATAAGCGATTCGCGAATACTTCTTGTCGAGGATGATCAGGTGAAGAGGAAGCTGATGGAGATACTGGCCTGCCCGATCGATAAGTATCATCCGCTTGAACTGCATGTTTTTGAGGAAAAAGAGGAGATAGTTGAGGGTCTGATTGTATGCCCAAAGTGCTCACGGTGGTATCCGATAAGAGATGAGATTCCAGAGATGCTGCCTGACGAGCTGCGGAAGGAGAATGAGGACCTTCCATTCCTGAAAAAGTGGAAAGAAAAAATCCCGGAGAACATCCTGCGCGGGGGTCAACCGTTCAGGTTGAAGAGTTTTGAAGGCCTGGCGAAAAAGAAGTCGTGACTGGCTATTCTTCTAGTTTCAATGCTCTGCCTTTTGCTGATGACTTAAGCGCCGCCTCTGCTATCTGCAGGGCTTTCAGGCCGTCCATTCCTGTTATCAATGGTTTTTCCTTATTTGTTACGCATTTGGCAAAGTGTTGCAGTTCAAGTTTGAGGGGCTCCTGTAACGCGTATCTTGGCTGGACGGTTTCTTTCGCGTTCTCAATGGTTAATTCCTGCGTTATATAGTCAAGCTTCATTATGGCTTCGCTTCCTGTGACTATGAGTATTCTCGTCTTGTAAGGGGTCAGCCAGTTGGATTCGATGAAGGAGCTCTGACCGCCTTTGAAGGTAAGCATTATCTGAGCGTAGTCCTCGAATTTTTTGTTTCTCATGCTTCCTGTTTTCGCGTAGACAGCGACAGGGTCCTCGTTGAAGACATATCTCATGACGTCAAAATCGTGAATAGCCGTGTCCTTGACTACTCCCACGTCGCCTATTCTTTCGGGCCATTGAGAAACCCGTTTTGCAGTGGTGCAGACAGGTTCACCTAGTGTTTTGTCCTTTATCTCTTGTTTGATGCGTTGTAGTCCTGGAATGAACCGCATTAGGAAACCGACCGTTAGATGCAGACCCTCGTCTTCAGCCACCTTCAGCAGTTGCTCTGCTTGTCTGACTCTTGCGGCCATCGGTTTTTCAACTAGAACATGTTTGCCGGCCTTCAGCGCCTTCAGGGCTTCTCTGGCAAGACTCGTTGACCATGTGCAAACGCTCACGGCTTCAATGTCTTTGTCCCTCAGCATCTTCTCAGTGCTCGTGTAAGGCTTTGTTCCGAACTGATTAGCCACTGTTCTGGCTCTTTCAGGATCTATGTCGCATATGGCAAGGAGCTCCGTTTCGGCGAGCTCTTTGAATACTCGAGCGTGGTTTCTTCCCCAGAAACCTGTGCCGATGACTGCCACACCCAGTTTCTTCATTTTTTCCAGACTCCTCTTCCCAGGCCACGGTATAAGAGGCCTTCTTTTTCAACCTTGTCAGGTTCCAAGACTCCTGTAAGGTCGACGATTGCCGCGGGCATTTTCATCACAGCCTTCAACTTGTTGAAGCTCAAACGTTTAAACTGATCGTGCGGCGTAATAAGCACTATACAGTTCGCGCCTTCCAACGCTTCAGTCAAGGTTTTTTTCACAGGCCGTCCAGCGTCGGCAGACTCGTTCGAGAAGTAAGGATCATAAACGCTTATCTTGGCGCCCCTTGTCTCCATTATCTTAGCAAGCTTCTTAACTAACCTCTTTGGTGGGCTTTTCACGTTTGGCATCTCCGATATTCCAAGAATGGAAACCTTGGCTCTTCTGAAAGTTCTTCCACAATTTCTTAAAGCATCTCCGACTAGATTCGCTGCATGTCTGGCCGTTTCTCCATTTGCTTCTGTGGCCATCGCGACGATCCTCAGTTTCACGCTTAGGTTTTCGGCATCTTCCAGAAGCAGATACGATGTGTCCTCAGTCCTTGCGTCTGAGTGCGCGAGTGAAGATAAAGTGGCCGACTCTTGAGTTCTGAGTTTTTGCGCCTCAAAGTAGTCTACACCTGCTTTTTCGCAGAAAACGGCGAATTCGTTTGCAAGGGCACTTTTCACTTCGCGGTGGGCCGCTTCGAAGAGTGCGGCTGTTTCTGCGGCACCGACGCTCAGCGTTCTTTTCAGGGTGCCTTGCGAAATTGTTTCTAGGACTGTTGAAGCAGCATTTAAGCTGGTCTTATCAGTTGCCGCGACAATCTGCTCTTGGGCGAGTTCTTTTTCCGAAGCCTTCATGTTCGGGTTTCGTATCGGGCTGTAGGCCAAGCCTATCTCGGCTCCAATTCTAAATCCTGACGTGTTCTCTAAGGTTTCTCGAATGAGCCCTTCGATGACGCCGACTCCGACAGTGCTTGTTATGATGACTAGTGAATCTGGGCGAATGTTTGCGCCAAGGAGCCTGACAGTTTTTTCGAGGTTTGAGTAGTCAGGCTTCTTTCTTTGGTCAATCTCGGGAGGCGTGTTGATTATGATAATGTTGCCCTTGGAAATTGCTGTTTTAGCATCGTCTGTTGCGATGATGTGCCCTTTTCTAACATGATTTTTTAACGTGATCTCCGTTTCATGCTGTGGCAATTGGACCCTTCCCTTGGCTACAAGATTCACTAGGGTTTGATCACGATCGGTGCATATCACGCTGTATCCTGCATCGGCGAAAAGGCATGAATATAAGAGGCTGTCTTGCTCGCAGCTAGTGATCGTTATGGTGTATTTTGCTCTCTTTTCTCTCGTGTCGACATCCTCAGGCTTCATGCGCAGGGTTGATGACATACTTGGCCCCCATGATGACGTTTGGGACAGTCTTCTAGCGTAAGCTGTCTATTATGCTCTTAAGCTTGGAACTGTATTCACGGATCAGTTTCGATGCTCCTTGCGGGGTTTTGGCTTCTGCGTACAGTCTGTATATCGGTTCTGTGCCGCTTGGTCTTATGAGAATGGCGCTTTTGTCTCCGAACCATATTTTTATGCCGTCGACGGTGCTGATGTTCATGTCTTTGAACTGTCGCGCTAGACCGCGGAGGACTTTCTCTTTGAGTTCTTCTGGACATTCAGTCTTTCCTTTCTCTAAGAAGTACTTTGGCAACGCGTCAAGCAGTTTGGACAGTTTTTGCCCCGTTTTGGCCATGATGTCAAGTATCAGGGCAGTTGCCATCGATCCGTCTCTGACTGCGTTGTGAGGAGCGTAGAAGATTCCGCCGTTTTCTTCGCCCCCCAACTTGGCTTTCAACTTCTTCATTGTCTGCGAAACTGTCACGCTTCCAACTTTGGTCCACACGAGTTTCCCGCCGTAAGCGTCAGCAATGTCTTTGACTAGGGTCGATGAGCTTACGGGAGTGACGATTTTTTCGCCCTTGTTTTCTTTGAGGAAGGATTTTTCAACCAAACCGAATGTCTTATCTCCCCAGTGAATTTTGCCTCGTTCATCGACGAAGATTGAGCGGTCAGCGTCTCCGTCGAACGCCACGCCCAAGTCTGCCGCGACGGCCTTAACAGTCAGGGCCAGTTTCTCAAGGTTTTCCGGCCTTGGTTCTGGAGGTCTTCCCGGGAACGTCCCGTCAATGTTGGCGTTTATCGTGGTGACCCTGCAGCCTAAATCGCGGAGCAAGAAGGGTGCGGCTAGGCTGCCTACGCTGTTTGCACCGTCAACGACGACGTGATAGTTCCTCTTTGCTATGTTTGACACGTTCACGTGTGTTTTTATGGCCTCTACGTATTCGTTGACTATTCCCGGCAGCTCGCGTGTCTTCCCTAGCTTGTTCCACTCTGCGTATCGTGTTTTTTCGTTGAAGTAGATTTTCTCGATTTCGATTTCTTGTTCGCGAGAGATTTCTATGCCGTCTTTCCAGACGACTTTGATTCCATTGTATTCTGGCGGGTTGTGAGAGGCAGTTATTATTACCGCTCCGGCTGTTCTGTGATTCTTAACCGCATATTGCAGTGCAGGCGTCGGTGCCATCCCTGTGAGGAGAACGTCGCATCCTGTGGCAACTAGGCCGGAGACAACGGCTTTTGCGAGCATCGGGCTGCTGGTCCTAGCATCGTGTCCAACGATGAGTTGTGCCCGTTTGAAGAATGTTCCTATGGCACTTCCGATTTTTATTGCGATCATAGGCGTTAATTCTGCGTTTGCTACTCCGCGGATTCCGTTGGTCCCGAATAGACGTTTCTGGCTCAGCATTGTGCCGTAGATCTCCATTCAACAGATTGTTTCAGGGGTTAATACGCTTTGGAAAACCTGTTTGGCGGGGCAGACTGAGACTCCTTCTGCGAGTGTCACGTTGTCTCCTACTGTCACGTGGTCGCCTAACATGCATCCTTTTTTGATTTTGGCTCCTTCTCCTATCATTGTGCCTTCGCCGATCACGGCGCCCGTTATTAGACAGGAGTCTGAAATTGTGACGTCGGGAAGGATTACTGAGTCCTGTATGTTCACGTTTCTTCCCAGCGTGACTTTGCGTCCTAAAACTGCGTATGGACCCACGACTGATCCTTTTCCTATTTTCACCCCTTTGTCTAGGGCCACTGGTGTCTTGATTCTCGTGTCAATTCCGAATTTGCGTTTCGGCTGGGTGCTCATGGTGTCGAGCAAGATCTTGTTTATCTGCAGGTAATCTTGGGGCTTGCCGATGTCGATCCACAACCCTGTGAAGATGCATCCGAAGAGTTTTTTTTCTTCTGCAAGTCTTGGGAAGATCTCTCTTTCGATTGATACTGCTCGTCCTTTTGGTATGTAGTCAAAGATTTTCGGGCTCAGAACGTAGGCGCCTGCGTTTATCAGCTTTGACGGGGCTGATTCTCGGGGGGGCTTCTCAACGAACCTTATTATTCGATTGTCCTCAGCAAGTTCTGCAACTCCATACCTGCTTGGGTCCTCGACTCTGTGAAGAGCGATGGTGGCTGTTGCCTCCTTCTGTTCGTGGAGTTTCAGGATCTCCGCGTAGTCCACGTCTGCGAATATGTCGCCGTTGAGGGCTAGGAAGCAGTCTTTGCGGCCGATGCGTTTTTCTGCCTTTTTTATTGGGCCTGCGGTTCCGAGTGGTTTTCCCAGTGGATCTCTGGAGTATTCGGTGTGTATGCCGTATTTTGGGATTCTGTGCTGTTTTATTGCGGCTTCAGTCTGATAGTTGACTGCCAGTATGGCCTCGCTGATGTTGCTTTTGGCAAGTCTTTCGAAGGTCCATTGGAGCAGGGGCTTGTTGATTATTGGAAATAGGCTTTTAGGTCTGGTGCAGCTGATGGGTCTTAATCTTGTGCCGAAGCCTCCTGCGAGAATCAGGGCCTTCAAAGACTTTCACCGTGTTCGAATGGCAAGCTTATATTCAGTCGGGGTTAATAAAACGGTTTCGTGGAGGAGGCGGACGAGCTTTGAAGAATCTGCTTTGTGAGATGAGTTGGACGGAGGCTAAGGAGTATTTTAGCAACAATGACATTGTATTGGTTCCTGTGGGTTCGACGGAGCAGCATGGGCCGGCTAACCCGCTTGGGACAGATTTCCTGTTGGCTGAAGCGATAGCCTTAGAAACGGCAAAGCGCACCGGAGTGCTCTGCTTGCCTGCGGTTCCTTTCGGCGTGAGCTCTCATCATAAGCAGTTTTGGGGAACAATTTTCATATCGTCTGGTACGTTCAGAGAATACGTCAGAGAAGTGTGCTTGTCAGTATGCTATTATGGTGTCAGAAAGATCGTGATAGTGAACGGGCATGGGGGTAACTTGGCCGCTCTTAAGGAGCTGGCGAAGGAGCTGAGGGAAGATGGGATTTTCGTTTCGGTTTTTCAGTGGTGGCCTGCGGCGATCAAGCTTTTGCCTGAGCTTTTTACGCTTGAGGAGAGGGGGCATGCTGGTGCCGAGGAGACTTCGGTGAACTTGTTCCTGCACGCGACCTTGGTGAACATGGGCAGGGCCGTGGACGCTGACTCGGTAAAGCATGAGTTGCAGGTTGAAGGGTTGACGCTTCCGCTGAGCACCGTGGACGAAACGGTCTCTGGAGTCTATGGCAGGCAAACCTCAGCCTCGGCTGACAAAGGCAGAAGAGTCTTTGAAGCTGTCGTGGACGAATTGGCCAAACATGTCCGCTTGCTCAAGAAAGCCAAGATTGAGGATCTCGCTCCTAAGCCGAAGGTCTAGCAGCCTGAGTTGCAGTTTCAAGCCCTAGAGAAAGTAACTGGCTGCCTGCATCTTTTGACTGTGAAAAGCGCGAATGGTTGGCCGGCCTCTCGTCGGTTTTCTGATGTGCCTGGGTCTCATTATGCGTATTGAGGTTGTAGCAAATGAGCTGACCTGTCCAAATGTTGGGTTGAAACACATGGACAGAGAGAGACGGCCATCCTCCTCCCTCCTCCGGTCGGTTTTTCTGATCTTGATTTTCACTGCTTGTCAGTGCGGTTTTGGGAAAGTTGACGCGAGTTATCTGTATTTTGGGATGTTGTAACATCCGAACATTTGATACCCCCCCTCCTAGGTGGGCTTTTCTGGACCTCGAGTGGGCTGATCGCCGAAGCATGCTGTACCCAACGGTTGGGCTGAAAACACGCGAACTGTTGATACCCCCCTCCTAGGTCGGTTTTTTCGGGGTTGTCTTTGTAGGCTGACCTGCAGTTTCTGATGTGGAGGCTCCGAACATTTGATACCCCGTGCATCGGTTTTTCATACGTGTCCTTTCTGAAGAAAGGTTGCTCAAAGCGGAAAGCGAACCTGCGCGAATTCTGAGAATCTTCCATGCGTATGACCTGATCGAAGTGGCTGACGTTGCAATCGTTGCGAGATTTAAGAATTTGAGGGTAGAGCATATTTGCACGTTGCCTTTCTTCGCTGTCCCGTTGAAGACGCGATTATACATTCTTCGTAGCGATGACTTTGAGGAAAGTCTCTCCTATAGTCTAGAATTAGTTTTTTTCTTTTCCCAGTTTGCAAAGGCTGGGCAAGATTTAATTGAGAGCGCATTTTAGAGAATAGAAACGTTTAGCCTCGCCATGCGGGGGTTGCCAAGCTTGGTCTAAGGCGTAGGCCTGAGGCGCCTATCCTGCAGAGGTTCGTGGGTTCAAATCCCACCCCCCGCACCTTTAGTGCCTAACAAGTGAAGGTTGAAAAGCGCGCGCTGACTGCCTGTTTTTCACTTTCCTTGCTCGTCCACTTTACTAAATCCTCTCTTCTCAAGCTCTTTGACGGCTGCCTCAAGTATTTGCCTCCTTGTCTTCTCATCGACGGCTTGGCAATAGTTCAGATGGAATACCGTGTTGGCGACATCTGAGGGCTCTGACCGGCATTTCGAGCTCCAGGCCCATGCTTCTATTCTGAAGTCTCGGTAGAAGTATATGCAGCACACGTTGGGCATGAAATCGATCCCGTAAATGGGGCTCTGCAGGTTTGGACTGCTCTCAGAAACATTCTGATGAATACGATGCATCATGATTTCGAGTTTCTTGCAGTTGATGCGCAAGGCGCTGTACTTCATGCTGAACTTGTCTATCAAAAAGTGTACTCTGGGCCAGCTTGAGTTATGCAGAGATACTTGGCGGTCATGGACGTGTGGACCGAAGAAGAAGAGAAATAGGAGACAGAATGGACCCTCAAGAACTATTGCTTCAACCTCGCATGGAGGCGATAGAAGCTCTCCCTTCACATAAGGCACTAGATATTGCTTGTCTTTTGGGCCCAGTTTCGGGGCTTCAAACCTGTACTGTTCAAGAAACAAGGCAATCCATTTTTCCATGTTCAGCGTCATAGCACGTTCTCCTCTACCAAAGGGCGCCCTCTGCGCGTGGTCTCAATAGAAATATGGAGCTTGCGATTCTTATGCTCTGTTTCGTTGCTACGCGCGCGCTATTAACCGTTCCAGTCTCTATTATTGTATTTCGTTTGGTACAAACTACTTGCGGCACGCATTTCATTTGGAGTAAGGCTTCTTTTTCTGAGGTTTACGCTAAATGTCTTTTCATAGCCTTTTCTGACAGCATTTTTCGTTTTTTCAATGGTAATGTTTTTTAGAATTTCGGACAGGTTTACCAAGGTAGCGTGTGGGTTTTGGTTCTTAAGAGCGCGACCTAGGGTGCTAAAGTCAACGTTTACCATTAACGTGCCGTGATGTAGGATGGTATCATACAGTCTGTGTTGAGCGCTCCCAGAGATTTTCTTGCCCTCCACTACTATGTTTCCGCTATTGTTGCGAGCTTGAACTCTCAGCATTCCAAGTCCTTCGACGACTCCGCTGCAAAAGAAGCTGTAAGACCTTTCTACGTTCTCAACACCAACAGCCAAAGAGGGCTTCCTGACAATTATCGAATAATTCACATTACCATAGTCATGGTAGACAGCCCCACCTCCGGAGACTCTTCTGAAGATTCTGATACCCAACTTTTCGCAGTCAACAATACTGGCCACAGATTTTGGATCTTGGAAATGCCCAATAACGACGGCTGGCGGATTCTGCCACAAACGCAGAGTACTGGGACCATGGTTTTCCAGAACGGATCTTAGAATCGCTTCATCAATTGCCAAATTCATCGCAGG
>Ga0315277_10010028_pt1 | contig 12040 bp, 16 predicted proteins | sample YL17G05_15_MG_FD_203695 | JGI IMG/M metagenome (GOLD analysis project Ga0315277, IMG submission 203695) | Sediment microbial communities from Yellowstone Lake, YNP, Wyoming, USA - YL17G05_15 | ecosystem: Environmental > Aquatic > Freshwater > Lake > Sediment | place: USA: Wyoming | collected... | reverse complement strand
ACGTCCGAAGGGCAATCGTGTCATGGCTGCCTCATCGGGTCTTGCCCATTTGGTCAAGACGAACATCACTCCGTCATCCCTGAATCCGACTGCGGGATTTCCCCGCGAATAGTAGCGCACCGCTCTATCGACCTGTCCCCTGTTCTCTATGATGTAGCCGCCGATGGAGTCGAGGGCGCGCACCGCTGCCTCGTTGGAGAGAGGCGCCGGTGACTTCACATCTTCGCTCTCTGGTTGCGCTTGAGCCGTCAGGAAAGAAGCCGACAAGAGGAAAGCGGATAAAACGGCGGCAATCGCCCTGCCCGGTGGCGCATCACGATGCTCGCGGAGACAGATTCTAACCGCCACGCTCCCTCTCCGGCTGCCCTATCTGCTCACCGTGTATAAGATGGTTCTCTGTCAACAGCCCGCGTCAATGTCTCCATTGGCTGCAAGAGACACGGGCCTGCGCGCCCTCGGCAGGACGATGCAGATGCCGGCGATTAATATCGAGAGGTCCACGATTGTTCCCGCCTCGACGAGTGGCGGTATGGACAGCTGGCCGGTCAGCAGGGAAACGACCCCTGTCCCCGCCTCAGCAAGAATGAAAGGCATCGAGGTGAACATGAGCGCCTTTACCGCCGAGACCTGCAAATCATACGTTGATTGTGACTAGCATGGCCTCTCTCACACCGCCATCGTCGTCCCTCACCGCGAGCTTTACGTCGAATCTTCCCGCCGAGTACGGCCCCCGGTCAATACGAGACGACAGATAGGCCTTCAATCCGGTTGAAATCTTTCCTGTTGCGCGTCAGGAGCTCGTGGCCGCTCGCCAGGGCGGTGGCCGCGATCAGGCAGTCGGCGACGCCGATGGTGATCCCCTTTGATTGCAGGGAGCCGTAGATGGACCCTGCGAGGTCCGCGGCATTGCCGTCGAGTTCGTATGTGCTGTGGGCGGCGAGGAGGGCCTTGATTCTCCCCCGCTCAGCGTCCGGCTTCACGAACCTCTCGACACCGGCGGCGAGCTCAAAGCGCGTGACAGCCGTCATCGCGATCCTGACGCCCAGTTTGTCCAGCTCCCTCGCCTTCGCGACGGCGGCCTCGTGCCTCGCGCTGCGCGGGTGCATCAGGTCGATGAAGAAGTCCGTGTCCCCGATCATCGGCGCAGCGACCCATGCCTGCGCTTCGAGCGCCGGTCGAGGTCCCTGCGGAGCCTCTTCACGTCCCGCGAGACGGCGTCTCCCTGTTCCGGCGTCAGGACTCCGGCCAGCTCGAGCGTCGGCGTCCCGCCAAAGACGCGGTTGATGACGTCGGTGAAGGACTCCCCCTTCTGCTTGTGCTTCATCAGCTTCTCGTGGGCTTCCACGGTTATGGTGATTGTCTTGACTGCCATCATCTAAGTGTATGTGCACTTACTTGCATAAATCTTGCGCCTCCGAGATTTCAGATGATGACCAGGATTGACAACATGCTAGCGCCGCCATCGTCGTCCCTCACCGTCAGCTTGAGGTCGTATGTCCCCGCCATCGCGCAGGCGTGCGTCTCGCAGTCCGTCGCGGTGATGGGCGCAAGGCGGCTATTGGCTGTTGATATCGAATCAACATCCGTCCGAGGAGCCGACATGCCACGAAAGAAGGCCGCGTTCGATTGCGGCCGGTCCCAGGCTCCTTTTTGGACGTGGCGTCACCCGCCCGCCCCTCGTCAGAAATGTTGGTCGCCCCCACGCAGGTTAGAAATACCCCCTAGGCCGTCCCGTGGCGCCATGGGAGGAGAGAAACCGTCCGAACTCCTGGACAAGTTGATCGCGGACCTGGGCGACTGGCGGGGCCAAAGGATCGAGCGGATCCGTCAGCTCATGCGCGAGGTCGACCCCGAGATGGTCCTCGAATGGAAGTGGATGGGGACCCCCGTATGGTACCACGATGGCATGGTCGCGCTCGTCAACCCCCACGCGGGAAAAGTGAAACTGACCTTCCCCCAAGGGGCGAAGCTGCCGGACCCGGCGAAGCTGTTTAACGCGGGCCTGGGGGGGAACGAGCGGCGAGCGGTGGACATCTTCGAGACCGACGCCCTCAACGAGAAGGCTCTGAAGGACCTTCTCCGGGCCGCCGTGGCCTTCAATCAGGCCAAGATGGCCGAACGGCGTGGGGCGGCACCCAAGAAGGCCCCGAAGTCCGCCCCGAGGATCCGCCGAAAGGGTTGATCCGCGCGGGGCGGCCGTGTTGCCCTGTCCAAGCAGGATGACTCCCACGGTGACCAAGTTGCCAAGGACGCCCATCTCCGCGACGACGAATCGACAATGCTAAAACACGTTATACAATCTCGGGATGCCGCTTCGCCGATGCGAAACCTGATTGCCCGGGGAAATCATCAGATACCTAGTCCCACATCTCAGAATCGATTATGCAATCCGCTGAACCGTTTGAACGACTTGAGCGCTATTTCACGCACCGTGCGCGAGTTGTCCGTTGGGCATTTGTCATTATCATCGCTGCAATCGTCATCGTCAGCGTTTACTGGCCACCACCCGCTACGGGCGAGCCACCGAGTTTCGCCTTGAGGATTGTCATCCTCGCGGCGATGATTGCGTTTGCGGTCCTTCTCGACAACAATACGAAGCGCTTCATTCGCGGCCTTCGTCTCCTGAAGACGCGTCTTGTGGACGCAGGTTTGCCCATTGGACGCGGGGTCATGCTAGTCCTCAACGACGGCATGGTGGTATCATTCGTCTACAACTTCGTCCTGTGCACGACGTTCCACACCGCGGCCGGTGATGTGCTCAACCCGTCCCTCAAGGACGCAATCAACTGGACGCGGCCGCGCCTAATGAAACGCGCCGGTATTATTCGCCCAAATTCAGGTCCGACAACGATTAGTGCGGAGCTGCGAGCTTTGCAGTCGCGCATCGGTTCGACGGCTTCTTTTTGCCTCGTTAGCCGGCAGAGGATTCCGACAAAAGACTCGGACACGCCGTTCTGGATGGTCACGGCAAGCTTCTCAAGGGTTTTCACGCCATTCAGACCGGATCGAGTCGCCATGGAGCTGGCGGGGATCGGAGCACTCCTCCGCCAGACCCTCGGATTCGTCATGTCAACGGCGGACGTCTCGTTTGTTGGTTAGTAGGATCTAGCACCGCAGCCCCCGCCAGCCTCGATGGAGGAAGCAGCAAAGCCCCAAAGGAAGGTCTCCTGTTCAGCGCCCTGAAGAGCAAGCGCGCCACTGCGTCTTCGGTCTCGTGATTCTCGGTCTCGAGCCTGTTGAATGTGTGCGGGGCGCTCAAGAGCATGTGAGTACTCCTGACTGTGATGTCTCCGTTGGTTCTCAGCAAAACGAGTCCGTGGCGGTGAACGGGAAGATGCCGCCGGGACTGGGATATAGGTCAGGTGCTGTTCCGTCGTTGATATATATCATGCCTGTTGCGGGAGAATCCAATCCCCATTCCACGGTGAGGATCGGGCCCGTGGCCCTAGCCCTGCGGAGGGAAAGGAGGAGTTTGCGGTGACACCGGCGGGGCTGCCTGCTGCTTCCTGCGAGACCTAACAAATAGTGCGATTATCGCCGCCACGACAACTACGATGACGATAGCTAGCATTATGAGGACCCAATCAAGGCCGGAAGCATGCTGATAGTTGTAGGACTTGAGTTCCATGAGCAATGGCGGAACAGTCCCTAGGAAAGAGCCCCAGAATTTGATTTCATTGCCGACGTCCTGAGAATAGAAGGATGGCGGCCCAGCGTCGCCTGACCCAACAGTCTGCTCTGTCGTATTGATAGCCTCGAATGTGCCGGCAGGCACCGTGACCTTCTCCGGACCAACTACCGTGACCACGATCGTCCAGTTGCGCTGGGTTACATTCCAGTCAATCGTTCTCGTTGCCAAGCTGGTGGTCGACCAGGTTTGACCGTTCTGAAGGGGGAACCGGTAGAGCTCCATCGGCGGTTGGTAAGTGATGTTCGTCCACGTGCCATTCATGATTATTTCGGTCCGCACGGGCGAGAGTGTCGACAACTGAACGTACTTCTCTCCGGAGGCCGTGAGATTCGATTGCGATCCCGTGAGCAGGAGCGTCATCCTGCATCGGAATGTATCGTACGTTATGCCGCCCACTGTCACCGGGCTTCTTCCCTCTACTTCCTGCCTGACAAGGGCATCGAACGACGCGTTAAACATCTCAACTTGACCCGTGTATTCCCAATAGTCACCCGCTGTCCATTGGGGCGCGCTGCCCTGCGCTCTTGCTGGGGGTGAGGCAAACATGAACATCCCCAAAATTATCGAGGATGCGACGAATCCCGCTGCAAGTCTTCCCATTGTGCCTGCCTCTCAATCTCCACTCGCTTGCCCATCAATCCTCCACGATTTATAGATTGCCCGCCAAACCTCTTCATGTTTGCTCCGCACTCTACTCCTGATCGGCGGAGCGATGGATTGTCATTACTGCCCCGCATCCTCTTCCGGCGACAGCCTTCGCCGATTCGTACGAGAACCCAGCAGTAGGGCGGGAGCAGGCGAAGCAATGACCGGGAAGAGACCGCAGATTCATTGACTGTCCGGCTGATCATTCCGAAGCTCGGGACGATCGAGCGGCGGTTTCGGGCAATCCCCCTGAAGTTGCGCGCAAGCGAGAGTGAGTCCCGAACAAGCGTTCGGAAGTCCCGCGCAATCGCGCGAAGCGATCGGAAGGCTCTTCGAAGGTCCCGACCGACCGTCGGACACCCCCGAACGCTCCGCCGAGCTTCCGGACAAACGTCTCGAAGCTCCGCGCAACCGCCCTACGCCCCGGGGCAATCCCGCGACGACCCCGGACGACCGCTCGAAGGCCTCGGGCGACCGAGCGATAGTCCCGGAACACCGTCTGATGCCCGAGAGACCTGCGCGGAACCTCCGCGCAATCGCCCGCGAGCCGAGGAAGATTGAGCGAACATCCCGAGGGATCGAGAAGAATCCCAGGGCAACCGAGCGGGATCACGGGGCGACCGCCCGATGACGGCGGGAGGGTCCGCTGAGGGCCAGTGCGACCGCCTGCAAATCAAGGAGAATCAGGGAGTGGATGCGGCGGGTCGCCCGCAGGTTGCCGCCGAGCGAGCGTCATCCCGCTTCAACCGGGCCGACATCGGGGATGGCGGTGCGCATACTGCTTCGACTGATGCGGAATGAAAAAATAGTTGCCCCCCGTGTGAAAGAGGACTCGCGGGGGGCTTGTCGGATTCGCTTTTCGACGCGCGACGCTATTGCCTATTGAGTTGCCTCGTGGACCGGCACCGGCAGCGGATGCACCGCCTCGTCCTCGTCCGGCCGCCTCAGCTTGCTCCTGAGGCGCTGGAAGACCTTCGCGACGTTGCTCGTCTTCTGCACAGCCGCCATCATCATGTCGATCGTGCCCGACGTGGTGACGTACGCCCTGTCTATCTTCGCGACGGTCAGCTGCGTGGCCGAGCTCAGCTGATGCTTGAGCGACTCCTGCTGCGCGTGCGCCGCCTTCGCTTCCTCGACGGCGAGCGCGAGCGTGGCCTTTGCGACGGTCACGTTCATCCCGCCCTTCTCGAGGTTCGCCTTCTCCTTGTCCAACTGCTCTATCACGGTTTCTCCTAGCCCTAGCACTTCCGTATGCGTATGTGTCATTCCTTTTTCCTTCCTGTCCCCCTGCTAAGGACGCTCTTCGTCCCTCCTCAAGGGTCCGCATGGATATCGGCGTGCGTGGCAATGTTGATTTAGAGTGCTTGCAGGGTGCACGCAGGGTGCTTGCAGGGTGCAAGCACCCGGAAGATTCAAATAGAGTGGACGGCGCGGGCGGTCCTCTCCCGCCTCTCACCCCATGCAACCGTGTCGGGCGGGGCCATGATCATTCTTGAGAACGGTACTGTCTCCCCCCGCGGGACTGCCCTGCGGCCAATCGACCGCATCGGGCTCGGGGGCGGGGATCTCGTTGACGGGCCGGACATCCCCTCCGACCTCGGCGACGGGGGTTGGTGCATCGGGCGCCTCGATCGCCTCGGCCAGGCTATTCGCCTCGAACAGACCGCACTCCGTGAGGCGGTAGACCTTCATCCGCTTCCTGCCGCCCTTGACGTGGTGGACGATGTACCTGACCTTGCCGAGATTGAAGAGTTCCTGCAGCAGCTGCTGCACGTATCCCCTGGGGGCGCCGACAGCGTCAGCGATGCCGTCCTGGGTCAACTCAATGGGGTACTCGTAGGACTCTTCGAGTTTCTCGAAATTCCTCAACTGCAGGAGTATCCTTTCTGCAACGGTTCGAGGGGGTTTCAAGCGCATCCTCAGACTATGAGAATTCCCGTGTGGACTATTAAATGGTTTGGAAGAGTCGTCGAATGATACTCGGTGGCACGCGGCCGGAGGCGGCGGTATTTCAGGATTTTGCGGTGAATATCATTCAGCGAATTGAGAATACGATCCGCTGGTGATGCCGGAGAGATGTGTTGGAACCACAGATGATTCTTTTGATATTCATCGCTTTGCTGGATGCAGACTGTCATTGGCGGTGAGGGGTCATCGCCGCTGGCAGCGCGGATGGTCTGAGGAGACAGATACGGTGGTCATCGGCCATCCGAGTGTCTCTTGGGCCGGCTAGACGACGAAGTGGCGCCCCACATGGTCCCTCAAAGGTGGGACCGTTCATGAGGCGATACGCGAGTTGGGATCAGCTGCGCTGAGGGTTCCGAAGGGGTTTAGTACTTGTTTCCGTTTCTCTTGATGAGGTGTGGGTATGCCGGAGGAGAAGAAGCGACGCTACGCGACGCAAATGTTCCCAAAGAATTCTCTCATAGATGCTGTCAGAATCGCAGAATCGATTAAAGACAATAACGCCGGCAATCCATGCCACCTGCTTGATCTGGCCAAGTCCTTGGACTTCAGTCCCAATAGTGGCGCATTCCGGACGCTGATCGCGTCCTCATCAAAGTTCGGTCTAACTACGGGCAGTCACAGCGCCGACAAAATCGCGCTCACCACGATTGGTATGCGAGTCGTGTCCCCCACAAGTGACGAAGAGTACAAGCAAGCCTTGAAGGAAGCCCTATTTAACGTACGCTTCTTTGAGATGTTCTTTACGAAGTTCGACAATAACAAGGTTCCGAGGGAGGAACTGTTGAGGAACACTCTCATGCGCGACTTCGCAATTCCCGCAGAAGACACGAAGGCGTGCTACGGCATGATTCTGAAGAATGCGAAGGAGCTCGGCATTATTACTGACATCAAGGGGATTGATTACTTCCAAATCTCGAACCTAGCAGCGGGAGCCGCAATATCAGAGGAAGAGATGTTGCCGCCCGAAACGACCGGAGAGGGCGGTCCCTCCGAGGTCAGACCTGCGGTGCAGTATCCCACTCCGCCACCTCAACCGTCACCTCAGCCACCAGGCTTTGTTCCTCACGTTTTCGTTTCACACAGCAAGAATAGGCGGATTGTTGCTCAGATCAAGGAGATTCTGGATTTCGGTCAGTTCGACCACAAAATTGCCGTCGAAACCGCGACAACCGCAATACCGATACCCGAGAAAGTGTTCGGACTCATGCGTGACTGCAATTGCGCAATTATCAACGTCAGCGCCGATGAATCAGAGAAGCGCGAGGACGGCACATACGGAGTCAATCCCAACGTCCTGATAGAGATTGGAAGCGCGTTTCTTTCGTATAACAAGCGTGTCATTCTCCTTGCTGACCGTCGGGTGAAGTTACCCTCGAACCTCCAAGGCCTAGCCGTTTTATACTACGAAGGCGACGAACTGGACTTCGAAACTGTCATGGAACTTCAAAAGACACTGACTCAATTTCGCAAGGGAGTCCCTGTGAGTTCCCTTCTTGAGAAATGAAGGAAGCTGCCCAGAATGCGGGCCATTTTTAACCGGAGAGGTCGAACTGTTGGTTGGCTTGATGGCTTTTCGGTTTGAACGGAAGATAGACCGTGAGTTCCTCTCGATCTCGCTTCTCCTTGCCAGCTTGGACTCAGACCGCGGGGACGAACGCGCATGATCCCACAGGTGACTCTCTCAGACTGGCTGAACCATCTGGAGGATAGACTCGAAACCTGGACGAGACAAATGGACATACTGATAGTCTTGGCAGGTCTTATCCTGGTAGGTGTCTGGTCGGGTCTTTTCTAGGTGCTTGCGGACGCGAGATTCATTCTCGTTTTCTTCATCGTGCTTTCACTTGGGCTCATTCCTACAGCCCGCATGCTTTAGAGAGCAGTCCCAAGGCGGCGCGTATTGCGCCTAGTCACGGAGCTCGTGCTCTCAGGCGCGCTCAGAACTCCGCGAGAGGTTGGGTTCACCTATTCGCTGTTGCTGAGTTCCATATGAGCAGTGCGAATCAGACGCTTATAGCGCTTGTCTCTAGCCAGCAGTCATCATCAGGCGATTCACGAACTTGAAGTGCTCCGTTGCGTCAGGCGGCATGTCGTGCGTTTTCCAAAAGCTTCTTCAGATACACCACAGCTCTTGGTGCCACTCGATCGAGGCGCTCCCGGTCAAAACTCACGACCTCCGTAATCTCCGGACCAATCCCTGTAGCCTTCATTCCAACCTCGACGAATAGAGCTTGTTTTCCATGGCCATGTAACTCCTCTGACCAAGCCATTTCGTTGCCAATCCACCCTTTCTCTTTCCCCTTCGCCTCAACGTCTCTTGTCAAAACCTGAATGATACACTCAGACGACTTCAGGTGGCTCTTCACCTTCTCCTCAGGGGGACGAGGTTCCGCGAATTCCTTCAACCAGAGTACTTCGAATCCGACAGCTCGTGCCAACTCGCAGAACCACTCGACGACGGGAGCTGCATCTGAATCGAAGCTGGCGCTAACAAAACACATCGGAGTCCGGTCCGGAATACCGTCTCGAACTCGATCAGACGCAGCAGCTTGAGTTCCATCACTCTCAAGTAGACTCCTCAGCAGCGCCCTCGCACTAGAAAGTCCCCTTTGATACCACTCGTTCTCCTCCTTTGCACCCATCCCACTCATCCAGAAATCCGATGAGTAGTGAACCTTGTCAAATGCGGTAGCTTGTTCACTTTTTGGTCCGTATACCTTGGAAAGGACGTTTCGACTCTTATGTCGCCACAATTCGAACCTTTCCTGTTGCTCCTGAGTGAAAGGATGCGTCAGCTGTTTCAATTCCTCGATTTCCTCAACGAGCTTTCTCAGCTGCTCAAATAGCCGCTCCATCGGCCTCTCTGAGGATCGGCGACTATCTTAAACTTGGCGCTCGCTCCCGGCCTTCATGGCCTTGCTTGTGGCAATTCGCGTCCATCGAGCGAGGTTCAGCTCTCTGCGACCATCAATGACTATCGGTTCGGCGTCAGTCAGCGGCGGGTTTTCGTCCCCGGGCCATCGCCGAGCGTCTCCACGTTCGGGGGAACATTCCGATTGGGAGCTTCGCCTGCGTCGGGGAGTGTTCTCGTGGGTGCTTTGATCTCGACGCCATTCAGACCCAGTATTCGGCGATCCAAGATCTTTGACAAGACGAGAGAGTCGTGGAGTTCCGGTTGTAGGAGCACCCGTCTAATCGATTCTCGGAGGACATCCATGACTTCTCGAGCTAGCGTCGTCAAGTCCATTTCAACTCCCTCAACCTTCACGCCACCCTTTGGAATATCTCCGTGAACGAGCGCGCTCCGAATCCCGTATCCCTTTCTTAGAAGTGTCGCGACAAATTGCCTTCTTTCGGGCGTATCTCCCACTATGTGTGCAGCCCTCACTGACAACTGGAAGGACTTCTCATCCTTACTCCCGCCAAGAAGCAAGGCTTCGAGGCCGATGAAGGCGTCAAGGAGACAATCACGAGGCTCGCGTGTCCCAATGGCCCTCTCGAATCTCTCGATCGCGAGATCAAGAGCCGGCCGCTTCTGCCGGACTCCTCCGGTCAGTACGGACGTCAATTCCATGAGTGTGGGCATGTCTTCAGGACGGAGGACCAGCTCCGGGCCGTATGCCAGGCGAATCGGGAAAAGCTCCGGCATCGACATCGTACTTTCCTGCAACCAGCCCAGCTGGTCAAAGTGAATGGGACCGACGTAGACGCCCGCTTCGCGGAGGAGGCGCAGGGAGTTCACAAGGTCATTGATCTGGCGTCTGAATCGCCCATCGTCCCAGGACCCCTGGACAGCGTTCACGTCCAATTCCATGAGATGCTTTGCGTCAAGTAGAGATACTGAATCAAATGGGAATCCCTGGACAAGCTTCTCTACTGAGAAATCGATCCCGGCCTCGAACTCCGAATAGAACCTCGCGCGCTCCTCCGGCTCTAGGGCTCGAATTCTGACGTCGCCAATCTCAAGCATCCGTCCTGGAATCTGCAATCGAAACACGCCAGCAAAATACCTTACCGCGAAATCCCCCCGCAGGTGTTTCGTAAAGGTTTCGAATGCTTCTTTGAACACTTCGGTCTGAAACTCGGTTACAGCTTGAGCCCGAAGAAGATACTGCTTCAAGAGGCTCGGAATCCAAGTTCCTTCAAAGGCGGCAGCGACATTCTCCTTTGTCCACCCACCTTGAAATTTCCATCCGCTGCGACTCACTGCCTCTCGTACTGGGGGATACCTGCTCGCCACTTCCTTGAACGCCTCAAGCTCGGAAGAGCCGAGCATTCGAACGAAGCATTGTGAAGCCAGCAGATCCCATGACGGAACTGCCACGGTCGAAACGGTTCTGGCCGACCCCTCAGCTGCGAAACGAATGTCGGGTGCACGACGCGTCGGCAGTATGGAGCCCCCATGGGTCAAGGAGTCAAGCACCCGGAGCGAAGCTTGGATGAACACCATCGCGGCCCGCGCCATGTCACTCGTGCTGCTGTCCATGCGGCAACCAACACCTATCCTTCAGCTCTTAAGACGATTTCTTCCTGACCCTGTGCCTGTGATTCTTATGGGGATTCTTCAAGCGCGAACGAGGACTGCTTTGCTTCTTCTTCCTATCATGAGCGGATTTCTTGGATCTCCTACTGAGGAGTGTGACCACGAACACGATCACAAGAATTGATGAAATGATGGCGATGAGCACTAGTTGCCCCAAAGGCTGCCGATCTTTATCCGCATCATAGAACGTCACTACCGAGCCATTCTGCCACCCGCTATTGTTTTCGTTCTCGGGCAACGACTGATCCGCGGGAAACCAGTGAAAAATCAACTGATACTGTCCCTCGGTCAAATACCAATCCATTCCAGCGACTTTATCGCTACTGACCCACTCCTTTTTCAGGCAGGTTATGTTGAGGAGAGAGCCCGTAGGATGGACGACCATTGGCTGTGGAGCGATGAAGAAAAGCGCTTTGTCCTCGACCCGTCCTTGTCTGTCGGAGAATCTCCCCGACAAGCCGAATGTGTAGGTTATCGGAGTCGAATCAATAGATCCATTATTCCTCAGACATCCCTCAGACTTGACCACAGATCCGATGGCGGCATTGGTCACAATCATATCACTGGCATCCCTCATGCGTACCCATTCGCTCTTTGAGACCAGCTGCTGTCCCTGGCAGTTAATGCTGAATGTCTCAAGAACACCGATGAGAATCAAGAGAATGACCAAAGAAGTGTGCAAGCGTACAGGCATCAAGGCTGCTATTATACTTGTTCCTACAAAATCCTTGCTACAGGTTCGCTGAATCATATGACCTTGGAATGGCGCGGTGCGGAGGAGAATTCCACGGGAAGTCATTCCAGATAGATCTGCGGCAATCAAAGCGTTGGGTCTTGCCCCACGAACCACCTCACTTCTTGAAGGATTTGTGAAAGTAGTGCAAAGTGGATGAGAGGGGATTCGGCAATCATTTTGCACACGCAATTGAGGGCGGGAGTCAAGCAGTTAATCAGAGTGAATCGGCACGGTAGAGCGGCTCAACATAGTTCAGGGGCCTAAACATTTTTCCCTATCATCAGATGGCTATCCCCATTTTGGATGCAATTCGTCATAACATAGCGCGGAACCAAGAGTGTACCTTCGATTTTCCGCCCATCAAAGTATATCGATCCCCTCCCCCTATGGCCCCCCCCCAACGCACCCCCGCCAACGCAGGTACGGCCCCGAGGGGGGGGAGCGGTGGGGGAAGGGG
>Ga0315277_10010026_pt1 | contig 12041 bp, 10 predicted proteins | sample YL17G05_15_MG_FD_203695 | JGI IMG/M metagenome (GOLD analysis project Ga0315277, IMG submission 203695) | Sediment microbial communities from Yellowstone Lake, YNP, Wyoming, USA - YL17G05_15 | ecosystem: Environmental > Aquatic > Freshwater > Lake > Sediment | place: USA: Wyoming | collected... | reverse complement strand
CAGCATTGTGCCATAGTATCCGTCTACATAACCAGTATTGGCATACGTGCCTAATACGGCAGTGCCGGTGGCCTGGAAGATCCAGGTCTCACTGGTCTGCAGGATGCTATCACCATCGTCGCCAGAAACATAGGCCGGGGTTACGCCCGCCTGGCTATCGGTTACCGTGATATTCGACAGCGGGACGTTGCCACAATTGGTGACAGTGTACGTCCAGGTGACCGGGTCTCCCATTGGGATATTGAGACCATCGCCACCATTGGTCGTCTTCTCAATGTGAATGCACGGCTGAGTGCCAAAGTAGCCGGACGTGTCATCGTCTTCGACCAGCGTTGTGCCATAGTATCCGTCTACATAACCAGTATTGGCATACGTGCCTGCTACAGCAGTGCCACTGGCCTGGAAGATCCAGGTCTCACTGGTTTGCAGGATGCTATCACCATCGTCGCCAGAAACATAGGCCGGGGTTACGCCCGCCTGGCTATCGGTTACCGTAATATTCGACAGCGCGACGTCGCCACAATTGGTGACAGTGTACGTCCAGGTGACCGCGGCTCCCACCGGTATATCGAGACCATCGGCACCATTGGTCGTCTTCTCAATGTGAATACACGGGTGTACGATGTCAATCTGTGCCCCCCCGGTAGAAGTATAGGGAAGTCCCGTAACAATGTCAGTCGCATTGGCTGCCGCGTTATCAATTAAAGGATCGTTATCCCCCGCCTGAACTTGGTAGGTATAATTCACCGTGTACCACGCACCAAACGTGTATAGCACAATTGGCGAGGGCAACAGATTTGGAGAAGTCTCATTCCAGGTTTTGTGATATACGGTATCATATATCGAGGTTACGTTCATTGCGTCACCCGAGTTATCCAGACTGTAAACTGTGATGGACACGTTGACAGTCTCGCCTTCTAAGGCTACTGCCTGTCCAGTTGGTCCCGTTGCAGACTTGGCTATACCAATGCCGTGCGCAACGGGTCCCACCGCCGGGTCAAAAGCAGCCACCGTAACAGGTATAGCCATCATGGAAATCAGCATTGCCAGTATGACCAGTACTGGCAAAAACACTCCTATTCTATTTTTCATTTTTCCTCCTTTTATTCCTTCTCTTTTCATTACTTTTCTTTGTATCAGTTCTTTATATCAGCTTCTTCTGTTGGCTTACGCTCTAATCGACCTGGGTTGGGTCGCACTCCCTCTAGCGCATAAACCCTTGAGGGTTTTGATTGTTACTTGTAGCGACTGTCTATCCCCCCTTGTAAAAAGCAAAAAACCGACCTTTTTCAGGTCGGTTTCACCTTTCACTCCCTATTGCCCAGGTGACCACTTTACAGGCAATAGTTCACAGTTTCCTGCTTATGTCCAGTATTTTAGAAAATGTATAATGTCGAAATCATAAAATTATCTCAGAAAAAGTTACAAAACTATGACATTTGAGCGGGCAAAGCTTAGCAAATATAAACTTCTCACCTTCTTATCCTATACACAACTTACGTAAATCAATCAGGGCTCGTTAATCTTGATCCTCGAACTTGAGTCAACTACCCCAAATTCCTCAATCATCTCACAACCCTATCCTTAACCTATAATCCTCCTCTCGGCTTCAGAAAGACAACCTTAATACAATCTCGGATGGCGAGGATAAGAGATTTTATATCCTATGCTCATCAAAAGTCAATACCCTAAACTTAACTTTTCTTACCTATTTTTTGTTTTTTTGGTCATTATTACTGACATTGTTGAATCGGACCGACTTAATATTTCCTGCAATCCTGTAAGGCAACAGGCTTTCCATCCGTCCGGTTGCACTGATGGCTTGTCAGCGGTCAAGAGAAACCGGGAAGAGAGGAGGTGGACAACTGCCCTGCGGTTTTTCCCAATTCAGTGAACTCTGCTAATGCTGCCTCCGGCCCCGTTAAACCGGGCAAGGAAGCATTCGATGTCTTGTATCTTATATCTTCGGTCACCCCGAGGGTTGATTCGGTAGGCCATTACTATTCCCTTATCGCTCCAGCGCCTCAGCGTATTGGTGTGGACGTGGAGGAGCTCAGCTACTTCCCTTGGCGTAAGCATTTTGTCCATGTTCTCATAATCTGCCATTTCTTACTCCATCTATTACTTAATCAACCTATCTCAATATAACCTACCCCATCCCAGCATACAATCACCCAATGGTACTGTTTTGGGTAGAAAATAGTACTAGGACGGGGGGACGATGACATAAACTTCTGTCCTCCCTTGGAGGGAGAGGGTTTTATGCGAGATTATGCGGAGAACTAAGCGCAATTAGAGCTTAGTATCTCTCCCAGGGCGACTTTCCATCTGTCCCCCGGGAGCCTGGTGTCCAACTTGATTTGTGTGGCGCCTATTTTAACTGCGCCGTCAATTGAGCTGATAGCTGTCAGCCGTCGGCCATCCGCTTGGGGCTTTATGACAATTTGCCTTCCTTGTGTGGAAATGGAGCTTACCTTGGCCCGCATAGCCAGAACCTTGATTTTCACAATGTAAAGGAGATTGTCCACAGGCTCAGGCAAAGGACCAAATCTGTCCTGGAACTCCCGAGTCAAGTCCTCCATCTCCTCGATATGCTCCACCTTAGCCAGTCTGTGATAAAGGCTTAATCGAGTATTTAGATTGGGAACATATTCTTCCGGTATGTGGGCATCTAAAGGCAGGGATATGGCGGGAGATTGCTTCGCTTCGCTGGTAACGAGGCTCTTCCTGATTCCACCCTCACCTGTTCCTGTCCCTTCAAGGGAGAGAGTAGGAGAGGATCCTCTCAACTCCTCTACTGCCTCAGCCAGCAACTGGCAATAAAGGTCAAAGCCCAGGGCTGCTATATGCCCGCTTTGCTTGACACCCAGGAGATTGCCCGCTCCCCGAATCTCGAGATCTCTCATAGCGATGCTGAAGCCCGAACCCAGTTCGGTAGCCTCCAAGATAGTCCTGAGCCGCTTATGAGCCTGAGGGGTAAGCCGTTTCCCTTTGTCGAAGAAGAGATAAGCATAAGCCTGGTTGATGCCGCGTCCCACCCTGCCCCTCAACTGATAAAGTTGAGCCAGGCCGAACCTGTCCGCCTGGTCAATAATCAGCGTATTAACATTAGGCATATCAAGACCCAGCTGGATTATAGTGGTGGTCACCAAAATGTCATACTTGCCCGCGATGAAGTCCGTCATCACCTTTTCCAGTTGCTCTTCAAGCATTCGTCCATGAGCTATCGCTATGCGAGCTTCGGGCACTAAATCCTGCAATTTGCGGGCAGCCCAAGCAATGCTCTGAACGCGGTTGTGGACAAAGAAGACCTGCCCGTTCCTCTCCAGTTCCCGCAGTACCACCTGCCTGACCAGAGCGGCATCGTAAACCCCGACATAGGTCCGGACAGACAGGCGTTCTTCAGGAGGCGTCCCCACGATGCTCATATCTCTGATTCCGGTTAAGGACATGTGCAGGGTGCGAGGGATGGGAGTAGCGCTGAGAGCCAACGTGTCCACTTCCTTCCTTATCCGTTTGAGTTTTTCCTTCTGCACTACGCCGAATTGTTGTTCCTCATCAATTATCGCCAGTCCCAGGTCTTTGAACGTAACATCTCTTTGCAACAAGCGATGAGTGCCAATGCATATATCTACAGTGCCGTTGGCTAAGCCTTCCAGGATTTCCCGTTCTTTTTCCGGTGGACAGAAGCGGCTCAGCATTTCTACTCTTAAGGGAAAGGTTTGCAGCCTTTCAGAAAAGGTAATGAAATGCTGCTGAGCCAGCACAGTGGTCGGGACCAGGATAGCTACCTGTTTATTATTCATAACCGCCTTGAAGGCGGCACGCAAGGCTATCTCGGTTTTGCCGTAGCCCACGTCTCCACAGATGAGCCGGTCCATGGGCCTGGCTTTTTCCATGTCCTCTTTAACCGTCATGATTGCCTCAATCTGGTCCGGTGTTTCCATATAGGGAAATGACCCTTCCAGCTCCTGTTGCCATAATGAATCTGTAGAGAAAGCGAAGCCCGGAGCTACCTCTCGAGCAGCATAAAGCTCAAGTAACTCCTGAGCGATTTCCGCCACCGATTCTTTTACCCTGTTCTTGGTCCTTTGCCAATCCGGGGTTCTCAAACGGCTCAAGTGTGGTCCTTCACCTTGTGAAGGATGCTCGCCGGCACCGATATAGCGGCTGACGCGGTCTATCCGTTCCGTAGGCACATAGAGCCTGTCACCAGCGGCATACTCTAAGACAAGGTATTCTCTCTCCATTCCCTCGGAGGACATCCTGGTCAAACTGCGGAACCTTGCGATGCCATGGTCAACATGGACGACATAATCGCCGGGAGCTAGCTGAGGCAGAAACCACTGGTGGGGTATGGGCCTCTTCTTTACTGCTCGCGGCTGCTTCACAAACCCAAAGAGTTCAACATCGGTGATAATGGTCAGCCTGTCATCCAGTAGCCAGCCTCCGTCCAGTGAGCCCTGGAGCACGGTGATTGAACCGGGCGGAGGTATCTGTTCTATCTGTAACACTGGCGAAGCATGAATGTCTTCTTTCTGGAGAAGTTCAGCCAAACGATTCGCCTGATGGCTGACTACGACCACACGCTGTCTTTGTTCTACCATCTGTTTCGCTGCTTTGAGGAATATTTCCAGTTGGCTGCCATAACTCTGGGCTCTGGTGAAGGGCCAAACCTGTCCATTACTAATACCTGATAGCTGATAGCTGACAGCATTCATTAGCGCCAGACTATGCCTTTCTCTTATCTGTGACTCTAATTCCTCCCAGGTGAGGTAAGGAGAGGGAAAGTCCTCGGGCAGTTCGCCTCTTTCTGTCTTTGTGTCTCTTAATTCTTGAGTCTCCTCGTTTAGCCTGGTAACGGCGAGTTCAATTCCTTCAGGGTCATCGAGAACAAGCAAGGCATCACTGCCAAGATAGTCAAGGACACTGCCAGCCATCACTTCAGAGCTATCAGTCAGTGGTATAAACTCTCTGGCCGGGGTGATAATCAACGAGGATAGGGGACTGGTTGAGCGCTGGCTTTCCGGGTCGAAGCACCTCATTCCCTCTATTTGGTTGCCAAAGAACTCGATGCGAACCGGCAACTGGCTGCAAGGAGGAAAGACATCAATAATGCCCCCCCGTCTGCTCATCTGCCCGGGCACTTCGACAACGTCCTCTACTTCGTAGCCCAGGCTTTGCCACCGGCGCAGCAACTCCAGGGGGCCAGCAGTCATGCCCGGCTTTAGAATATGACAGGCAGCCACAAAATCTCTTTGTGGGATGGTCTTACTCATGATTGCCAGGGCTGAGGTCACTATCAAAGGCCTGCCCCGAGCTTGTCGAAGGGGAGGTTTATCACTCTCCTGATAAAACGCTAAGGTGGCTAATGCCCTCAACCTTTCCAGCATCTGATAGCTAACAGTCGATACCTGAGCTCTATCATAAGGCAAGAAGTCGAGTTCAGGTAGACGATGCAACTCGGCGGAAGGGGAACACCAGACTCGAAGCTGCTCATGAAGCTTTCTGGCACTCTCAGGCTGACCGCTCACCACTATGAGGGGCAAATCAAGCTCTTCGTAAAGGGCGGCAATCAAATAGGGCCTAGCGGCATCAAGTATTATTGCCTTATGCCCGCCTTTGGATGCGGACAGCTCACCCACCAATTGCCGATAGGCAAGCACTTCCTTGAGCAAAGAAAGCAAGGAAGAGAGATTCAGCAGTTGTCTTTCGTTAACCATCGAAAGCTATTATTATAAGGTCAGACAAAGACGGTTGCGAATTCTCCAGACGCTGCTAGGCTGGTTCACTCTGAAATCAGGGCTTCTTCTCATGATTCCCCTTTCCCCTCTTATCGACTTTGTATCAGAAGTCTCAATTTTCAAGCAGTTTTGGAACAACTGGCTCTTTTGTCTCAAAAGTCCAGAAAATCGGCTCAATTCCCAGTGCTGCGGTACTCTGGATAAGGACGCAAATGTTATGACAGAGTACCTTACAAAGAACTTCATTAACCTGAGCAATCGGGGATTTAGACCGAACAGACCCGCCGAACTTGGCTTTTATGGCCGAGAAGGTACTTTCCACGTTGCTTCTCTTGTGATATCGCTCCATGAAGGCTTCTTTATTAAAGTGGTAAAAGTGCCACATGTGATTCCACAGGCCGTCAAACCTGTGGTGGTGGTCTCCCATGCCAGTAGAGTTCACTTTGAAGGGGATAAAGGCCGTGCCCCCGACTGCCTGAACTGCTCGAAGGCATCGTCTATCAGAGTAGGCTTTGTCAGCAGATACCTCATTGACTGTGAAGGTCTTGGCCGTTCTCTCAACCAACATAGGGAATTGCCGATTATCAGCCGATGCACAGGAAGTAGCTTCCACACTAGTGACAATATGTGTAGTGATACCACACATTATATGAGCTTTCACCCACTTTGCTGCACTCCGTTCCTTGCCCCACTTATGGTCAAACCATCTATTGTAAGTAGTACTGGCAAAGCCAGAGGAATCAACGGCAAAGTCAGTTTCAACCGCTTTGAGTGGACTGGCACTTTGCTCAATGAGGGTTTTCAGAAGCGGAGTCAATTCGGGGTTTTCCAGATAGCGGGCATTGCTGGCAAAAGACGCAGATTTGCCAATGAGTTCCTTCGCTTCCGCTTCCCGCAGGTCACTCATAAACCTTCGTCCAGACATCGTGGTATAGGACTTGTAGACAAGCCCGAACACGACATCAGCCAACGGAAGGCGGGGACGCCCGAACCTGTATTCGGGCTGCTGGATTCCGTTGCACAAATCCCTGAGCAATGCGACAAAGTATTCCTGTTCATGCATCTGAGCCTCGTCATAAATAGGCCAGTCCTGAGCATAGGTCATCTTTACTGTCTGGGTCGTCAGTTCCGTGCCATCGGGACGGCTCTCTTTCTGGACTATGAACTCAACCGCATAAATGTGCTGGCACTTTTTGCGAGTGCTCTCGAAGTGCTGGCACGTACAAAACGGCTCCCCGTTGTCCATGTTCACGATATAAGTGCCATTGCCAGACTGGGAGGGGACTTGCCAGCCCAGCCTATTCCTTTTAATTATATCGGAACTCGCTATTGCCAATCCTCTTTCTTGCCATACTTCCATTTCCGTGCTCCTGTTGAAATTATTTTGATTTACATATATAATAGCATATGGCATATGCCTTTGTCAATAGATTTTGGTATAGAAAATCAGAAAATTCTAAATTGTTTATATTTTTATATATTGACATTAACATACAATGTATGTTATTATGATAGAAAACGAAGAAATAATACAATAAAAAAATGGCTTACGAATCCACTTGGCAGCGAGCATCAACAGATACTGAACACTTTCGTTCTAAATGCCTTTGGTTCTGGGGGGTTGAAGTGATAGGGGCTGGGGCAATAGCTGGTTTAGCAACGGGGATAATTTGGCAGAGAAATATACTGCATGGTTGGCAGGTTGGGCTTATTACATTCGGGATTTTTGTTGTAGGTCTTTTCATCATATATGTCATAATTTTCCTTTGGCATCTATTCAGAGCACCTTATCGACAACTCCATGAGGCTAGAGATGAGATTGAAAGGCTTACACAAAGACCTGAATTAACAATATCCTATCGTAACCAGAAGTGGGGCTATACTGCTGCTGTAGAGTACCCTACTCGCATGGTTACAATCGATATTGATTATGACCCAACTGAGCTAATGCAGGTTGCAAAGGCATTTCTAAAAATTCCCGATGCTCCAAGAAAAGAAGCGTGGAGCTTTACTGCGACGGATATTTCTAAAAAAGAGTGCAAACCGATTCACTTTTATTTACCAGATGAAGAAGCTGGTACGAAGAAGGCTAAGGTAATTGTTTTAGCTGATATTAAGGAATGGGAAACAAATGAATTTGACCTAAATATACCTGTTAAATCAAAGGAAGGTTCTCGAAAATGAACAGTGAGATACAATCAAAAATTGCCGAACTTGTAGATAAAGGCTGGACACTGGCAGCAATAGCTGACGAATTAGGCGTAACATCTGACACAGTGGAACTCTGGAACGCTGGCAAGAGGAATCCAACAAACGCCAAGGGTGTCCTGTTAATGCTTAATAGAGTGTCAAATAAGAAGCGAATACCGAAGAAGAAGCGTTATACTAAAGGCAGTCGAAGAATATAAAGGGAGGAATTATTTATGGCTGAAGATAGTGAAATTAAGAAGGATGACATTGAGCATAAACTTGATGAAATAAGAACTTTACTTGGTATACAAACAACAACGGTGACCACATCGAGTGTGCTTGATGACATTAGGCGTAAATTGACCCATATTGAGAATCAGTTGAAAAATGATAGACAGATTTTATGGTTTTGCCTACTTCCTTTGCAAATTGGCATCGCATTCGTCATTGCTGGTGGGGCTAATTGGTTTGTTTCAGTTTGGACCCGTGTCGTTACTGGTGCCGGTATAGCATTTATGACATTTGCATATCTAAACGTGAGACGCTATGACCGCAAGGTGAAAATTGACAAGGAGACTTCTGATACAACTGCCTGACTTTTTATACACGAGGTACTTATAATACAAAGCCAGCAAACAGAGAGTGAACCGCGCATGATTCAAATCTGTGACACCTTCATCAGAAGTCATGGAGTGTCAGAACAGAGACTATGCCAGTGATTAGGCCTTGTCTATTCGATGCCAAGGCTTGAATAGCCTTTGCCACCATGTTTGCTTAGGGGTTTGCTTAGGGGCTTCCAGAAGCAATAGTCGTTCTTGAAGCGATTCTGCTTTGGCTTTCCAGTAGCCGACCTCCTGAGACAGTTGCTCTATTCTATTGATAAGGGGTTGGATTTGCTGGGTATCATCTGATAAGGGCTTAGTGGGCAGGGGTAGGTCTTCGATGATATATGACTCGCCGAACTTGGAAGGCACTAGCCTGGCTTTGAGTTTGCCGGATTTGATATACCGACGAATGGTAACTATGGAGACCCCTAAAGCCTGAGCAGCCTCTTTCAGTGTGTAACCACTCATCAAGAATATTGTAGCACCTTAGTCAATGTCGTTAAAATAAGGCTGATCAGTGTGACTAGGGTGTCGCATAACTATATTGACCAGGGAACAGAGACTGAGCCGTGGGAGACTCGAACTCCCGACACCCTGATTAAAAGTCAGGTGCTCTACCAACTGAGCTAACGGCCCATGATTTTGTGAAACTACGTGCAGCCTATTTTTCTACTGTCAGGAGACTGGAAATATAGATAGCGAAAGCAGGGTGAATGTCACAAACAAATCCGCCATCAACTGCCTCCACAGAGAAGGTTACCCTGTTTGGCTTTCTGAGGGGATCGCCAAATTTATTAAGCCCCGTTTCATCCCAGGGCATATTGTGGCCTAGCAGTTCCAATAAGCCCTTAACATCCCTCGGGTCTTCTACTACCACTTCGAAAGGAAGCTGATGTGCTAACCCTGCCAGTTGACTATTATTTAGCTTAATTCTCATCTTCTAATTCATTTCTTGCTGGTTACAATTATCACCCCAGCGGGTGATGGGATTCGAACCCACGACGTCTTACTTGGGAAGCAAGCACTCTACCGCTGAGTTACACCCGCAATTAATATCTATATTATCAAATGGAATGAGCACTGATGTCAAGGACAGATTACTCTAATGGTATAAGTGTCAACAATTTTTTCACGATTTTGGGGATATTTGGCAATGAAGAGTACTCCATCCTCGACCAGTGATTTCTGCGCTTCGGCGTTAACATATCTTGCTAATTCCAGAATTTCTTCAGCTTGCGCAGTATCCTCAAAGGTTATCGCCATCTGGCCCATTATATGTTTGAAGCCAGATATTCCGGTATATTTTCCCGAGCATATTTGCCGTGCCGGTCTGTACTAGCTGTGGTTCACCTCTACCCACTTCGTTGAGGCTGTATAGCTCGTAATTCTCGGGGTCTTTCAATACTCCGTCAGCGTGAATATCGGAACTGTGAGCGAAGGCATTAGCTCCGACACCCGGCTGGTTTATGGGTATGGGCACCTGAAAAGCATAGCTGGCAAATCTGCCTATTTTCCAGGCCTTTGCCAGGTTCACAGGTCTTTGCAGTTGATATTTCGCCTGCCCTTAGCCACCCTCTTAAACGGATGGGTTGCAGGAGGCGCATCTCAGCTAATTCCAAATTCACCTGAAGGCAAAGCGATTCGTGTCTCGTTGTAGGGAATCCAAATTCGGACTGGAAGACACCCATTTCGTTGAGGTACATATTTATCATGGTCTTTTCCAGTTTGGATAGAACGAGGAGTGCGGTTTGAACGCCATCGCGATTGGTAACATCTATGAGCTAAGTCTTGGCCATCTTTGGCTCCCAGATGGGTGAATTTAATGAAAGATAGCATCATTCTTTCGGGTTATCACATTTTAGGTCCGTTAATGTTCTACGATTTTAGTTACCTCAAAAATCAACATGACTGGATCCGTGTGTGGCTCTTTCTATCCCCGCCTTCTAACACAATTCAAAGCTTCCTTTGTTTTCGTCCTTTAGATTATACTAAGGGCGATGATGGCTAGACCAATAGAATGGTTAGATGGCAAGCTAAGAATACTGGACCAGAGCAGGCTTCCACGGGAGCAAATCTTCATCGACCTTGATAACTACCCCGATGTAGCTCTAGCTATTAAAGAAATGAGGGTTCGGGGGGCGCCAGCCATTGGGGTCGCTGCTGCCTATGGCATAGCTCTGGGGGCATCAGGTATTGAAACAGCAAACAAGGATGAATTTCTCGCCCAATTGAGTCAGGTTATGCAGGCTTTTGCTGCCTCCAGGCCTACCGCGGGCAACCTTTTTCAAGCTATCAACAGGATGAAGAAAGCTGCCAGGGGAGATGGCGTTACTGAAATAAAAAACTCGCTTATCAATGAAGCAAAACGGATTCACAAGGGAGAAATAACCGCAACCAAGAAGCTCAGCCAGCTAGGAGCCGAGCTTATCAAGGATGGTTTTACCCTGCTTACTCATTGTAACGCCGGTCCTTTAGCCACCGCCGGCTATGGCACTGCCCTGGGTGTCATCAAAGCTGCTAAGGAACAAGGAAAGAAAGTGAGCGTCTTTGCCACGGAAACTCGCCCCCTTCTCCAGGGAGCCAGGCTCACTACCTGGGAACTAATGCAAGAGGCCATACCTGTGACTTTGATTACCGATTCCATGGCAGGCTATTTTATGTATCAGAAGAAGATAGACTGTGTCATTGTGGGCGCCGACAGGATTGCGGCCAATGGTGATGTCGCTAATAAAATTGGCACTTATACTCTAGCGGTATTGGCTAAAGAAAGTAAAATCCTCTTTTATGTCGGTGCTCCTACCAGCACTATTGACCTTTCCTTAAGCTCGGGAGACAAAATCCCCATTGAGGAGCGGAGCCCTGAGGAAGTGACTCATATCCAGGGAGTACCTATTGCTCCTGAAGGTATAAGGGCAGCTAATCCTGCCTTCGACATAACTCCCTGTAGTTATATAACTGCCATAATCACTGAGAAGGGCATAATAAGGGCACCTTACACAGAAGGACTAAAAGGGACGGACTCCAGATTTTCGTAGTTGCTTGATTCATCAAGCGCAACCGTCCCTGTTATTACAAGCCTCCACTTGTCAGGGCGTGATAATCTCATTGACTAAATTCCAAATCCCAAAATCCAATCTTCAAATGCGGATTTCATCGAGCATCCTCGTCAAAGTCGGGACAAATCCAGATATCAAAATTCTAAGCATTTTGAGCATTGACATTTGGTGCTTTGATATTGTTTAGGCCTGTCCTGAGTGGAGTCGAAGGGATTTGGTACCTGAGATTTAGGATTTTCGTTTCGGGGATTGCTTCGTCGCTATCGCTCATCGCAATGACAAAAGGAAGTGTCACTAGGGTAGTGAACGAGGATATCCACTTTACCTTTTAGGAGTTGCAGTGATAAAATAGTATAAAGGAGCAGCAATGTCAGGACATTCTAAGTGGGCAAATATTAAGCGGCAGAAGGGAGTAGCTGATGCCAAGCGCGGGCAGGTATTTACCA
>Ga0315277_10010023_pt1 | contig 12042 bp, 12 predicted proteins | sample YL17G05_15_MG_FD_203695 | JGI IMG/M metagenome (GOLD analysis project Ga0315277, IMG submission 203695) | Sediment microbial communities from Yellowstone Lake, YNP, Wyoming, USA - YL17G05_15 | ecosystem: Environmental > Aquatic > Freshwater > Lake > Sediment | place: USA: Wyoming | collected... | reverse complement strand
TTATATACCTTGGGTTCCAAAACTTGCGATTGTTTATGTTTTAACCCTTGCTGTTTCAGTTATTCTCATTTTTTATTATACTCGTGATGAGGTTAAAAACTGGGGTACGGAGACATGGGGTATTACTAAGAAGATTTTTCCTATTCTTCTTGTTGGTGTTTTTATTGTTGGGATAATTGGTGGTGTTGCTGCGTATTTTATCCATAGTGCCGATCCAGCTAATGCCCTTGGTGTTGCTGTTGCTCCTTATATTGGTGGGAATGATATTTTTTCTTGTTTTCTTGCATCGGTGATTGGTGCTATATTGTATATGCCGACTCTTTTAGAGGTCGCCATTGTTGGAAACTTGTTTGGTTATAGTGCGGGTATTATGAGTGGTGGTCCTGCTCTTGCATTACTACTATCAGGTCCTTCACTTAGTTTCCCAAGTATGGTTGTTATTACACGTGTTATGGGTATGAAAAAAGCGTTTGTGTATTTTGCATTGGTGATTGTGATATCTGCTCTTGTTGGTTTTGTGTATGGTATGATCGCGGGTTGAAAAAAGTATGAAAAAAATACTATTCGAGGTAATATAAGATGAGTGAAAACTTAGATGAAAGAACAAAGGAGTTGGTAGGTATCGCTGCATCTGTAGCAGGTCATTGCAGAAAATGTTTTCTGTATCATTTCAAACAAGCAAAAAAATTGGGTGTATCTCAGGATGATATACAGGGAGTAATTGAGTTCGCTGGAAGTATTAGTGCAGCTGGTGATAAGGGAATGAACGAATATATATTGAAGACAATTAAAGGAGAAAAAGAGGTTAGTGAATGAAAATCGAGATTTTAGGAACCGGTTGTCCAAAATGTAAAACAACTGAAAAAAATGTACGTAAGGCCGTTGAGGAACTCGGGATACAAGCAGAAATCGTGAAAATCGAAGATCTTCAGCAGATTGTCGACAGAGGTGTGATGATGACACCTGCTGTTTTTGTGGATGGTGAAGCAAAGATTGTTGGGCGTGTTCCAAGTCCCGATGACATCAAAAAATTATTACAGAAAGGAGTTAAAAAATGACCCGATTGTTAGCAGAATGGTTTCCTGAGTTCGCGAAAGAACTTGATAACATCGATGAACTCTACAAGAAGAAACGACTGATTGATGAAAAGACCTATCAATTCATCTGTTTTGCTCTTGCAATTAAGGGACGTTCAGCACCCTGCGTACGGAAACATTTTAAGGGTGCATTAGAAGCAGGTGCAACGGTAAAGGAACTTGCCTCCATCATGGCACTTGTGTTTCGTGAGAGTGCAGGAAATGATGACTGCTGGGTTCATGATGTTCTTGGTGACTATAAAGAAATAATGAAAAATAATGTTCAATGTTGTCCAAAATAGGAAGTAGAATCCATGAAAATAAGAAAGGTGAAAACTATGAACCGAAAAAGATTGTATAGTATCTCAATATCATTGTTTTTTGTAGTAAGCTTCGTATTGTTAAGCGGGTGTACAAGTGACAACTCTAATAATAATTCAAATGGTCCATCATGGATGAATAACTACACCCCGACGTATTCAGTTGGAACAGGATCTAACAATTTCTGGATTAATTTTCCTGCCGGTAGTCCTTCTGTTAGTCAAAGTGTTACACATAAAACATGGATTACAGAAGACTTAAAAGAAAAACCTGTAGTTTTTGTATGCCATAGAACAGGATGTACTACATGCACACCACAGGCAGACCGTGTTAAAGCACTTAGAGAAAAATATGGAGAAGATGCAGTATTTTACGACCTTGACGACAATTATGATGGAAGTGCCCCAGCAGATATTTTACAGAAATATCATGAAGCATTCTATTATGATCCAAATGGGGAACCGAACTATATAGCATTAACAGGTGTTTTTACCCTTCTAAAAGATGGAACCGAAGTGAAAATTGGTTGGCATTCTTGGGAAGGCAATGTTGCAGATTCTGATATGGAAAACTGGGTTAAAGATTGTATTTATTATTATAATATGAATAGCGAAAAGTGATCCAATGAAACGATTAGTCGTCTCTGGTTATTTTTTGCTTATTATTATCATGCTGGGAATTGTTTTTTCCCCTTCGCTCATTGCAGATAATCAATACCAAAAAACACCCGCACCGGATTTCACCGCCACTGATGAAAATGGTGTAGAATTTTCGTTACATGATTATACTGGAAAAGTAGTCATCCTACATTTCACCGGGGTAGAAAATCCACTCTGTATTGAATGTCTTGAAGAAATGGAAGGACAGATCCATGAGCTTGAAAAACTTGCCAAATCATCTGATAACATAAGTATCATCACAATTAACATCCGAAAAAACCCTTCTTCAACGAGTGGATACAATATGGCGGTCAAGGATTTTGGGGCGAATATCTCATGGCATTGGGTGGAGGATTTCAATCCTTATCCTATAGCCGGGTTGTATCAAAAGTATTGGACTGTCGATGGAGCGTTTTCTAATCCATCTCTGGTCCTCATTGATACAAATCAGAGTATTGTTGGAGTCCATCATGTGTACTGTATGGGGAAGGGATCGCTAGATGGAATTCAGACTGCAGAATCACTTGCGGGAGATGCAAAATCTATAGTAAATAGAACATGGAAAGGATTTGACGAAAATTTACAAGATGAAGGTATAACCTTTGTCGGTATTTTCATCTTAGGCATTTTGACTTCAGTAACGCCTTGTTCGCTTGCGCTCTTAGTTGCTATGATTTCCTATGTAGGCTCCTTACAGAAGGGTTCCGAAAAGGAATCGAAGAAATATTCCTTCCAAGGATTATGGATAGGAATTATCTTTACACTCGGCATGTCTCTTGTATTTTTTGTGTTCGGAATGTTACTTTCATACATCGGTTTCTTTCTTGAAGCATCAACCGTTTTTTACCTTATCGCAGGGATTATTCTTATTATCCTAGGTATTAACATCTTTAAACCATTTAGCGAGCTACTCACAAAGAAATCCGAAGGAAAAATAGGTTCAAGTTTTGTGGAAAAAGGACAAGGGATATTTTTTAAGATAAGTAAAAAATCGATCTATCTTGGTGCGTTCTTTTTAGGCATCCTTTTCTCGATTGGATGGGCACCTTGTGCCTTGTCGTTGATGATGCCGGTCTTTATCCTTACGCTCACCCAGAAGATTTCTATCATTATGGGTGGACTATTGTTGTTTGTCTTTGGTTTAGGTCACGGAGTGCCAATAATACCTCTTTGTGCTGCTACAAGTAGTATTCGTGGAAAGCTTGGGAACAAATATGTAACCACAGGTAAATGGATGCAGAGAATCTTCGGTATCATCATTATTGCCATAGGAATAATTATGGCAATCAGATTCTGGGGAATTAGATTCTGGTAAATGTCCATTCAACAGATATAATACCATCAAATTTGCTAACAAATACGAGTCCAAATCTCCCTCCCCACGTCAATTTTATTGGAAGAGTAATCGTCTCTGCACTTAAAATCAGTGTTTTGCACTCTTATTCAACGGCTTGATGTAATTTAAGTGCAAAGCTACTTCTATAAAAAAAATACATGCATCAAAACCCTTAAACGGTTCACGATATAATGGGTATGGAGAATCCATATGAATGTAAAACTCATAGGATATACCCCGAACCCTGAGAAATTACCTGCGATGGCCGCTATTCTGACACATAGTAAAATAAAACCAGAAACTCTCGATAAAAAACCGAGGAAGGAGCAATCAGCGGTTCTGGAACAGGTCCTAAAACTTGGACATACCAGCGTTATTGAGCATACCTCCTTTACGTTCGCGATCAGTGATGTAAGCCGATCCCTTACTCACCAGCTGGTGCGACATCGCATCGCAAGTTACTCACAGCAAAGCCAGCGATATGTGAACCTAAATGAGCCAAACTATGTAATCCCACCCTCAATCGAGAAAAACAAGAGAACAAAAAAAGCCTATGAAGAGACTATGGAGACCATCTGGGCTCATTACAATAAATTACTAGATTTAAAGATACCATCTGAGGATGCCCGGTACGTTCTCCCGAATGCTACCTGTACAAATATCATGGTAACGATGAATGCACGCTCCCTACTCAATTTCTTTGAACTTCGCTGCTGCCTGCATGCGCAATGGGAGATCCGTCTACTTGCGAATAAAATGTTACAGGAGGTAAAAAAGGTCGCTCCATTGATTTTTAAAAACGCGGGACCTTCATGCAAGACAAAACAAATCTGCTCAGAGGAAAAGAAAAATTGTCCACTTTACCCGAAGTGAAAGGTCATGAAAAGACCCCATGTTATCATTAATTGCGCAATGTCTGCTGATGGAAAAATAGCGTCACCGATGCGAAAGCAAATGAAGATTTCCTGTGATGAAGACATTAAGCGGATGTATCGACTTCGCAACGAATGTGATGCAGTGCTTGTAGGGGTAGGCACGATTCTTGCTGACAATCCGAAACTCACCGTGAAAGAAAAATATGTAAAACACCCGAAACAACCATTACGTGTTGTCCTTGACAGTAAAGGAAGAACACCACCAGACGCCCTCGTTTTAAATGATGTAACGAAAACCTTGATTATCACTGCGAAAGGAACACAGAAAATATACAATGGATCTCATATCAAACTTGCCAAATGCGAGACCAATACCAATGGACTGATAGATGTAAAAGATGTTCTAGATTTTCTTTATCGAAAAGGTGTTCGGACTCTTCTCGTAGAAGGGGGCGGAACAGTAATCTGGAATTTTCTGAAGAACAAGGTTGTCGATGATCTTTTTATCTACATTAAACCCTGTATTATAGGAGGGAAAGAAACACCAACAATGGCAGAGGGCGAAGGGATAAAAAATGAAGAGGATAGTATTCCTTTGACAATTGTTAAGGTGAAACGATTAGGTACTGGTTTGTTGATTCATTATCAGCCGCCATAAAAAACACACTCAATTGCGTCTTACCTTTATTTATTTTTAATAGAGATGACGTTTTATAGAAAATCTTTCACAGTTGATATTGAAAACCTATAAATATTGTACCCTCAATCACCGTTCCTACATGTGCGGCATCATTGGTATTATCGGGGGACAGCCTGTTTCACATCTTATTTATCATAGTTTATTTACAATACAACATAGAGGACAATCATCAGCTGGTATGCTTACGTATGATGGAAACATCCATGTAACAAAAGACTACGGCCTCGTACGAGATGTCTTCAATGAAGAGAAAAAAATCAATAAACCAGGAAACATCGGCATTGGTCACACCCGATATTCAACTGCCGGAATGGATGATGAAGAATCTTTAAAAAAGAATGCACAACCAGAATATCTAGTAAACCCGTTTTTAGCAGCGGCGCACAATGGAAATATCATCAATTGTTCTGAACTATCGAACATCACGGAGAGGAAACCACGTACTGAGTGCGATATACAATGGCTTCTACTCCCCATGGCAGATGAACTTTATAAAAAAGAACTCACTCCAGAAGTAATTTTTTCAGCATGCGAACAGGTCATGAGAAAAGTAAAAGGAAGCTATTCAGTCGTATACATCGCTGATTCAGGAGACAAACCTTATCTCTTTGCTATGACTGACCCTCGAAAAATTCGACCACTTGCCCTTGGAAAAACAAACGGAACATATTGCCTTTCTTCAGAGACACGGGTTTTCAAAAAAATTAATTTTGAATATGTGAAAGATATCCCAGGTGGCTCTGTCATTATCATTGATCCAAAGGGAAATATCTACGAAAGACAGATCATAAAAAAACAGGAACTTTCGTGTATGTTTGAATTTGTTTACTTCGCAAAACCTGATTCACGTATTAACAGACGGTCAATTCACACAACTCGTCAGGAAATAGGACGTTTACTTGCGCAGGAACACCCAGCGGAAGCGGATCTTGTGATACCGGTCCCTGAATCAGGAAGAAGATATGCAATCGGATATTCACGGGAATCTGGTATTCCTCTTGATGAAGGAATCATGAAAGACAAAGATGAACGATCATTCATTCAACAAACTCAGGAACATCGAGAGAAAGTAGTTGAGGAAGGATTGTCATTTCTTCGTGCTGTCCTCGAAGATAAACGAGTTGTATTGGTGGATGATTCGATTGTTCGTGGAACTAATATCCGCAAAATCATTCGAGGAATGAAAAACGTTGGAGTAAAAGAAGTACATGTAAGGATTGGGTGCCCACCTCTTATAGCACCATGCTATCTTGGTATTGACATGCGTAATAAAAAAGAGTTTATCGCCAGAAACAGCGATGGCACTATCAAGTCATGGGATAAGATCGCCCAGGAAATCGAAGCTGATTCTCTGAAGTATATCGGTATTGAAGGCTTAAAGAAAGCAATTGGATTTGATGTCTGCAAAGGATGCATTGAATTTCCAGAGGGATATCCGCCGGAAATGCAGGATGATGTCCAAAAACTTTTTAAAAGCGACAAAAAAGGTATGCGTGCATACGAATGCATATAAATTCATAGATATCCTATGATAGAGATTACCCGAGGTTCGTTAGAGGAACAAATCATCAAATTGTTACAGAAAAAATATCCTATCACAACCTTCGAACTTGCCTCGAAGTTGCGAGTCTCACAGAAAAGAATTGAATGGATTTTACAAAAACTTCAAATCAAAGGAATCACGAAACTCGAACCACTACCAGATAAAGTATATGTTAGATTATTACGAAATGATTTCCAGTTTATCGGATCACCACAACAAAAAAAATTTATAAAACATAAAAGTAAAAGCAAAAAAGAGGATAACGAGCCCTATGATGACATCATGTATTCCTAGATGAAAACGAAAAGAGAAAGAAAGATAAACTGAATACTTGTTTAAAGTTTTATTTCAATTACATCGCATTGCTTTGAAGGTTTGAGATGTGACAATGGAGACATCAACGGTGGAAATAAAAACAGAGACAAATAATACGATAAGGCCGACAGGAAAACCAAAAATCGCGTATTTTTCCATGGAAATTGGTATTGATGAACATATACCGACCTATAGTGGTGGTCTTGGGATACTTGCAGGAGATACGTTGAAATCATGTGCAGATCTTAATGTTCCGATTGTCGGGGTAACGCTTCTTTCTGAGAAAGGATACTTTTATCAAGAAATCGATCTAGATGGGAATCAAATCGAACTTCCATATAATTTTAACACCAATGATTTTCTCAAACTTTTACCGAGTAAAACTTGTGTAAAAATTGAGGGGAGAGACGTCATCATTCGTATTTGGTACTATTCTGTACAAGGAACAGGTGGTTATATTGTTCCTGTGTTCTTCCTCGATACCAATCTTGAGCAAAATTCAAATTATGATAGAGAAATTACCAAGTATCTCTACGGAGGAGACAATAAATATCGTCTCGCACAGGAAATCGTATTGGGTATTGGTGGTGTTCGTGCAATAGAATCATTGGGGTATCGAACTATTGATAAATATCATATGAATGAGGGACATGCTGCCCTCGGTACTCTTGAATTATATGATCAATTGAAGGACGTAGAAAAAGTTAGAAATCAATGTGTTTTTACCACTCATACTCCAGTTGCCGCAGGTCATGATCAATTTGATTTGTCTCTCGCAAAATCGATGATCGGGGATTTAATTCCTGACTCCTTGCTGCACGAGTTTACCTTCGAAAATAAATTAAATATGACGAGACTTGCGCTTTTTTTTAGTCACTATGTAAACGGGGTAGCGAAGAAACACGGAGAAGTATCACGATTGATGTTTCCAGGATATGCGATTGATTCAATAACAAATGGTGTACATACATCAACATGGGTTTCTGAACCGTTCCAACGTGTGTTTGATAAGTATCTTCCTGGTTGGCGATCTGATCCTTATTCGCTTCGCGGAGCATTCGGTATTGATAAGGCAGAGATATGGACTGCACATATGGAGGCGAAAAAGAAGCTTATTGATTTTGTAAACAATAGATATAATGTAGGAATGAACTATGATCATTTCACGATTGGATTTGCCAGGAGACAAACTGCTTATAAACGTCCAGAGTTACTGATCTCTGATGTGCAGCGACTTATCAGTTTAGCAGAAAAAGCAGGACCAATTCAAATTATTTACGCAGGAAAAGCACATCCAAAAGATGCTTCTGGAAAAGACACGATTAAAAAGATTTTTTCAACGATGAAAAACATCCATGGAAAAGTAAAAATAGCGTATATTCATAATTACGATATGGCGATTGCTAAACTCATGACTGCCGGGGTTGATGTCTGGTTGAACACACCACGACGACCACAAGAAGCCTCAGGAACCTCTGGTATGAAAGCAGCACATAACGGCGTGCCTCAATTTAGTACCCTTGATGGCTGGTGGATCGAGGGACGCGTAGAAAACATCACCGGGTGGGCAATAGGTACAAGAAAATCAAATGAATTGGAATCCGATGATGATAACGACCGCAACGATCTGTATAATAAACTTGAGACATGGATTATTCCAAAGTTCTACAACGACCGAGACAATTGGATACGAACAATGAGAAGCTGTATTGCAATTAATGCGTCTTTCTTCAATACGAACAGGATGATTGAACAGTACGTACTAAATGCCTATTTCATTTAAAAGGAAAGGCTCATATTTTGGTTTTATATTCTCGATATCCTCCACCCAGGAACGTAGTATTTCTGCAACACTCCATGCTTGCGTGATACATCCTTGAGGCGCATAAGGCGGATCTCCATCAAAAATTTCATGGATCGACCCATCCCAGAGGTTCCCGTACACGTCAATCATAGGTTGTAAGAAATTTTGAAATGCAAATCGTCTCTGTGCGGGTTCATATTCTTTTATTTTCACAAACGCCTTGATAAATGGCCCCATAAGCCAAGGCCATACCATCCCGTTATGGTATGCAAGATCCTTGTTATAATTCCCAAAATATGTTCCTTTATATCGAGAATCTTGAGGTGAGAGGGTTCTTAAACCAAATAGAGTGACCAACGTCTTCTGTACTTCAGCAACAATCCGTTCCTGCATTTGTCTTTCAATAAGAGGAAAATCAAGAGAGACAAGGAAAATCGGATTTGGCCGCATCGAAAGATCTTTAGTATCAATGACATCGTAGGGATAATCGTACTGATTTCTAAAACTTTCTTTGACATTTTGCGCTAATTCCCTATAAGAGTTGTTTTTTCCTAAAAGTGCCGAAAGAGCGCTCATGATTTGTAAAGCATTATACCAGAGAGCCTGAATTTCCACGGCTTTTTTTGATCGTGATGTCGGGTAATAATTCCCAATTTTAACATCCATCCAAGTAAGTCCTTCACCATGACTAATGAGAAAATCATTATCCATATGTATATTATAGTCTGTGCCTTTTCTATATCCCTCAATAATTGATTTTAACGTCGACCAAAGGCTCTCAGCTAGGCTCAAGTCATTAGTATATTTGAGGTATTGGTAGACACGATCCACATACCAGAGTGACGCATCCACAGTGTTGTACACGGGCTGAGAATCTCGTTCATCAAACACATTAGGAATTAACCCATTCTTACAGCATTTACCAAAGCTTTGGAGGATTTGTTTTGCGTCTTCGAACCGATTGGTCACAAGAGTAAGCCCTGGAAGCGCAATCAGTGTGTCACGTCCCCAGTCACTAAACCAATGATATCCTGCAACAATTGATTTTCCCATGCCTTTTTTTACAATAAAATTATCGGCGGATAACACAAGTTTGTCGAAAGCACGGGGGAGTAGTGTCTTCTTTAATAATTGTTGTTTCCGTTGCAATTCTTGGTCGCAGATCTGTGAAGGATCATGTTGCAGTTCATCTTCAATTGTTAATAGGAGATAGTATTCAGTGGATTTGTTAACAGTCATCTGAAATTCACCGATATGAAAATTATGGTCCCTCCAGGAATCATTTCGTTCGCGATCTTTTTTATAAAAGAGCTCTTCCCAGTAACCATCTGGTGAATAAAATGAGTCTTTCAGGATCATTTTTAGTGTTTTGTCGATGTTACTGGGTCTGACAAGTACCCCCTGATCAATAACATTCTGAGAAAATGAAGCAGAACCCGGAGAGGTTATCTCGTAAAAATGTCGAGAATTTATCATAGGAATATGAGAAAGAACCAGTGGTTTATTTGTCTCTATCGAGTATTTGATGATTGTTGTGTTTTTTTCATGTTCCATGAAAAAGGTTTTTTTGATCCTTACTCCATCAACCTCATAGAGTAGTGAAGGAAAAAAATCAAACAAGAATTTACATTTGTGGCCTTTAAGGGGATACACGCGATCATTAATTTGTATTTTATCCGCGACATTGGAGACAAACATCCATCGTTTTGTTGGCGGCTCTAAACTTGCAACGAGCAATCCATGGAATTTACTTGCTATCTCATCAGAATGTGTCAAAGATGCATAGCTACCGAGACCGTTCGTCACAATCCATTCTCGCATATTATGCCTCCTCACAAAACATGTAAACATAAACTCATGAAAAAACTTATCGTAAAAATTCTTTGTAAATATCAAGAGTTCGTCGATTAACTGCATCCCAGCTGAACTCATCTAAAACACGTTGTCTGCCGTTTTTCCCCCATTCCACAGCTTTATCTTGTGATTGAAGTACTTGGATAAGTCCCCAAGCAATATCTTTTGGTTCAAAGGGGTTAATATGAATCCCACATTGTTTTTCACCGGAGGGAATGATTTGTTCGCGCATCCCGTTTGTCCCCCGTGCCCCAACAACCGTTGGTTTTGCCATTGACATTGCCTCGGTACATACAATACCAAAGGGTTCGTAAAGTGAGGGGAGTACGACAATGTCAGATGCAGCATAGTGTCGGATTCTTTCTTCTTCGCTAATAAATTCTGTTCTAAATATTATCTTATCATGGATACCTAAATTATCAGCGATAGATTGAAGTTCATTTCTCATATCGCCAACGCCGAGAATCAGTAATTTCGTGTTTGGAAAATCTTTCAACACCAGAGGCATCGCTTGTACTAATTTATCCACTCCTTTTACGGTTACAAGACGGCCGATAAAGAACAAGAGTGTTTCGTGATCTTGAACACCATAAAATCGTCGTAGAGCGAGCCGATCCTCTTTTGAAACTCGCGCAGGATCATATTTTGCTGGGTCGACCCCATTCCAACAGGATCTGATTTTATCTTGAGGAAAACCAAGTTTTAGAAGCTCATCTGCCATCGCGTTGGAGACGGTAATCACGCAATCAGCAACTTGGCCTCCTTCAAATTCAATGTCTTTTATGGTGTGTGATCCTCTGCCAATGGATCTCCCCACTTCAGTTGAATGCACATGGAAAAATAAGGGGATATTTAGCTCTTTTTTTGCGATCATCCCTCCCATGATTCCGAGCCAATCATGCGCGTCAATTATATCAAATGACCGTCCATTCTTCCGAACGAGAAAGTTCACGAGCTGCGACGCGGACATAATATTGTAGCTTAACACATCAGCAAAAAATTTGAAATAAGATCCCCAGGAGCGGAGCTCATGATCCACGCAGAGGTAAAATGGTTTGCTGAGATCAAGCATTTTCGGTCTGTACACCTCTACGCCATTGATCTGATCAGAGGTCGCAAGAGCATTATCCTTGTTAAGGGAAAAAACAGTGACATCATGTTCAAGTTCTACTTGTTTTTTTGTAATCTCGGTAGCAAATGTACCAAGCCCGCCATAGATAACTGGTGGATACTCCCAGGAAAAATGCACGATTTTCATGATATGTTAGATCTCCTCACCGTGATTCAGCTTTTTCCTTTAAGTCTTGAAGGATGTTCATGTAGTTAATAAAACCATCATAGGGGATATCATACGGACTGAAATACGCATGGACAGTTCCGTCTTCAAATCCTTTGGTTGAAATGTAGTAAAGGTGATCTGATGTTTGGAGTAATCGCCAGATATAGAGAAGATCTTTATCGCCCTTCTTTTTAAGTTTTCGTCCTATATCTTTCAGTTCATTAAAACAAGCGATCTGCATATTATTTCCAAGCCATGTGGATACATTTCTGTCTTCGTC
>Ga0315277_10010022_pt1 | contig 12043 bp, 16 predicted proteins | sample YL17G05_15_MG_FD_203695 | JGI IMG/M metagenome (GOLD analysis project Ga0315277, IMG submission 203695) | Sediment microbial communities from Yellowstone Lake, YNP, Wyoming, USA - YL17G05_15 | ecosystem: Environmental > Aquatic > Freshwater > Lake > Sediment | place: USA: Wyoming | collected... | reverse complement strand
TGTAAAACATCAACAAGTTCTTCTCTGTATGCCTCCATGTTAACTTCTTTAATCTCTGTTACCCTATGAGACTTAGAATTTCGTAAATGTTGGCCAGCTTCAAATAATTCTTTCATCATATGAAATGAAATTCCTTCAAGAAACTGTTGTCCTGATTTTGACGTAACATCAGTTGGAAACTCAGGAAACCCACGTTTTTCTTGTAAGAGTTTCATGAAATCATATTGTTGACTCCACATAACACCAAGTTTATCTTTGACGTTGTTCATGTTTATCTTAATTAATCAAAATACCTTTTCCATTATTATCTCTGGCGGCTTGTAGCTCTAGTGCTTCCTTTTCAAGTTTTTGATGTGATTCTTTAACTTGATTTTGATATTCACTAGTTAAAATAAGCGTAGTTGGATCTGACGGATCAACTTGAACCCTAACCTGTCGTAACAGATCGCCTCCATCAATACCGGTTAGCATACACTCTTGAAAAATCTGAACCAATCGCCATGAAATACTATCTGCAAATTTAAACATGTGTTATTTCCTCGTTCTTTATTCTATGCCGTAATTAAGTCTTGTATCGATATTGTTATATCTTTTCCGTCAATAGCATCACCAATACACGTCCAACCTTTTCGTTGACGTCTGGCAAACATTTCAAGTTTTTCTACGTCTGGAAACATTTTATCTAAACGCTGGTGGAGTGTTGGAGGTTTTGTTGAATGACCTTGATTTAGATCAAATGCAACTGATCTTTGTGAATGATCATTCAACCAAGGATACACCGATTTCCCCGATGTTCCTATCAAAGCTATTTCATGTGACTGTCTAAAAAGACGTCCCATTCCAACTCGGGTGCCGAGATTCCAATCTTCTTCTAATGCAAATTCTTTTTTGAGTTTTACCCAAACAAAAGTTTGTTTAAGTTTAAACCCCCACGCATTCATAACCATGAACCCTTGATCAAGCATTGATGAAGGTACCCATAAGGCCAACAAACAACCAACCGGATTGCATAATGACGCAACAGGCAATGCAGCAATATCATTAACGGACATTACATTGTATTGAGATGCTGCAGAACGCTTAACTGGTCGCTTCATCTTTTTAAGACCATCACTAAAACTCCAAGGAGGATCACAGATGATACATTGAATATTATTCATTATTTTGTCTCCCATTGTCCTGCTTCAGAGTTCCACCAACAATTCTTGACATCATAATCCTGTGTAATCCCAGAAAAATTCAAATGACTTATAATTCGCTTATGAACGTCAATGCGTCCATTTTGATTATCTATCAATGTACAATCACCAGGATTTTCTTGTACCCACTTGTAATAATTCATCTTAACTCGGGTTTGCAAATCAGAATCAGCTTCATATGAATCCGGTGCTTCATCTCTTTTAAACGAAGGACCAGACATCACTAGTGTTATTTCAGGTTTAAATAAAAGTGCATACCAAAGTTTTGTCAAGAACTTGTTTGCACCTGTTTCAGCACCATAAATTATGGATGATAGTGCCCAACGATCTAGAATGATGAAATCATTCGCAAAATACATCCAAATAAAAATCGTGCACTGAAAATATAATTTGTTCAAGAACTGTATAAACTGAAACAAATTTGGATACTTCTTTGCCGATTTATTGCTTAACATCTTGTATATCAACCAATATGTTAAACGATCATTGAATGGAACCTCCACACGAACTGCTAATTTACCACTTTCTTCAAGTGCAGAAACAAGCATCTTTGTTTGTGTTGCTTTTCCTGAGCGATCCGCGCCTTCTATACAAATTATTTTTGCTGACATGAAACAATTTTAATCTAACAATGACAAAAGGTCACAGTTTAAACGCTTTTCCGTAGTTATCTTCATTTGCGATTAACTTACGCATTTGGACCCAACCTCTGTAATTTGCTAAGAAACGTGTAGATGCATTAAGTCCCATCTGTTGAATATCATGTGATGTCATTGGCCTTGCAACATGTTCAAGTGGTGACATGTGTCCTGAAGATGCCAGGCGTTCACAAAGCTCAATATCTGCCTTAGGATCACGTTTTCCATCATGAGTCAAGTAAGAAACTCGAGCACACCGACCAGCAGAAACTTTGCAAATATCGCTAATCGAATAGTGTGTAATGCCATTGCTGGCCCAAGACTCATTTTCTGTAATGAGTGGTAAGTGCCACTGGTTAAATTCGAGTTTCTTTGGTTCAGAAGCATCATACATGCTCTTCATCATCACTGCAGCTTTTCGTATCTCTGGTTGTGCATCCTTATGCGTACGAAGTGCAAAAAAATTATCCCATTCAGTTGCAGACACAATTATAGTATGCCAAAGCCATGGTTCAAGTAATCTATTTGTAATTTGCTTATGAATTCCAATTTCAAGAAGTTGACGGGCATGCTTAACAGCTGAATCACGAGCCTTCAACCAACTGTGTTCTGCAACAAGCTGTTCACTTTGTGATAGTTCAGTATCAGCTTGCATTCCCTTTTGGTTTTTGCCCCAATAAATAGGAATAAATGGATCATCTTCAACGCGCTTTAACATCTTTTCGACTGGAATTGCTCGAGATGAAGCGCTGTTACGAGAGAACATTCTATGGGTATTGAATTCCGCTAAGACAACGCGAGGCAGTACTACTTCCATAGTAGTTAATCTGTTGTTTTCTGGGCTCAGGCTATCAGCAAGAATTTTTACTTCATATGACATATTATAACTCCATTCACCTTTTGGTGATTTATCTGAAGTCAATCTATCACTCTTTATTAAGTTGTTCACGCACTCTGGAAAAATATGCAGCAGTTGCAATGTCTGCTCGCATTAGAATATCACGCAACTTATCATAATCTTCGTATTTTATATACGAAATATCATAATGACCATCTATAGAGTCTTGCTTAAAGACATATCGTAACGCGTACCAAATTCGCTTATACCAAGGATAACAATGATTAATATGTGTTGACACATACACATCGCCAGTATCATTTTCTACGTTAAATCTGATACTATGTCGAAAGTCTTCACACCGACAATCAAGGTGATGAATTGATTCAATCATATTGTGATATTACTACATCACGACAGAAGCAATCAAACTTGTCTTGTAAATGCGAATAATTGATTCTCTAATAAATCGTTAACTTTTTTCTCTAGATCTTCAAGTACACTATCTGCAGCAGCAAGAGCAGCACGTCTATCAGCACTTGTATTTGATTTATTTGCCATGATATAACGAGAAATATGTTGTTTTATTTCGTCAACATATTTCTTTGTTGCATTACGCAAGACAAATTCAGGAATTCCCCGCAAATATTCTTCAGTAATTAATTGCCTAAGTTCTAGAACAGTTGTTTTCATAATATGCTTATTAAGTTAATCACTAATTTTTCTTGATTTTATTGTGTGCAGCATGCCAGGCTTTCTTTACTACGTCGCTAACACTGGCAGCAACTAGTTCAGATGTTTCACCTGCAACGTCTTCTATTTGTTTATATGTTTCATCATCAAACTCTCGTGAGTCTGCATTGTATTTGTCGGCATTTAGTAATGTTAAGTTCAATAATGCATCCTGTTTAAATGCGCGCTCTAAAGATTGAAGTGCACTTGTAAGATCTTTGTCGTCAAGCGGATCTTGATGAGGCTTGTTGTTACGAAAGACAGAAGGTGAAAGAGAAACCTCTCTAATCATGTCTTTAAGTTCACCATACTTGATCCTCATTACATTATCCTCGATACGATCTCTTCAGACCACTTTGCCACTACGGCCAATAACTCTTCACGCATTTGTTCAGCAGCATGTTTCACGTCAGATTCAGCACGTTTGTGACCTTCTGGAGCAAAACCAGCATCAAATATCTCCATTGAAGCCTTCACCATCTCATCAACGACAGGTTGAAGTGCCTGGTGAAACAGTTCATGGTGTGCAGATTCAAAATTGTGAGGCATGATGTATGATTCATCGTCTGAATATTGAGTTGTATCAGTTACATCGTACGTGCCAAACTTTTCATCAATCTGAAAAGGTTCTTGTTCACCTGCAGGCTTAGATTCAATCGCCTCGCTTATAAGACTTCTAAGTTGTTTTGGCGATAATTTAATTACTTTTTTCATTATGAGACATTGCTCCGCTGAGCGATAAGTATCTCAATCTATTACGTCTTACTTAACACTTGCTCCAGGTACATGATATACCGTCTAACATGACACCGCCGATACATGATACACATCCCTGTTGATAGATCAATGTCTCTCCACCACAATCTGGACACTTTTTCTCAGTTGATGTGGCATCAGTTCCATCTTTGATATATGTCTTCAAAACCCTGGCGATTACGTTTGAAAAACTTTGTAAGTCTGAATGTTTGTCTTTTTTAAGTTGTTCTGTCAAAAATTGAATAGGAACACCGTGACGCATTGAAAGCGAAATCATTCTTGTAAGAGCACCATGTTCTGGATTATCAAACAAGTTCACAACGTCTTTAAATAACAACTCTTCATCATCAAATGGAATTCGAAGATTGTATGTAGCAATACCGTCTTTCTTTCCATTCTTGATTAAAGTTCCTTTTTTGAATTTTTTTGGAACTTCAACATGTTGAGACAAACCAGCAAAAACTTCATAAGGTTTATCGTTCAACAAACCTACAAGGACGAGATAATTCTCACCTTTCACACTCACACGATTGACGTCACATTCGAGGTCTTTTGGACGTTTTGGAGCCTGGGTCTCTGTTACCTCAAATGGTTGTCCGTCGATTGTCGTTTCTTTCACTATCACGGCATCACGAGAGCCAATACGATAAATCGTGGCACCCTTACAACCGGTTACCCAGGCATGCATGCACAATTTTTCGACAGTCTCTGTTGTTACATCATTTGGAAGGTTTGTCGTATTAGAGATTGCATGACAGACCCACTTTTGTGCAGCGGCCTGTATGTCGATCTTTTTCATCCAATCGATCTCTTCAACAGTTGAACCGGCATACGGCGACTCAAGAACGTTCGTTCTTCCCGTAAGATTCATCCACATCTTGACACCGGGATGAAACACATCATAGTGTTGCCATGAATCTCCTGATTTGTCAGTTTCATCAATACGAGCCTGTTTATCACTCGGATTTATCTTTTTCTTGCGGGTACTCTTGATGAAAATCACAGGTTCACAACCAGACGTTGTCTGTGTCAACAATGAAACTGATCCTGCAGGCGCAGTTGTTGTGTTTGCGATGTTTCTTCGACCGTATTTTTCATACATCGACTTGAGCTCATTATCAAGATCAACGACTTGCTTGATGAACGGATGATCTTTTTCTATCTCAAACGAAAATGCTGGAAATGCACCTCGTTCTTTCGCCAACTCAACTGACGATCTATATGAATTAAGTGCCAGGTTTTTGTATATCTCGCCTGTCAGTTCGATGCTTTCAACAGAACCATACTTCATTCCGAGGTATGCAAAGGTATCTCCGAGTGCTGTGATGCCTAGACCCGTACGACGACCTGAAATGGCAACGTCTCTGATTTTTTTCCACAATTTCACCTCGACGTCTTTAACATCGTCTGGTTCTGGATCTTGTTTGATCTTTTTTATGATCTTGTCAATTGCCTCTATTTCCAAATCAATCAAGTCGTCCATCAGTCTTTGTGACTTTTGTACGACCTGTGCATATGAATCAAAATCGAACGTTGCATTTGTTGTGAATGGATTTTTTACAAACTTGGAGAGGTTGATCAACAATAAACGACAAGAATCATATGCAGACAAAGTGATCTCGCCGCAAGGATTCGTAGAAACTGTTTCAAATCCAACGGTTGCATATGCATCCGCCGGAGAACGTCGTTTCACAGTATCCCAAAACAAAAGTCCTGGTTCTGAACAATCACGTGTTGCAGAAACAATGTTTTTCCAAACTTCTTGCGCATCGACCTCACGTTCAATGATTGCAGGTTTGCTTGTATCGAGCGGAAATCGTTGAACATACTTTTTTCCATCCTTGACAGCATTCATGAACTCGTCTGTTACTTTGACACTGACGTTCGCGCCGGTGATCTTTAACTTATCTCTTTTTATGTTGATGAAAGTCAAAACCTCAGGATGATGAACTGAAATTGTCAACATCAATGCCCCACGGCGGCCACCTTGAGCAACCTCACGACACGTGTTGCTATATCTTTCCATGAAGACGCCGATTCCATCAGTTGTACGGGCTGCATTTGCCGCTTCAAGTCCCCTGGGTCTAATTGTCGATAGATCAAAACCAACGCCGCCGCGTCTTTTCATGATCTGCACTTGTTCTTGATCAGTGCGTAGAATTCCACCATAAGAATCGTAAGGTGACTCAATCACAAAACAATTTGACAAAGACTGAATCTGAAACGGGTTTCCGACCGCTGACATCGGACTTCCTTGTGGAACGACAGTCCAATCCTTGAATAGGTCAAAGATCTCACCTTCACTCATCGGATTTTCGTACTTGTTCTCGATCCGTGCGAACTCTTTCGCCAACCTGTGATGCATGTCAACGGGCGATTGTTCGTATATGTTTCCCTTTAAGTCTTGTAATGCATATTTTCCTAAAAATACGTGTGATGCAAGCTCATCGCCTTGAAAATATTCAAGCGTTTTAATCAAAGCTTCTTCGTATAAGTAATTTTTCATAAATTGATCTCGCAACGTTTCAATTGCATTTCAGTCACTCTGACTAACGTTAAATTATTTGTTTTAATGTCAACAAAAACATCCGCTGCTAATTCATCATTTTTGAAGTAGTCAACAGATGCAGCACGAACATCACTATACGTGTACGATTTCATCAAATTTTTCCTATTGATATCAAGACTCAATGATCACATATAACTATTCACTTGGGGTACTACGTTCGACAATCGTGACTGGGGTTGATGCTTTTAAATCGGGATCATTCTTTAGTTCACGCCATTTTGATGTTAGTGCACGTTTCATTGCTTTTTCGTCATCGACTGTTGCTTCTTGTAGATCACCTTCACGACCAACAATTTCAAATCCACTTTGTGCAGTGTCGATCTTAATTGGATAAACGATACCATCTCGTCCTGCCCTATTTTTTGCAATATACAATCGACCAGAACCAGATGCTTTCTCATGTGAACGTCTTGATATTGACAAAACAACATCTGCAATCATTGCTTTTCCATAAGCTTCACTCATGTTATTTAAGTCTACGATATCTGTTGTTGAGCCTTCTTTGTTGCTTTGTGATGCAGTCCAGATCGGCAGACATTTCTCTGCAGCAAATCCACGTAATTCTTCATAGATCAACTTAAGTTCATGACGCAAAGAATCGTACTGGCGTGTTGAGCGTAAGATATCGGCATAATCGATGATGATTATCCCAGGTCTAAATCCTTTAAGGTCGAGCCTTTCAATATGACTGCGAATCGTATAGATTGATGCACTATTTGTCGGGAATTCCTTTATCATCAATCGACCCAATTTCATCGATTTATATTTGTCAATAACGTCATTCTTGTTATCGATAACGTCGTTCGAATTCATGTTACACAAGTTCGAATCGTAACGTCTTCCTACGGCTGCCTCAGAAAGCTCGAGGGTGTAGTGCAAAACATCGACGCCTGCCTTCAATGCATTTGCACCAAGAAACGTTAAAAAGTGTGAATTGTGTGACAATACGTTATCTGTAAAATACGAATGTGCAATCGCAACCTGCATGTCATACAAGCGTTCAATTTTTTCAGTTTCAATCACATTCCAGACTCTTCTAAACGAATCATTGCACACAATAATGTCATCTTGTACAAGATCTGAAACCTTCATCCATCCTTTATCTTTTGTCAAAACAATATGTTCTGGCGAACAATTTAAAACAGGAATTGTATCTTCAAGAACAAGTGGATTTAAATGTGAATGACATAAACCAACGATTTTTTCAGGTTTTGTTAGACGAAATCCTTCAACTTGGTAATAACCATCTAGTGATAAAACTTCAATTCCCCATTCATTTTGAATATAAGAATCACCAGAATCATCTGACGCAGGTGTACTAATTGTATGACCTACTTGTTCAAACAAGTCACCAATTTTAACTTTTTCAACAACATCATTATATTCGATTGTAAGCATTTTTGATTCTTTCAATACGTTCATCTTTTGAATTACACCACTCGGTTTCCCAAATTACAACTACTTCGTATCCTTGTTCACGTAGTTCATTTAATTTACGAGCATCACGATCCCATACTTGTTTTCAACAAATTTGACATTTTAGAATAACATCAGGCGAGTTCATCTGATTCAACAACATCTTTTACAAAGATTTGACCTCGTTTTGTAGCAATACGATCCCATGGTTTATAGATGACTCCGTTAATTTTAAATCCGGTATATTTGACATGAACGTAAGTGTTATATTCAGTGCATTTTCCGACTCCCGTTGCAGCAATTACACAACCCAATTCTCCGGCACCTAGACCACCATTAAGAATGTCCTTTTTATCGAGTTCCATCAAACCCGTTGGAACACAGTTACGCTGCAACTTTGTGAACCTTGCATCATAATCAGTAAAAAAATCATGACCGAGAGCAGGTGTTGTTCCTACACAGACTGCCTTTTTGATTCCTTCAACAATCTGTTCATACTTGTCTGCTTGCATTTGATCCACAGCGGTTTCAAGTGCGGCCTTCAATGCTTGTTTTCTGCAAAAATCAAGAGCTTTTTCTTTTACATATGAAAGATCACCTGGATCTGGGTTCATCCTCATTCTTTGCAAGTAATCAATAATCTGATCACGTAGAATTATGTCTGTGCCAGTCTTTAGTTCATCACGAATAATAGTGACGAGCAATTGTAGTGTAGGAAATACTTTATATTTCTTAGCATGTTCAAAGTATCTGTCAGCAAGAAAAGTCAAATATTTGAGTTCAAGATAATTGACATCAAATACCTCTGTCATTTGTTCAGCAAATTGCCTATCTGACAAAAGTGCCTGTACGATTTTTTCTTGAAACGAACGCCCATATTGTCCAAATGTGACCTGTGTCATACGTATTGAATTCCTTCTATGCAGTTAAAAACGTGATAAAAATCAGAAACGTCAAAGTCACCAATACCCTCTTTGACGAGCTGCTTAACAAGCCCCATCTTATTCACTAAAGGCTTAAATGTACTGATAACATGATCTACAACGTCTGTTTGGCTAGATGACAGCATTCCGCCATCCAAATACACCAATTTCCAATTACGTTTTACGTCATCCCACTCATCAACTATTCTCTTGTAAATTATAGAGTCTTCTAAATGTGCTGCAGCATAATCAAAAACATCCTGAAGCAGGATATCCTGTTCGGTTCCCAAAAATGGAAACTTCTGTGAAACAGTTTTGAACCCAACACCCTTAATACCTGGTATGTTGTCTGAAGGATCACCACATAACGATTTTGCTATTGCAAAGTTCTTTACGTTAACTCTGAATTCAGCTAGAACATCTGCTGATTGAATGTATGTCTTTTTGTGCAAACTATAAATCTTTGTTTTATCGTCTAATAACTGATACAAATCTTTATCTGACGATGCCACAATTTTTGGTACGTCTTTCATTGGACCACGACACAAGTATGCAACAACGTCGTCACCTTCGCAATCTTGTACATATATCTGACAGACGGGAACACACTTCAACATTGCTAACAACGCAATGATCTGATGTTTCTTATTGTCATCTGTATCTGGGAGATCGTCGCCGTAAAATCGATTAAGTTTTTCAGGTTTTCGATTAAGTTTATACTCTTTAAAGATGCTCCTGCGACGAACAGAACCTCCACCTTCCCAAGCAAGGTAAACTGCACGAGGTTGTTGTTCGTTAACGAGTTTTCTAAGTGTCTTAAGAAACCCGATGCAACCTCCCATTTGATATCCATGCGAACTAAACGTAGGATATGCGCAAAAACAACGAACATACAAATTCATACAATCAATGATTAAAACAGGTCTTTGATCTGACATGTTCTAAAGTATCACATGAATCAACTATAGTTCACTTAATTCCAGTGCTACCGAATCCACCAACTGATCGATCTGTACTTGATAAATCACCTTTCACAAACTTTGCCTGTTTTACAGCTGCAAATACCAACTGTGCGATTCTATCGCCGATGCTAATTTCAAATGGTTCTTGTCCATGATTGATCAATAAAACCTTAACTTCCCCACGGTAATCACAATCTATCGTCCCGGGCGAATTTAGCACAGTCACACCATGTTTGAAAGCAAGACCAGACCTCGGTCTAATCTGACACTCGTGTCCTTTGGGGACCTCGAGATAAATTCCCGTGCTGAAGAGGTGGCGTTCTCCAGGCTGTAACACGTGTTTTTCTGTGCTGTCGATATCACATCCAGCAGAACCTTCAGTCATGTACTTTGGAATCACACCAGAAATTGATTTTATCTTAACGTAGATCATTGTCTCGTTCTTTCAAATTTCTCAAGTTCACCTCGATCATTAAGCACTGCGGAAACAAATCCCCAGCCCTCACGTTCACCAGATTCAATCACCCCTATAAGGCCATTGATGATGCCAAGCATTCCAATAGTATGAAATCCTTCATCAACATTAGTTCCAACTTGCATTGTTGGATGTTGAAAAAGAAATTCACTACAACGAACTTTATGTTGAATGAGATCTTGAATAGCTTTTCTATCATCAACAATCAAATCATTCAATGAATTAATAAATTGATCTGCAAGGGCTTCTCTATTTTTTGGATATTCTAAATTTTTCATCAATACACCTTTGCATATCTGATCATAAACCCTCTGTGGCCTGAAAAATCTTTTGGAACGTAAGCCATCGATGACAAGAACGGTGGAGTGTAGATCGCATAAACTCGTACCGGTCGTCCTTCTTTTAAGCTATGTCTCAATTCAATTTGAACGTCGAGAGCAGCCTGTTCACCAGCCTCAATGAACGCCTTTGTTTCTGAACGTATGGTTTCATTACCATCCCAAAAGGGACTTCCACACAAAGATCTAATAACTCTCAACTTCCTAGATTGAGCAGTCAAAATAACATTTTTACCATTATCTGGGTGGATTATCATATCCATGGGTAGTTTCATAGCAACAAACTTAATGTCAGACAATACGTCTATCTTTTGCTCTGGGAAATCCTTCGCTGACAACTCCCAGTTTCGCAGACTTCTACAGAACTGGTAAGACATCACGTGAAGATAATATCGTTCTTCAGTTGATACGCTATTTTGTTCGAGATATTTGTCTAGATTGATCGCCAGTTGATTTGCCAAATGCCCCCACCAGTCTAACTCGGGAGGTGTAGGCAGAAAAATAGTCTGTTCTTGTGATGCACCAGCCGGATCTTCTAAAAAGACCCCAATGAATGGTATCACCGCGAACAATTGTAACAACTTGCGGCGGTTCATGATTCACCATCTTTCACATCATCGTCTGTGTCTGGTGATTCACCATCAGACTTCTCACCTGTTACCATTGTATATGCACAATCAATAACTTTATCAATAAATGGTTTGTATTGTGGATCTTTCATCATATCGCCAAAATCTGGCTTATGAAAACTTTTCTCAATGAGAACCTCACCAGTCTGTGAATCAATGACTTGAAGTTGTTTCCAGCCACCAACGCCTGAAAGCTTGATCTTTTTTCCGCTCGCTTCAACTTCATGGTTTTCACAGTATGACCTGCACTCGTCAAACACATATTCGTGTTCTGAGATGCCTTTTCCAAAGATGATATCAAGCTCACACTTCCTGTGAGGTGGAGCGACCTTGTTTTTCTTTATTGTCACAATCGCGTGAATGCCAATGATATTTCCTTCTTTATCTTTCACTTGCGTGCCTGAACTGAGCCTAATTCTCAGACTGGCGTGGAATGGAATTGCCTTACCACCTGGGCTTATCAAAGGATCACCATGCATTACACCGATCGCATCACGTAACTGATTTATGCACAAGAACGTAACGTTATTGTGTCCAATGACACCGGTGATCTTGCGCATTCCCTTGC
>Ga0315277_10010021_pt1 | contig 12043 bp, 10 predicted proteins | sample YL17G05_15_MG_FD_203695 | JGI IMG/M metagenome (GOLD analysis project Ga0315277, IMG submission 203695) | Sediment microbial communities from Yellowstone Lake, YNP, Wyoming, USA - YL17G05_15 | ecosystem: Environmental > Aquatic > Freshwater > Lake > Sediment | place: USA: Wyoming | collected... | reverse complement strand
CCGTCGCGTTGTTCTCGGCATTGAGCTTCAGCAGATTATCCAATTCCACCATCGCATCCTCGAATCGCTTGTCCTGAATCAAGCGGTCGGCGGTCGCCAACTGGGCGGCAAATCGCTTCTCCTCGCGTTCCTGGATGCGCTTGTTTACATCGGCGATCAGATCCTCAATGGCCTTGCGTTCCTCGGCCGTCTTGGCTTCCTTCAAGGATTCACGAAATTTGGCGAGCGCCCGATCCAGATCGCCCGCCGCCAGCGCCTCCTGCCCCTCGCGCTCGTTCTGCGAGATCGCTCGCCGCCCGGAGATCGAGGCAATCTGGTCTCTGCTGACGCGAAATGTCCCATAAACGGTCTGGATCGTGACCGTATCCTTGTCCTCGCGGACAATCTGGCCTTCGATCTTGCGACCATCCTTGCGCGTGATCACCTCGGCAAGGGCCGGCAGAGAGAACCCGGTCGCAAAGGCCGCCACAATTGCCCATGTGAGCATCGGTCGAAAACGCGAAGTCCCCGACCGCTGTCTGATTGCTCCATCTCGTCTCATGTCTGCGTATCCCTCACGATGCGAAACCCGGAAGAATGAATAAGGATGAATAAAGAGCTTCAATCAAAAGGTTGATAACGACGGACACGCCGGGAAGTCAACACAATTCGCCCCCGGACAACCAGCCCCCGACCAGTGGAAATGGAACGCCGAACGACGACCGTCGAACGCGGAACGATGAACGGCGACATTCATATCATCGTTTTCCCCTCCGTCCAAATATCGGACGCGAGCTGTCAAAAACGGTTCACAGGAGAACCCTTCTTGACGGATTTCACCTACTTCGGCCATTTCTTTGGATTGGAAATGGGTGGTCCTCTTCTTGCCTCAATGTATCGTGAAGTTTGAAAGAACGAATCCATAAGGAGGCGGAAAAGAAATGAAAGCACAAACACTGAGATCCCTGATTGTCGTGGTTGCCGTGTTTCTTCTGCCCCTCGTTGCGGTCGCTCAACGACCGATGATGGGCGGCGGTGGCGGCCGAGGCGGTCCACGGGGCGAGCGCATGGAGAAAGAGGCGCCGCCGGTTCGGGAAAAGGTTCGCGAGGCCGTTCGCGAAGTTGCGCCGCAAGTGCGCAAGGAAGCGGAGGAAATCGAAGCCAACCTCGATCGCGCCCGCGCCGAATTGCGCGAGGCGCTGAGGGAGAAAGACGTCAACGAGGATCGGGTCATGAAAATCGCCGATCGCGTCGGCGAGCTGGAAACGGCGCTTCGAAAAGCGCGGCTGCGCGCCGAGATCGCTGTGGCCCGGAAGATGGGACCCGAACGTCCGCCGCTTGTTGACCGTATGCTCGACCGACGCTCACCCGAGCGACCCGGCTTCGCTCCGGGCAGGGGTGCTGACCGACCGGGCATCGGTCGCGGACTTATGATGGCACAGAGACTGCGCGGAATGCAAGGCGGACGAGGCATGATGGGTCGTGGCCAAGTGTGTCCCCAATGTGGACGGCCCTGTCTTGGAGGCGGCTTTGGCCAGCCTGGAATGGGTCGTGGAATGGGTCGTGGCCCTGGGGCACTAGGACTGGGCCGCAGAGGAATGCGAGGCATGGGACCCGGTCCGGCAGCCATGGGACGCGGACTCGGTCGTGATCAAGCCATGGGAGGTCCCGGGATGGGACCCGGTCCGGCAGCCATGGGACGCGGACTCGGTCTTGGTCGTGGCATGGGAGGTTCCGGGATGGAATCCGGCCCGGCAGCCATGGGACCCGGACTCGGTCGCGGTCAAGCCATGGGAAGTCCCGGGATGGGACCCGGTCCGGCAGCCATGGGACGCGGACTCGGTCGTGATCAAGCCATGGGAGGTCCCGGGATGGGACCCGGCCCGGCAGCCATGGGACCCGGACTCGGTCGCGGTCGTGGCATGGGAGGTCCCGGGATGGGATCCGGACCGATGGCCCCCGGACGCGGACTCGGTCGTGGTCAAGCCATGGGAGGTCCCGGGATGGGACCCGGTCCGGCAGCCATGGGACGCGGACTCGGTCGCGGTCGTGGCATGGGAGGTTCCGGCATGGGACCCGGCCCGATGGCCCCCGGACGCGGTGGTTCTGGAGAACGTCGTGGCCCGGGCATGGGACCCGGTTTCGGCCAGTTCGGACTCGGACCGGGGGGACCCGCTTTCGAGCCGCTCAAGCCTTCTCGTCCTGAACGGCCCGACGCCGAGCGCGACCGCCCGGGTGAAAAGGATAAGCCGAAAGACGAACGCAAAACCAAAAAGGAAAAAGACAAGGAATAGCGGGGCGCAGGGAGACGCCGACCTGATCGGTATTCAATAGCTGACAGCCTGCAACAGTCAAAACAGAAAGCGGTCGCGCGTCAGTCGGAATCCGACGCCGGCCGCTTTTTCTTGTTCCGCTGAGATGATAGACAGTATTTCCGAAGAAGAGTCTCCTATGAAAAGAGGTTCGTAGTTCCCACTTTAGTGGGGCTCTTAAGTTCTTGCTTTTCACTGTCCCAAAAACCAAGAGACCCACTAAAGTGGGAACTACAAACTTTTCATTCCTTTCCGGGTGGCGCAATGCGCCGTGAGGGACTCTCACGTCTTGACTGAAGTCTGGATTGCGACCCCGTCATCTTGGATGCGATGCATCACTCGTTTTTCGCCTGCCCCCTCTTCGCAAAAGAAATCTGTTGGCATAGGCGACGGTTGGTGCAAGAGTCACCCAGACGACTGCACGCATTTGCCTTCGACGCCAAACGTCTTCGGTCGTCGCGCGAGTGAGAACAAATGTCCGGATGGATACAGGCCCTGAATTGGCCGCTGTGTTACGCCCTTCTGTTCATCGAATCGCTTGTGCTCGCATGGTTGCTGACGCCCGCGGCCGGATGGCTGGGTCAGCGTTTGGGTTTGGTTGATATGCCCGGGGGTCGCAAGGCCCACCGTCAGCCGACACCCCGAAGCGGGGGCATCGCTTTGTTTGCCTCTTTCTGGTTGGTGATTGGAGCCAACCTTGCCGCCGCCTTTCTTCTCGCACGAACGAGCGCGATCACCGCACCCATCGCGCCAATCGCGCGCAACCTCCCCTTGGTCTTGCCGAAGATTGCGGCCGTCGCGGCCGGCGCGCTGTGGATTTTCGCCGTGGGGCTTTGGGACGACCGTCGCCCGCTGCGTCCGGCGATCAAGTTGCTCTGCCAAATCGTCGCCGTTGTGCCCATGCTCATCGCAAAGATCCATATCGTCAGCTTCATTCCGTGGGCGTGGGTTGGAACGCTTCTCACGCTGGCCTGGGTGGTCTTGCTGGTCAATTCGTTCAACTTTCTCGACAACATGGACGGCCTGAGCGCGGGCGTCGGGGCCATCGTCGCGGCCGTGCTGGCGTGGATCAGTTTCCGCTCGGGCGAATGGTTGATGACGGCAATGTTCGTCGTGCTCGTGGGAATCCTGCTGGGTTTCCTGCGTCACAACTTTTCGCCCGCCGCTATTTTCATGGGCGACTCGGGTTCGATGTTTCTCGGATACATGCTCGCCGCTCTGACGGTGCTGGCAACCTATTACAAGCAGGGAGTGCCGACGCGGCTGCCGGTCTTGACACCCCTGATCGTCCTGGGAGTGCCGCTGTTTGATACGTGCTCGGTCCTGTGGATTCGTTGGCGCGAGGGACGCCCGCTCTCGCAAGGCGACCGCAGCCATTTTTCCCACCGACTGGTGAACCTGGGAATGACCGAGCGCGGCGCGGTGGTGTTCATTTATCTGGCGACCTTGTGCGTTGCGCTCGGCGCACTGGCGCTGCATGATCTCCATCTGACCGAGGCGCTGCTCATCGCACTTCAGACGATCCTCTGGTTTGTGATCATCTACTTCATCGAGCGACTGGGCAAACGCGCTTCCGAGAAAAAATAGGATGGGTTGGCAACCACCACCGTTTAGTGATTTCTTCTCCGCAACGCATTGAATTGTAATGGATTGGAAGGAGTACACCCGGTAAAAGAGCACATTTCACATATGGATCTTGTTAGGCCGGCTTTAGCGGGCTCCTCGTTTGCCGCCGGGCTGAAGCCGGGGGCAAACAAGAACCAAGCCGTCTGAAGCACGGCTTCAAAACCATTATGGACTGCTGCATAAGCGATGCAACAGAGCGACACCCAGAGTCATTGCGAGGAGCGCTTTTTGCGACGAAGCAATCGCCTCTCCAGACAACGGGATTGCTTCGCGGCGTGAAGACCGCTCGCAATGACGGTGAGAACGGGCAGGCGTTGCATCGCTTACGCAGCGATGTATAAACGGATGTGGCCAGCAACCTGTCGTGCCCAGAAAATGAGGACGGGAGACGTTGACCCAATTGCTGCGCAAAGACGTTGCTTCGTTGCGCCAGCCGCGATTCTCGGCCGGGGTCGTGGCGCTTTGGCTCGTCGCCGCCGTGTTCGTCGCTGGTCACGCTTATCTCAACATCTTCTCGCTTCGATCCTATTCCTTCACGGATTTTCACGTCTATCACGAGGCGCTTGGTCGCGCGGCGCGCGGCGAGACTGTCTATGACCTCACATCGCCGATGCCTTTTCTCTATCCTCCCTTTTTCTTGATCGTGCTCTGGCCGATGGGATGGCTGAGCGAACCGACAGCCATGACGGTTTGGCTTCATCTGCAAAATGCGTTTCTCGTTCTTGCGCTTGCCGCATTGATTGCAACCTTTCGGCCAATCCGTTCCTCACTTGTCGCGTGGGCCATTATCTTGTCCACCGGATTCTCGCCTGTGATGCTGAACAATCTCTATGGCCAGGCCAATCTTCTCTATCTGGCCATTCTGAGCGTGTTTATTCTCGCCTATTCGCAAGCAAGTGGCACGGCCATCCTGCCCCTGAAGCGCGACAGGTTGGCAACCTATCCCACGGAGAGAGGTCATGGGCAAGATGCCCATGCTACAATATGGGAAATCGTCGCGGCGCTGGCGTTGTCGGCGGCGATCAACATCCGCATTCTGCCGGTCGCGCTGCTTGCGATGGCAATCATTCAGCGACGATACAGAATGGCCATTTGGACGGCGGGCTTTGTCATGGTCGAGGCAATGGCCGCAGGCCTTCTCGTGGGCTTTTCAACCGAATGGAATTACTTTGCGTCGCACATCCTTCATCTGCAGGGTCTGGAAAACATGCGCGAGATTTCGCTGCTGGCCCTATTTCAGCGGATGATTCCGTCACCCCAGATAGCGACCCTGCTCTTCACCGCCGTCTTGGCAGTGGCGCTCGCGAGTTTCTTCATTCTGGTCTGGCGCCCGATGAGAGATCTTGCGCCGTCGCTCCCCTTGCACCTCGCATGCGTCACCGCCTCGATGGCGCTCTTCTCGCCCCTTCTCGAATACCATCACTATACTCTTCTGCTTGCGCCCTACGTGCTTGTGCTGGGCGATCTGGCGCAGCGCAATCGCTTGGTCCTGACCCGCGCGCTGCCCGTGTTTCTGTCGTGGGCGATTGTCAGCGGCGCCAGCCAACTTTCGCACTACCAGTTTGGGGCGATCGGTTTTGCCGCCCTCGCCGGCGCCGCACTGATCTGGGCCTATACCGTCTGGCTCATCGTTGAGGGCAAGCCGTCGGAAAGCCGTTCATGAAAAAAAGAGCTTGCACCTCGCGGACCGCGGGGGGAAAAACTTGGGGCGAAAGGTCGAGGTTTTTTCTGCGCGGCCTGAAGCTCTTTGTCATCCGACAAGCGCGACCCCAACGATTCCCGTGGAAGAGGAGGCTGTTGAGCAATGAACCAAATCACGTGTGAGCTGCCGCTGAAGCTGTTCTATCGCATCCAGGAGGTCAGTCGGATCACCGGCGTCAAACCGTATGTGCTTCGCTACTGGGAGACCGAGTTCCCGTCGCTGAGACCCGAAAAAGGGCCGAGTGATCAGCGTCGCTATCGCTCCGAGGACATCGAACTCATCCTGAAAATCAAGAAACTGCTCTACGAGGAGAGATTCACCATCGCCGGAGCGCGCAAGCATCTGGAAAGCGGAAACGGCGGGCGCAATGTTGTAACACCTCGTCCCCGCGTCACAAAGCCCGTCAAGACATCGCCGCGAGTCACACTGCGCGATGTCGCCCGGCGTCTCGGCAACGTCAGACAGCAAATGATCGAACTCCAAGCCTTTCTCGCAGGTTGAGAAGGCAAAGATGGATCAAGAGTGTTGAGTGCCAAGTTCTGAATGCCGAGGGCTGGTTGCCGGCAACTGAGTCCTGCGTTTCAGACAGTTCTGTTCGGTTCTTTTGAACAGTTGCCCGACAGCCGATAGCTTGAAACGTGAAACCTGAAACCTGTAACTGCTTTGCGCACCGTCGGTTTTTGCGCTTCGCAAAGAAAACGGATTGACAGGCCGCGTGGCCGAGGGGTAGTTATCCAGACGATTTCGTTTGGCCGGGGCGTGGCGCAGTTGGTAGCGTGCTTGCTTGGGGTGCAAGAGGTCGCCGGTTCAAGTCCGGTCGCCCCGACCAGTGACATCCAAAGAGCCGTTCCGCCCAAAGGCGGGGCGGCTCTTCTCATCTCAGCGCCATCGCCCGCCGTGCCCGGATGGCGGAATCGGCAGACGCTAGGGACTTAAAATCCCTTGGAGCGCAATCTCCGTGAGGGTTCAAATCCCTCTCCGGGCACCAAGTGTGAAGGGCGCAAGTCGTGTGAATCGAGCGGCTTGCGCCCTTTCTTTCTTTTGGCTGCCCGCTCGGTTATTCCGTTTCAGTGGCGGTTCATGCCGAGTGAAAAGTGGCACAAAAGTGGCACACACTTTGTCGCGCAAAGTGAAGCGTGTTTTCCGGCGCACAGCGTCTGACATCGCAAGGGGGAATTTCTCATGGCCAAATGGGTAGTGTCCTAATTTGGCTTCAAGCGTGATTCCTTCTCTTTGGCGATCATATCGAGCAAGCGAAACGGCTCGGATTCGTATGGCGTTTCGAGGGGCCAAGAAATAGGCATCAAGCTGCGCAACAAGGAGGCCTGTTCTTCCGGTGAATAGCGCCTGCACCGTGAGCGAGGTAAATCCCGATTAAGCGCAATGGCAAATTAGCACACTACCCGATTTCCGAGAAGCATCGAAGATGAGGCCAATATGAGATGCGGCGGTTTATCGGACAGGTTCAAAAAAAGAAAAAAGATGTTGCCCATCAGAATCTGTGATGTTAGGAACCTCTTACGAGATTGAGGATTCGCGACCCGGCGCGATCCGCGATGCGTTGACAATAAGAAACGTGGGGTATGATCCTTGTCCCTGTTCGACAGATGCGTTCAGAGGGAGGTATGACTATGTTCGCATTCAGATTCGACAAGGCAGTTCAAGCTGCTGCCTATCTTCTGCGCCGTGAGTTGTCCCGAGAGATGAACTACATGCGGCTGCTCAAGATTCTCTACATCGCAGACCGGGAGAGCATCCGGCAAACAGGCCGGCCAATCACGGGGGGGCGGGTTGCCGCCATGAAGCAAGGTCCGGTTCTGAGCGAGATTCTCGATCTTATCAAAGGGATTCATCTTCGCTTCGGGGACTGGGAAAGATTCATCCAAAGAGACGCATACAATGTTCGGCTTGTCGGCGAACCCGGCCTTGCGAATCTCAGCCGCTTTGAGATCGAAACGCTTGAACGGGTTGCCGAGGAACACCGTTCGCACGACGAATGGGAGATGGTGGAGTTCACGCACAAGTTCCCTGAGTGGAAGAAGAACGACCCAGGGGATTCGATGAGAATGTATTGGATTTCGTTTGGCGATGTTCTGGAAGCATTGGGGCGGTCCGCCGACTTGCCGGAGATTGAGGAAGACGCCAAGGCAGACCGAGCATTCGCGCATCTGTTCGGAGCTTGACGCGGTGGCTAAGTTAGGGGACACGTTTTTTCTGGCCAATCCCAAGATCGAGCGCCACCTGTATATCATAATCTCCGATCCCGCCCAGGATTCTAACCGAATCGTGACCGCGAATTTCACGTCTTGGCGGGCCGACAAGGACCAAAGCTGCATCGTTGAAGCTAGCGAGCATCGCTTCCTCACGCATCGGTCATGCGTGGATTACCGGCGCGACAAACTCATTACGCTGGCCGATTACGAGCGCTGCTTGCATTCTGGTGACCTGGTCCCCCATGATCCGGTAAGCGGAGATCTTCTGAAGCGCATCCTTGACGGAGCGGCGATGTCGCCTTTCCTGCCATTAGGTAATAGACAGATTCTTGTTGAACAGGGATTGATAGACCGCGAATAGTACGCCTGCCAGCAAAGCCAAACCCGGCCCGACTTGACTTGCCTCGACTCTTTGCAATAGGCAATGACACAACGTACAGCAGCAACCTGAGCCAAGTGCAAAGCCCTGTAGTGAAATTAAGACACTACCGCCAAATGGCAAGCGATACAGCGGAAACGACACCCATGGAACGAGGAACCGATCAAGACGTTCGAAGTCAACGCGCGGGGCTTTGTCGTCCGGCCCCCGAACGGCCGGAAAGAACCGGGGGTTTGAGAAGCGACCTTCCCTGGGGGGCTATCTTACCACTCCCCAGGGGAGATCGCCCGCGAAACGGCACGTGGAAGGCAGTTTCCGACGCACAAGGGGCATTCCCGGGGGCGTCGGGCCGAGCGGCACAGCGGCGCTGTGGCGAGATGCCGACGGTCAGACAGCAAACGGATAGCCATTTTTTTTGACACGAATATCAAAGACAGCTATTTCTTACTTGACGGATTGGCATTCACCGCGCAAACTATGAAGCGAATCTATGTATCAGGAGGGAAGGAAAATGAACGAAGTGCTTTCGAGAGAACTCAAGACTTACGAAGAAAATTTCGTGAGCCTGCTTGGCGCTCACGAAGGGAAGTTCGTCTTGATCCACGGCGAAAAGATCGTGGGCACGTTCGACAGCCAGATGGACGCGATCGCTTGCGGCTACCGGGAGTTCGGCAATGTGCCGTTCCTCGTCAAACAGGTGCTCAAGTTTGACGTGCCGCTCAGCTTCGTATCCAATCTGTTGGCGGTTTAGGATGCCCTCGTTCACCACTCAGCTTCCGAATCTTCAGGTCATGGGCCCCCTGGTGGAGATGCGCATATGCGTTGGCACCCCAGTTGAAGAGGCGCTCAAAAAAGTTGGCAGCAAGATCCCCGAACCAGTCGCCGCGAAGGGGATGATCGACACCGGGGCGACAGGAAGCGTTATCCAACCAGCCATTGCCCAGCAGCTAGGGTTGCAGCCTGTCGGCATCGTCCCTATCAGCACCGCTTCGTCTGAGAACGTTCTTCCCTGCCCTTTGTACAGCGTGCGGCTCATCTTTCCCAAAGTGGTGATTGAGACGCTTGCCATCGAAGCTCCGTTGAGGGGTCAGGACATCCAATGTCTGATAGGCAGAGACGTGCTATCCGCTGCCGTTTTTGTCTACACGGGGTACATCAACCAGTTCACTCTGAGCTTCTGATGTCCCTTCGGGTAGAGTTTCTGCGCCTCTACACCGGGGGTGATAGAGGGTTTGGTTTTGTGAAGAAGCGGGCGGGCGCTTTCCGCCACGCGCCGCTCGAAACGCCCCCCGCCCCTCGAACCGAGAAAAGCCCGCCGCGAGCCTGTAACGGGTTCTGCGGGGCAACCGAAGGTCACGTCTGCAAACTAACACGCCGATTTTGCTTGACCCAGGGGCATTGGCATTGCATTGGTAAGTCCTATCATCCCACCGGGCCTTTCGGGGTTCCGGTGGCCCCGCGCTTCTCGGAGCGCGGGTTTTCTACTTCTGGGACACTGACATGGCGAGGGTCGCGGTCTTCATAGACGGCTTCAATGTCTATCACGCGCTGGACGGCAACCCGGCTTGGGGCAAGTTCAAGTGGTTGGACTATGCAGCGCTAGCCCGATGTTACATTGGCGGGCGCGATACATTGGTCGGCGTCTATCTGTTCACGTCGCTCGCCACGTGGAACAACGAGAAGGTCAAGCGGCACATGACTTACCTTCGCGCGCTCAGGACACGCGGGGTCGAGGTGATCATGGGCAAGTTCAAACGAAAAGACAGAATCTGCCGCGCAACCTGCAAACAGGCATTTCAAACGTTTGAAGAGAAGTTGACCGATGTGAACATCGCGGTCCGGCTTTTCAAGGGCGCCTACCTCGACGAGTACGACAGGGCGATCCTGATCACCGGCGACACCGACATCGTGCCGGCTGTGAGGGCGGTGCGAGAACTGTTTGTGGGAAAACAGATAGGCGTGGTCGTGCCGATTGGCCGGCGTTCTGAAGAACTGAAACGCGAATGCGATTTTCATTTCCGAATAAGGGAAGAGCATCTGCGAAGATGCCAGCTGCCGGATGTCGTGGACGGCGGACCATTCGGTGAGCTGCGAAGACCTGACTCCTGGAAATGATCGGCCCTACAAAGCCGCTCAAAACCCGATCCCGTTCCGAACCCATTCCCGACGATCCCAAAGGACTGTGGCGAGCCTCTGTTGCGTTTCTTGGGGCGTCGGGCCGAACGGCACAGCGGCGCTCCACTCGAAAAAGTCCTTGACCGGGCGTCTGGCGGCGGGGCAACGTGAGGTGTCAATCCAAAGTCGGCACCAATACCGACAAGGGGGTGCGAGATGAAACGCGCGATTCTCTTGTTCGCTGTTTTTCTCTCCACAACATCGTGGGCAGAGGATGTTTATTGGTCAAGCGGCCAAGTATGGCGGGGTGTCACGATTGGCGAGATAACTTGGTCAAGCACCGGAATGGTTGTGAAAGTCGAGAGTGCGCCGCCGCACGCAAAGCCCGGAACTTACACAGGGGCTTTGAGAATAATGAGGACATCCCCAGAAACGAGTGCCAAGCCTGGGCGCACGGCGGACGCCACACAAGGGAAAACTCTGACAGCAGGACCGGGGCAGCCGCCGACCGCAATCTCGGTTACACGGGGAACGAGCGGGGCGATTGACGTTGTTCGATCATACTTGGCATCCCTGACTTGGGAGGAACGTGTGAGCTATGTTCTTTACCCTGAAAGAGTTCGGCCATACATGCAGACCCACTACGCCGGACGTTCGGCCGGCAGCCGGTGGAAGCCGGAAGAAATCGACTTTATGATGGTCACCACACAGGAGCCGCAACCAACCCCTGACGGATGGGTTGCCATTGAGGCGAGGATGGGGCGCGAGCTGTCAGTCTTCTATCTGAAGAAAACGGATGATGGCTATAAGATTGACTGGATGGCATCCGTAGGGTTCAACACGATATCGCCCGCGTCCTTCCGAGCAACAAAGCCGCTGGCACCCGTTCGGTTCCGCGCGATCGCGAATCTGGCCGATTACTACAACTTCGATTTTTTCGGCCGGCAGGACGTATTTTGGAGCGTCAGACTTGAGGACACCAACCGCACGGATATAGGCCACGGTTACGTGAGGAAAGATGGGCCTGACGGATACAAACTCTTTCAGTGCCTGAAGGACGGCCAGGGGCACCGAGTAGTGGTTGATCTTCACTACACACCTTGGTCAGAGGACCCGAGTGTGTTTATGATCTCCAGAGTCGTTGCCACAGACAGCTGGTGGTACCCGGAAGGAAGTGCAGCTGTAGCTGTTCCAAAGGCGGCAAGTGCCGGCCGACCAACCAAATAGCCGCACAGTGCTTTGGTGCCGTCGAACGCACAGTGTCAGATGTTGATGGACGGTGCCCGATCTGCGAAAGCGCCTTCCCGGTAACGAGCGTCTACAGGAACAAAGAACGATGCAGAAAAGGACAACAAATCATGCCAGGGGGACGCCACCCCAAAACGATTCCAGCGCCGTCAATCCCGGTCTCTCGCCCAGTTCCGGGTAAAGCAACGGTCCACCGTCACTGCTGATCTTCCGAGCGGCGCGCGCCCCGGCGGTTTTGTCTTTCGCGCTTTCTAGCCGACGACCAGCTCGATCTTGAAGTCGTTTCGGACTCCCTTGAGCGTGTTGATTTTCTGTCTTTCGTTCTTCAAGGTGATGTCGGCGCCGACGCTTCCGCGCGAAGCGTCAATCGCCTCCTTGATCCGCGCGGGCCATTTCAGGTAAGGAATGGCGCGCGTCCAATCATACCAGCGGAACTTGTCTCCCCGATTGAGGCGAAAGGCGAGGTCGG
>Ga0315277_10010015_pt1 | contig 12049 bp, 7 predicted proteins | sample YL17G05_15_MG_FD_203695 | JGI IMG/M metagenome (GOLD analysis project Ga0315277, IMG submission 203695) | Sediment microbial communities from Yellowstone Lake, YNP, Wyoming, USA - YL17G05_15 | ecosystem: Environmental > Aquatic > Freshwater > Lake > Sediment | place: USA: Wyoming | collected... | reverse complement strand
CTCTTGGCAAGGAAGAGATTAAGAAAGCCCTCCTGGAGGCGAGCAAGGACCCGCTATTTCTGGCTGATATCAAAGAAATTGAAAAGGATTTCGCGCATTCAGATTTTGAAAAGGTTGGAAAATGACCTACCGGATGGGAATTTTTCTTGCCGATCTGAATCCGGTTGTTGGTTCCGAGCAAAAAGGAAAACGGCCGGTCTTGGTTGTAAGTGACGAGGATTTTAATCAAGTCATGCCTGTGGTCACAATCCTTCCGATAACTTCCTTGAAAAAAGGGCGGAGAGTATACCCCAATGAAGTGCTGATATCAAAAGGCATAGGGGGCCTTACCACTGACTCCATAATCCTTGCCCACCAGATTCGAACCATCTCGAAAGATCGCCTGAGCAAGTTCTTAGGAACGGTGAAAGACCCAAGGCTACAAAGTGCAATAGATGATTCTGTGCGCATTCATCTCAATCTGTAGAATGGAAGCAGCCCCTAGCAGGATGCGGAAAAACTCCGATTCTCCGTCACTCCGGCGAAAGCCGGAGTCCAGGAGTCCAGGAGGTCTTGGAAAGACTGGATTCCTGCTTCCGCAGGAATGACGACCTGAGGTCGAAAGGGACTTTTTCAGCAACCATCTAGACATCCTCTCGTAAAAATGAATAACGCGGCCCAATGAAATTCCGGTTGACATGCCTATTTAGAGGGCGTAGATTTTGATCATAATATAGGGTCGAAACCTGATTCGTCCCCAGTAAAGCCACTAACTTTCTGAAGTTTGATATGAGATGGATGTCCAAAAGGTGTTACGATGAAGCCTCCATGGGCGTTATTTATTTCTCTATGGAGGCTTTTGATTTTTGGGATAATAAAAACAAGTGTCGTTTTTCAATCCTGTCCCGGTTTGGGGTCTATTATCAAGAGTAAATATTTGATCCCAGAACCCCACGCTCCCGCGCGACGAGCGACACAGCAAGAGTAAATACCTGACCCTGAGTCCTATATAAGGAAATCCATATGGCCACGAACGCCGAATTACTGAAGGATCTGAAATTGGCCCCGCGGGCTCGGTTCTATTTGTGCGATTTGCATGTGCACAGCCCAGCTTCTTCAGATGTTAGATGCGGTGAACGATTCGATCTCCTTTCTCGGGAAGAGAAGCAGTTGCTTGAGCAAGTCGCCGCCGGCGTTGCCAGCCAGCCGGTGGTATACGAAGAGAAGGTCCTTTCTGCTTTCCCGGTTTCGCGTTATCACGAGCTCCTAGTGGAGCACCGGGACAGGGTCATTCAGCAGGAATCCATCTCCGAAGGCGAAGACTGGGCATTTGTCGCAATCACTGATCACAACGTCTGTGACTACGCGACCTCTCTTTCAAAGTATGCTTGGGTGCAACGACATAGGGTCCGGTTGGTGGTGCTGCCTGGACTCGAACTGGATGTGTCGTTCCCCGTCGCAATAGGTGAGAAGACGGAAGCGCATGTCATCCTGATCTATTCGCCAGGAAGCGACTCTTCCGACATCCGCGTTGCGATCCGCGACCTCACGACGAACAACTGGACATTTGGTCAAACCGCCAAAGTTTCGTCGCTGTCAGAATTCGTGAACGGCCTGCGGAACCATTCCAACTACCCAGCCGTAGCAATTGCGGCTCACGTTGCATCCGGGAAAGGGGTACGCGAAGAGGCAAAGAGGAAGCGAGAGGAAGTCACGTTTACGGCACTGGATGCCGCAATAGCCCGGACTTCAGCGGAAATCGAGCAGAATCCCGACGCCGACAAGGACGCCCTGCAATTACGCCTCGAGCAACTCAGGAAGGATCGCGAACGTGAAGCTGCGCAGATATCTGAGGACGTGCTCAAGCTCGTAGGATCATGTGGATTCGATGGTTTGCAGGTCTCATGCAAACAGGACGAGATCTATTACCGTCGTCTGCACAGGTTCCATCCTTCATTTGGGCGCGCGGTGCCTCTCGTGGCTTCTGATGCCCATCGAGTTGCTGATGTGTTTGCCTGCGAGGGCAACACCCCTTATCTGAAGCTGCCCGTTCAATCGACAAAGGCGAGCCCCGAACAGGTTCTCTCGAACTTGCGCCATGCAATACGCTACGGCGAGACAAGATTCAGCTACTCCACGCCGGGTCAAGTCGCGCGATGGATTTCGGGTCTGGAGATTACGCCTGATGCCTTAGATGCTTCTCGGTTCTGGCCATTTCGTCCGGACGGTCCTAAGCGGGGGGCCTTCGTGCTGCCATTGTCGAGGAATCTGAATTGCCTGGTTGGTGGGCGCGGCTCGGGGAAGAGCGCTGCCATAGAAGCCGTGGCCTTCGTTACTGACCCAGCCAGCTTCCAAGGCAAGCATCGGAAACGCGATGAGGACCTTGATGATGGGTACAAGCGGGCCAGGGCGACCTTTGCTGGTTGCCAGGTTCGTTTGGTTTGGCAAACCGCAGGGACCACAGTAGAACTGCCGAAAGGGGCTCTGTTTGCCTCGCGGTACTTCAACCCTGCAGGGGAGCATGGCCCAGTAAGTTACACGAGTCTCGAAGGCAAGGAGGTACTGGCAAGCTCGCTTGCTTTGGAGCCTCCACAACTGTTCCGTGCGCGCGATATTGAGAAAGCTGCGGAACCGAGCCGCCTAAGAAAACTATTTGACAGGTTAGTGGGCGAGCAGATTCCGAAACTCGAGAAGGAGATCGCCGATCTGCGGGACCGGTTGATTACACAGCGGAAGGAAATGGGCCTTATTGCATTACGGATCATGGAATTGACGCAAGAAGACAGGCCTCTGCGCGAATACGGGCGGAGGAAGGCTGCCTACGAGGCTGCAAATCAACCGGAAGTCCAACCATTCTACAAGCATCTCGACGAGGCTACCGCCGCTGAGACGATTGCCCGGGATGTGAAGAAACGATGGGATCAAGCAGTTACTGATGCTGCTGTTAACGAGAGTAAATCGAAGCTTCTTGGGGTTCTCGATGCTCTTTCAAAAAGGATTCAAGATGAGGCTGGCAAGACAAAGCCGTACTGCGAAGAGATGGCCAAGCTCTTCGAGAAAGGAGAAGACGGCCAGTCTCCGAGGGAGCGTCTTGAGCAAGCTGTAGAACAGCTGAAGCAGGAACTCGATGTAGTTGAGAAACTACTCCTAAGTGCTGTGGAGGACGCCTCAACGCAATACAAGAAGGCCAGAGAAATACTGACAGAAAAGGGATTACCAGCGGGGGCAAAGGATCGGGAAGCTAAGAAGCAGGACTTTGAGAAGGCAGAGGAAGAACTGACAATGTATCGTGAGCTCTTTCAACAATGGCAGGACCGTCTCCAACTTCGCAATGAGCTCTTTGAAGCTCTGGTCGGAAAATGCAAGGACCGCACCAATCTGCGTACGGAAACCGCAGGCCGACTTTGCTCACAGTTGGGCCACGACCTTGACCCATCCACTCTCGTGATCCAAATCCAGGTCCACCCCATGGAAGACCGATCTATCTTCCGAGACTGGCTTTCCGATAATGTGGGGGTGTGCATCCAGAAATCAAAAGACGCCAGGATCTCCGCAATCATCAATAAAGGGGTAATGCCGAAAGAGGTTCGTGACAGCTTGCTGGGCGACTTAGCAGATAGCAGTTCCGTTTTGATGGTTGACAGGGAAAAAGCCAGTGAGGGACGTGTGGAACCGGAACTGGCTGACTCGATCATTCGTCGATGTTCCGGGAAGGTCCGCTTGGAACCTGAGCACATGACGGTTAAAGAAATGCCACAGAAGGAGTTTGTCGACAATCTGCCTCCCGAAATCCGAGAGGGCCTGTGGACGTTTCCGAAGAAGAGTGGCGACTCAGACGACCTTATTATCAATTCCGTGTTGGCCCTGGATGAAGTTGTGTTCGATGATCGCCCAGAAATCTTGCTGAACGATCGGCCTCGAGAGAAAGGGAGCACGCTACGTCCGATTGATGAGCTTTCGCCTGGTCAGAGATGCAGCGCCATCCTGCCAATCCTGCTTCTTAACGGTCGGAGCCCGTTGATAATCGACCAACCGGAGGACAACTTGGATAACCGCCTGATACGGCAAGTGATCGTCAACATCCTGGCCAGCATCAAGCTGCGTCGTCAAGTGATTATCGCAACCCATAATCCCAATCTGCCCGTGCTTGGAGATGTGGAACAGGCGGTCGTTCTGCGAGCAGTCGAGGAGAAGGAGTCGCACCTAGAATCCACCGGCGATCTAGATTCCGCACAAACGGTGGCCCATCTGACGGAGATCATGGAAGGGGGCCGCGAGGCATTCCAGTACCGCCAGAGCATTTACCAAGCCCATTGGGCTGGTCCGATTGCATCCGGCATGTGAAAAGTCAGAGGAGGAGCGGGTCGTTGGTTCAAAAACAAATTACTGAGAGAATGGGCAATATGGATCAGTCTGTATAAGTTGCGTTTGAACCAACATTTCAATGTGAATAAATTCTGCCCTGCATCGAGATAACGGGAAGGAGGAATAGGAGTAGGGATTTGAAATTATTGAAAAGATTAATATCTCCCAGTACAAATGAGAGGGCGTCGGCTATTTTGGATGTCATATACAGCGTCCGGTACAATATGTTCCATGGGCAAAAAGGTTTTAATGAGATTCAGGTTAGCCTACTCCGACCGCTCATTATTATTTTAAGGAAAATGATAATCCTCTTACACACAAAGCTTTCTATAGAATCTTAGCCGTTCCCTCATCCTGTATTCCGGGTCGGACCAGGGGAATTATTGAAAATTGCAGAAGAATGAATTGAAAAAGGGTGGCTTTGGAGTCTTAGAACGGCATTTTTAGACCCAAAATCATCCTTCTAAGGCGATAGAAATGCCAGGGGCTGACTGCTACTGCCTCACCGGCCACGCATGGCATATTGGCCATTGTGGCGAACGGATCTTATGAATTGCTAGAGGCAGGTACTTCTTACAAGCCTGATCTCGGCCATGAAAAAGGGGATCTAAGGCCCCAAAATACTCTCCATTGGGCCAAGTCTTTTTGAAGATCAAAGAGTCGCCCTGGTCCGACCCGGATACCCGGTAACTCGCTAAAGAAAGAAGGAACATAAAATGAAAACAGGAAAAACCTGGCTGGTTTTGACTGTATCTCTTCTGGCTATTCTGGCAGGGCTTTATTTTTCCTCGCCTCAGGTTCTTGCCGATGCCCCTCAGGGTGTAATGAAAGGGGTTCTCCACTTCGGCCTTGCGGGTGACTGGATGGACCCATCCATCACTCTGGCCAACCAGTCTGCCTATTTTCCCTTGTATCTCTTCCATGATTCCTTAGTAAAACCCATGCCCAATGACATGTATTACCCGAGTCTTGCAGAATCCTGGACGATCAGTCCGGATCAAAAGGTCTATGAGTTTAAACTGCGCAAAGGGGTGAAATTTCACAACGGCGACGAGATGACTGCCGAAGACGTGGTCTTCACTTTTCATCGATATAAGGGTACAAGTGCCAAGTTAATCCATGATAAGACAGCGAAAGTGGAGGCCGTGAACCCTTACCTTGTGCGCATAACATTTAAGACACCTTTCCCTGACTTTATCGAGTACCTTCTTCCCCAGATGAGCGCGATGAGCTGGATTGTGCCGAAAAAGTACATAGAAAGAGTGGGTGACGCTGAATATAAGAGACGCCCCATCGGATGTGGTCCTTACAAATTTGTAGAATTTACCCCTGGCGTAAAGCTCGTGGGGGAGGCTTTTGAAGGTTATTGGAGAAAAGTGCCCAATATTAAAAGGTTGGAGTTTTTTCCCGTGGAAGAGATTTCTGCCCGGTTTGCCAGGGTTAAAAGAGGCGAGGTGGATTTTGCCCTGTCTATGGTTGATGTCTTTTATGATACGGTGAAAAAAGACCCGAACCTCAGAATGGTGACGATCAATACGCCAAATCACTGGATCCTATATGTTGCTTCGCAGTGGGACCCCAAGTCGCCGTGGTCGGACCCGCGGGTCCGGAAAGCCGCCAGCCTGGCGATCGATCGAAAGGCCCTGTCTGATGTTGTCTTCCCGGAGGGGGAAAAGATCGGCACGATCTTTTTGCTGGGGGATCCGGAAACCGTCCGTTATCCTCCAGACCCTTACGACCCGGAGCGGGCCAGGAAGTTGCTAGCTGAAGCTGGATACCCCAAGGGCTTTCAGGGCGGGACATTCTATCCCCAGGGCGGAAGTCACGCCCATATGGGAGAGATGATCGCCACTTTCTGGAAGGCGGTTGGAATTAATGTGGATATCGTCCTTTTTGATCGGCCGGGCTGGTTGGCCAGACGTGTGGGCGGAAAAATGAAGGGCGCAATTTTCAATGATAATGTAGGACACCCAACGATCAGCGCCCGCTTGAGTTATCTCTTCGGCCCCCAAAATTACGGAAATTATCCGGACATTCAAGCCCTGTGGGATCAGCATGAACGATCCCTGGATCCGAATGTCAGGAAGGATTTGAGGGAACGCATTCAGCGGTTGATCTACGATAAAACCATGTTTATCCCTCTAGTAAAATCTACAACTCCTTCGGCCTTTGGGCCCAGAGTAAAAGGAGATCCTTTCAAGATCCGTGAACCCTACCCCGTATGGTGGCCTTGTCCCATGGAAGACCTCGAGCTGAACGAGTGAGAAAGTTATTGTCCAGAAGGAATTTAGGTCCGTCACCGGAATTTTGAGTTAAAGAATTTGTTAAAGGAGGAAGCGGGTCCATGAGTGTGGAAGCGGGGAAGCGAACCGTTGGTTCAAATGCAACTTATTGTATTTCATGACTCCCATATAGGGAAGGGGGACGTCCATAAGTATATAAGTCGGCAATGAAATATGGTTCCGGGACGTGGATTCAAAAGCAAATATGCCAGGTAGTGGTGAGGAAGTTACAAAAATTACGGTACGGTCGCCAGAATCCTATTCAATTGTCAAAGAGCAATCATCATGAGAAAAGGGAAGCAGTCGATAGAACAAAGTCGCTCGTTTGAACCCCCATAGCTACCCGACCGCGGCTTCGTTCAACCGATTGTATCCGAAATTCCGCTCTGCTCCACTCTGGATACAATCTTTATCGTTAGGAGTTCAACCATGCTAAAAATCGCGTTCGGGTTTGTTAGTTTAATGTTGCTCGCGGCCTGCGCGACAACGCCACGGGTATCGCCTGCCGTACGTTCTGACCTCGCGCCCACGGGCAAGATGCGCGCGGCGATCAACTTCGGAAACCCGGTTCTCGCCTTGAAGGATCCGTCGACCGGCGAGCCACGCGGCGTTTCTGTCGATCTCTCCCGCGAACTCGCCAGGCGCCTCGGCGTGCCAGTCGAGTTCGTGACCTTCAATGCCGCCGGGAAGGTGGTAGAGGCGCTCAAGTCCAAGGAGGTGGATGTCGTCTACGTCGCGATCGATCCTGCGCGCGCGGTCGACATCACCTACACGGCACCCTATGTCGTGATCGAGGGCGCCTACCTCGTGCTGCAGGGATCGCCGATCCGCGCCAACGCGGAGGTCGATCGCGAGGGCGTGCGCGTGGTCGTCGGGAGGGGAAGCGCCTACGATCTCTTCCTTTCGCGCGAACTGAAGCACGCAAAACTGGTCCGGGCACCCACCTCCTCGGCTGTCGTGGACCTGTTCGTTGCGCAAAAGCTCGAGATCGCCGCCGGCGTGAGACAACAACTCGAGGCCGATGCCAAACGCATTCCCGGATTGCGCCTGCTCGACGGCCGCTTCATGGTGATCAATCAGGCGATGGGAACGCCCAGGGGCCGCGAAGCCGGCGCACGTTACCTGCGCGAGTTCATCGAGGAGATGAAGGCCTCGGGATTCGTCGCCCGGGCACTGGAAAGGAGCGGCGTGGACGGCGTATCGGTCGCGCCCAGGGGGCCGGTTCAATAAGAACTCCTAACCATAAGGATTTTTTAAGGAGGAGGAAGTTTGATGAGTGACCTAAAAACATATGTAAAGGAGAGAAAGAAGAGGGATAAAGAATTCGCTGAAGGATTTGAGGAAGGATACGAGCAGTTGAAAATCGGGGCTTTGCTTCGTCAGGCACGAGAGGCCGCAGGTTTATCCCAGGAGGAACTGGCGAGACGTCTCAAGACTAAAAAGACGGCGATTTCGCGGATTGAAAACCATGCCGAAGATATAAAGCTTTCGACCCTAAAAAGGGCCGCTGTAGCCCTTGGAAGGCGACTTCAAATCAGCATCACTTGAACCATTTGAGAAAGCTGACCGAGAGGTGGCCTGGTCCGACCCGGATACCTGGTGGTGTTGCCACGCTCCCTTCGGTCGCTCAAAATGACCTAAAAAGGATTACGACACAGTTTCCCAGGGGAGAGGGAGTTTCCGGATGAAAACTATTTAATCTCTTAAAAAGGCAGGCCCTGCCAGGCGCATGATGCGCCCGGTGGGCGGCATCCGTTCCACTTCTGACTTGGCTTAAAAGCCCGAATCCGCCGACCGGATGACTGTCGGCCCTCATCTCGCGGGAGGAAAATCACTTCTTGGAAACTCTCTGCTGCAAAAAGGGAGGAAGTTCTTCCTCCCTTTTCCCTCGATACATACAATGTTCGACTTTTTTGTTGGCAAACTGCTCTTCGGGAGTTGCCAGACTGCTTGGGGTCGTAACCAAGCAATTGATACACAATGATTTCTTCGGACGAAGGGGGGGCTCTCCTTTTATCGATTCAATCAGGGTGATCGCCCGGTCAAGGTTCTCTTTTATCCCCTCGGCCACTAAAACCACCGATCCTTCAGAGCCATTCACTCCCCCCCCTCCAATGGGAGCCGCCTCCAGGTCGAACAGGGTGCGGAAGGCTTCCACCTCTGTGATCACTTTCGCATTCATAATTGGAATCATCCCGATGCGGAGTCCCTGAGAATAGTAGAAGGTGTCCTGGCCGCATCGCTTCGAGGCCCGGGGGACGGATGGGATCAATTTTTCCAGGCCCACGGGAACGATCAGCCGGCATCCCCTGGCGCAAAGAATACCATAGCTATAACCGATGGTACCCGCTGACGAGTGCGCTACGAACATTCCTACATTCCCCTCCGGGTCCACGGCATTCGCTCCTTTAATGAACACCGATTCCGCACCGAAGTTCTTCAGGGTTTCTTCCATCGTCAATTCCGGGAGAACCCGTTTTCCGTTCCGGATCACAATCATGGGGGGCTTCTCTTCCGCCTGGGTTACGCAGAGAATCCTGTTAATGATCTGGCCCGAAAGGAAAGCCTCCGGGTGGGGGCATTCCCCCAGAATCTCTTCGGCCACACATACGTTGGTTGACCCGTGGCCAATCACGATTTCTCCTTTTTCTTTCGCGTTCCTGACCTCGGGCAACCGGGCCACCGCCTTGGCGATAAAGCGTTTGGATTCTGAAGGGGTGAATACGAATAAGGCGCGCATGAAAAACCTCCTAAAAAGCCTTCATATGGTGCGTTCGCGGAACGCCCCTTACATATCAATTATAAGATCAGAACTCCTGACATAGGGACTCACTTTTGTGTAACATGGGCGTGCTCCTTGACGCCATAAACGAGGCGAAGCTTGGAACCAGGGAATAGTGTATTCGTTGTATTCAACTTCTCGCAGAGCGTTCCGATGGCTTTGCTACGATGTGGTGAACTCAGGGGATTGAGGGTAACTCGGAGCTCATTGTCAGTGACCTCCAGATTCCCCGATCCCTTTAATGCAGACTGGATGAGTGTCCTACCTTCATCATCGGTCCGGGGATACTCACTTCGAACAAGCCCAAGAAGATCACTGTCTGCCTGGTAAGCTACCATTTTGAGAAGGTCGGTGATATGTTTCTTTTCCTTTTTGAGCCTGTATGCGGTCTCGTTGCCAAGGGTCGCCTTGAGCGGCACTCTTGCCGGCGTCTTCTCATAGAGGGCCTTCAGTTCGAACTCTTGCTGCTCTAACGCTTCGATCTTCCGACGGACAGCACTGTTGGCGATTTTAAAGCCTCTCATGGTAGGTCTTCTCGCCTCTTCATTGTTGAGGGCTTTAAGGCCGTAGACCCGCTCTAATTCCTCAACCTCGGCATTGATCTTATTTCTTTGCCGGTTGATCTCTTTACGCTTCGGATTGGGTACCAGTCGCTCCAGGTCATCCTCTTCCACATCGTAATCCACCAATGCATCCAAGGCGTACTCCTCACTCATATACTTGAAGAAGTTCTCCTGTCTCCAGCGCTCAAACATACGATAAGCGATAGTTACCGAGGACAAGTCTTGACGGCTTGTAATGATGTGGGTCTGATGCCCTGAGGGGTTTGATCGGCTTACCTGTCTTAACCACAATTTGCCACCTAAAAATGCAACGCTTCGATCATGTAACCTGTACTCCACCTTTTTACCATCTATCTCCTCAGCCATGAGATAAAAGGACTCCTCCGGAATCGGTTCTGTCTTTCCCTTCCGATAGGTCACAATATCAACACCATCCTTGACGAGCTTAAGAAAGAGATTGGGACTCCATCCCCCACGGTCAAAAACAACGGTCAGACGACGCTCTTGGCTAATGAGACCCTTGATTTCCTGCAAAATAGGAACCAGCATCTTTACCAACCCCTCGTTGGCTGGGGCGGTGATTACAAAAATAGGATCTCCCTCTTGATCATTAATCCAGTAGTCAGTAGTAGCCGGCATAGCAAGACGCTTCTTGGTCACATAGGCTTTCGACAACTTGCGCTTTCCGTTGTAAACCCGTACATGGCCGTCCACATAGAGAAACCCAAAGCAGCCTTCCCTCTTTTTGAGACGTGTTTTCGCTAGCTCTTGACCAAAAATGTCGGCCTTTTTCTTGGCCGCCAAACAGTCGAGCTTTCGACGTAAGGTCTTTACTTCACAAGCCCTATCAAGCCCTAAAAGATACCCCAGATCTACCGGAGAATATTCCTTTAAGCTCTCCGGTCGCTTAATGCGTAAAAGAGCCATCAGCAGCAAAATGAGCAGCGTTGTTCTTAATCCATAAAATGAGGCGCCAAGGCTGCCATATACCTTGCGGGCCGTAGTAAATATGCCGCTTTCAATTAGAACCGGTATCGCAATAAGGACTCCCACATCAGGAAGATTCTCTTTGTTCCTGAACACCGGAGAAGCGTCTTCCAGAAAACCTAAACGGGCTAAAGCACGGTCAACTGCTCGATTCGAGGGGTCAGTATCACAGCTGCCGATGGGTTCATCTTCCAAAAAGTCTTCTTCTCTTTCATCACTCTCTGCTTCCGTTATCGGTACCGGCGTTTGTTCTGTTTCTTTAACCTCAATGACAACTTCCTCACTTACACTCATTTCAGGAACAGCCGTTTCGGTAGCCCTTGGGTCCAACAGCAATGTCACCTCTTCGGCAGGTTTCGGCTCGGACCAGCCCATACGTTTTAGCGCCTTGCGAACAGCATCTTCCTTCAGTCCCAGGCGCGAGGCAATCACAACATGGGTCAACCCTTTCTTCTTCAATGCGACAATACGCCGAGACTTGGCCTTATTGATCTTGTGACCATCCTTAGGTCCTGTTTTCTTGGGAACTAGAGCGACCACTCCTCCTTTATCAAACTTCTTCTGTGATCTAAAAATAGTCAACCGAGAACAGTCGAATGCCGCTGCAACTTCCTGTTGGCTTGCAAGGCCGCTTTCAACAATCTGCACCATGCTATAGTGAGCCGCTGCCTTGTCCGCCATCGCGTAGTGAAATAGGGGAACGCCGTTGGCAAAAACCACCCTCATATCGCCTTCTTCACGGTAGTTGCATCTTCCGTTGATATGAATCGTAGAAGGAGTGCCCTCGGTCTCGTTTAGTGGAAGTGCTTGTTGTGTTTTCATGGGGGCATGATACCCCCGAAAACACGAAAAGTCAAGCAAAATATGTATCATTAATTTTTCCGGATATGCTTTCCCAAAAACAATGATTTTACACGGCATTAGAATGCCTATGTCAGGAGATCTGAAGTTAGCCCCCCTCACCCTTCCCCTCTCCCCCGCAAACGGGGGAGAGGGCGGGGGTGAGGGGGAAGGATAAAAAAAGGAAATTCCTATACAATAAATTTATTTTGTTTTTTTATAGTTGCTCTTATTTCTCCGCGTTCTCTGCG
>Ga0315277_10010013_pt1 | contig 12050 bp, 8 predicted proteins | sample YL17G05_15_MG_FD_203695 | JGI IMG/M metagenome (GOLD analysis project Ga0315277, IMG submission 203695) | Sediment microbial communities from Yellowstone Lake, YNP, Wyoming, USA - YL17G05_15 | ecosystem: Environmental > Aquatic > Freshwater > Lake > Sediment | place: USA: Wyoming | collected... | reverse complement strand
AAGCCAAACAGGTTCTTGATTATGCTGCCTCGTTCATAGGTTCGTAGGATGTGCGTACTGACAAACACGTTTGGCTTGAAAAGCATGTGCGGAAGCTTCATCTTTTCGCCTCCGACAATAACCGTTCTGGTCTCCACGTCTTCGGAGAGGTTAAAGGGCACTATTACATCTGAGAAGAGCTCTTTCCAGATCTGAAGTCTTTCGAATCCCGTTCCTCGATAGTTGTCTGACTCTGCCAAGAAAATCCTCGGCGCCTTGCTAAAGCTTCTTGTTATGGCATCCGCAACACCGACTGTGGTGTGGTTTCCTGCTTTAGGATCAAACACGCCAACCTTGACGACGACAGATCTGTCAGGTGTGTTCAGGTCGTCTATTCCTCCTATGAGCTCAAGCGCCTTTCTGAAAGAATGCTGGACATCTTTGTCGAACTCGACAATCGCTACCGTTGCCACCATTATCGAATCACATAATCACATCTTGCCACTTACAACAAGATAATCGTTTCCGAAGCATACAGCACAAAAAGTTTCCAAAGAGCAAAATTGATTGCTAGTCTGCAAGTTTATTTGCCAAGTGGCAATACAGGAACGACGAAGGAAGCCACTTGAGATGAACGATTGTGAAAAAACGGAAAAACTGTTGAAGGCATTAGCTGACAAGTCAAGACTCAAAATACTCCAATGCTTGCAGGAAGGAATCTGCAACCCGGGCGAGATTGCTGGCAGGCTCGATCGCCACAGGTCAACTATTGAAAAACACTTGAGAGTGCTTCGAGCAGCAAACATCGTTGAAAAAGTCCCATCCCTGAACGAGACCGGTCAACTCTCCATACAATATCGAATCCGTGAGAGCGCTATCGGACTCCTAGAGACGATTCAGGAAGCTTGCAGAAACGCTAAGCTTGTCTAAAGAGAATCATGGATTTGCTAGACAATTTGGACGCTTGAAGCTTTAAAGGCTATGTGGACATCGGCTTTTAGGTTGAGGTTCATGTCGTCGAATGAACGCCGAGTAATCTGGACTGTAAAAGGTTTGCCTACGTCGACTCTTAGCTTTACCAAGCCATCTGATTCTTGAATCTCGGTTATTCTGCCTTTGAGCATGTTTCGCGCGCTAGAGCTGAATGGATTCTTGGACAAGATTATGTCTTCTGGACTGACAAAGAATGAGACTTTTCCCTGATACTGGCCTGCGGCTATCACACTCACACCATTTCCAACATCAATGAGTGTTGCGCCGTCTTCTGTGATTTTCGCGTTGCCCGCAAAGGTATTCTCTAGGGCGGCGAAACTTGCCAGCGCCTTAGATAGCCTGCCAAAAATCTCAGCTGGCACTCCGATTTCAGTTATTCTGCCGCTTTCCATCAGTGCTATTCTATTGGGGAGGCTTTTCGCTTGGAACATATTATGAGTAGCCATTACTATCGTGGTCTTGCGCTCGCGGTTGAGCTCGGCCATCGTCTCCTCTATGATTGCAGAGTTTTTCGGATCCAGATTGGCGGTTGGCTCATCCAATAGCAAAAGCTTTGCATCGAGAACAAGAGCCCGGGCAAGCGCCACTCTTTGCTGCTCGCCACCAGACAGCTTCTTTGCATGCCTCCTTTCAAAACCCTCTAGTTTCACGAGTCTCAGTGCTTTATCTACCCGTTGCTGGATCTCATTCGTAGGAATCTTCCTTATTTTCAGCCCGTAAGCGACATTGTTGTATACTGTAGTGTTGAAGAGCACTGTTTTCTGGAAAACCATGGTGGTTTCCATGCGCATTTGATCACGGTTCTTGTCCGAGATTCTGACGTTCCGGAAGTAGAGTTCGCCGCTCGTCGGTTTCTGCAATAGGGCAAGTATTCTGAGCATGGTTGACTTCCCAGAGCCGTTTGGACCCAAGAGCACCAGAATTTCCCCGTGTTCAATCTTCAAGCTGACATTGTTCAATGCGACAGAATCATCATAAGTCTTTGTGACAGCCATTAGCTCTGCAATGGGGTTCATTTCCTTCTCCTTTGGATAACGTTGACTGTCATGGTTATGATGAAAACCAACGCGAGCAGAATTATAGCTAAAGCGATGCTCAACGCGATGTTTCCTTTTGCAGTTTCTGCGGCAATGGCTGTAGTCAGAACCTCGGTCCTTCCCTCAATGTTGCCACCTACCATTTGAGCAACGCCTAGTTCTGCGATGGCTCGGTTAAAGCTGCTTACTCCAGCGAGAACAACTCCGCCAAGTGCTTCTTTGAGGATTGTAGCGGACGCTTGGGAATCAGTGGCCCCCAACGTAGTTGCTTGTTTCATCATTTCCGGATCAACGGCTTCTAGTGCGCTTGTCGCCAGGCTTATGATGATGGGTGTTATGAGTAAGGCTTCGCCGATGATCATTCCTGAAGGCGTATAAAGCATGCTGAGGAAACCGACTGGACCGGATCTTGACAGGAACAAGAAGAGGACCAAGCCTAAGGCCACGGTCGGAATGCCGAGAAGCGTATTGAATATTCCCTTCAACAGAAATCGACCTCTGAATTTCTTAATTGCGAGTGCCATCGCGATAGGAAGACCCCAAAGAGCAGCGATTAACGTGGCGAGACCTGAGACAAAAAGCGAACGAAGCACAACTTCTAAGACTCGTGGATCGCCTGTGAAAATGAGCTGAAACGCCTTTACTATGCCTTCGATTATTTCGTTCAAGGGTGATTCCAGAACCAAGTTGGCTTTTGCTATGTATAAAGCTCTGGGCATTCAGTGTCTCGGTATTCAGGTGGGCATTCTGTGGGTGGATCACCGAGGAACGCGTATTTCCTTATCCACTGTGCGATTTGTTCAGTTGAATTTGCCGTCAGGTAGCTGACAGCAGCTCGGAACAAGCGGCCACTTGTCCCGTAGTCTTCTTCGCCAAACTTCTCGATCAGCTGTTGGCCTTCGTCTGAAGTGAGGAATTTAATGAACGTGACAGTATCGTTGAAGTTGACATGCTTATGGCGCGTCCGATTCACGGCCATGACGCTATACACATTCAACAGCTCGTACTTCTCCGCCATAAACGAGTCCAACGTGATCCGTTCGTCCTTTTCATGGAATTTCAGATAAGTACCTATGTCCGAAAGTGTGTAAGCTGAAAGTTGTTCAGCCTTAAGCAGAGTCTCTCTCATACCTCCTGGCGCGTTTGCGTACCACTGTTCCGCCGAGATTAGAGTGTAGTTGAAGCCAGCTAGTTTCCAGAGGCTTTGCTCTTTAGTGTGAGTGCCTGAACTGTCTGCTCTTGAGACCCAGACCTTGCCAGTTTGGTTCCTGCCATATTCAGTTATTCGTTTCAGTGCTTCCGTCACGTTCTGTCCGTTGACGAGAGCTGGATCGTTCGACGGTCCAACTATCGTGAAGAAGTTGTACGCGATTATCTTTCTACTGGTCCCGAAGCCCTGCTGCAGAAAGGTCAGTTCCATTGAAGGCGCATGCACGAGAACACAGTCTACGTCGCCATTTCGTCCTTGCTCTATTGCAACGCCGGAACCAGCTGCTATGAACTGAAGATCAATGGGGTATTTTGCCTCAAAGACAGACTCAACCTTCTTCAAGAGGTCGCTTTCCCATAAGCTCGTAGTGGTTGAGACCAGAAGTCTTCGTCTGCTGAAGAACTGCGTGTAAACGAGCGTTCCAGATATTATCAATGCAGTAGCAATGACTGCAGCTATTAGCATCTTCTGCCACAGCTTCAAATCTACCACCGTTATGTTTGGCCGTTCATATCGACAGTGTCCTAAGCTTATAAATCTGTCGCCATCATAACAAATGATACCATGCGTTCAGAGAAAAAACATGAGCTGTCATTCAAGATTTGGATAGAACAGCAAGGAAGACCTGTTCTAGGCAAGGGCGGAGCCGAGATCCTCGCACAAATAGAGAAAGATGAGTCTGTCTCGAAAACCGCCAAGAGACTAGGCATGTCTTACCGATACGTTTGGAACTATCTCCAGAAGATCGAGCAAGCAGTCAGTCATCCAATAGTTGAGACCTTCAGGGGCGGAAAATCAGGAGGAGGCGGAGCGAAACTGACAGCGTCCGGAAAAGCCTTGCTCGACGAATACAAACGTGTTGAAGGCTATTTGAGCGAGATTCTGGCTGGCGTTGACCATCAAAAGGCTATTAGTTTGAAGATCAAAGGGAGGAACCGTTTGAAGGGGAAAGTGCTGAGCTTGGAGAAAAGAGCGAATACAACCGAGGTCATTATTGAAGTTGAGAAACCAGCCGCTGTGAAGGCTTTGGTCTCGCGAAAAGATGCTGAGGGTTTGCGCCTCAAGATCGGCGACGAAGTAGAGGTTGTCGTGAAGATAGAAGACGTTGTGATCGTCAAGTAAGGAACTGCTGGATGACTGTAGCTCTTTTCCATGCAACATCGTGAAAAGACGACGATAAGCATCATCTTGACTAGACTCGATTCCATCAACAAGTCTTTTATACAATGTACCATCCATAAGCTGGAAAAGGTGATTATGGAAATGAAAAAGAACTTTGTGCGAAATGGATTTTCAATAGCAATCATAATAGCATTGCTACTTGTATCAACGTTTCCAACACTAAACGCAAACGGAATAAACATAACCCAAAACGTGATCTCAAGTCCGGAATCTAAGATTAGCCAATATCTCAAAGAGCAAATGGAAAGAAGCACATCAACGAAAAGCGAACCATTCAAAGTCCTGATCAAGTACAACCCGACTGTGAAACCGACACTTCCGAGAGGACTCAAGATCCACAAAGAATACAGCATGGTTCCACTAATCTCTGCCACAGCCACCGCATTCCAAATAGGAGAGCTAGCCAAGCTCAAAGGCATAGAACGCATCTACCCAGACATGAAAGTGCACGCGCTCAGCAGCGAACCTGACCTCAGACCTAAGCTCAACCAGCCTAAGGCAAGTGACATGCAGAACGTTCCTTACGCAGAGCAGTCTGTCCCGGAGACGCCATGGTTCGGAGAGTACCCGTGTTTCCTGAACGAATCCACCAGCCTGATAAAGGCGAATGAACTGGTTGCTGACGGAATCAACGGAACGGGCACGATAATAGCGATCTTGGACACAGGCATAAACAAGTACCACCCAGACCTTGACGACTTGGACGATAACCCTGCCACGTGCGACCCTAAGGTTCTAGCAGAGGCAACTTTCATCGAAGAGCCATTGTCCGAAGTAGGCGATCCAATGGACTACCATGGACATGGAACCCACTGTGCAAGCATTGCAGCGGGAACAGGCGGAACAGGCGCAATGGCGTACTTTGGCACATACTTCGCTTCAGAGATCTTTAACGGAACCATACTGCCAGAAACCGAACGCGGTGTTGCCCCAGGCGCTTACTTGTACAATGTGAAAGTGCTGAACAGCGAAGGCTGGGGCTATGACAGTTGGATCATCTCGGGCATCGAATGGGCTGTAGATCATGGCGTAGACGTCATAAGCATGAGTCTCGGCGGATGGCCACTTGCTGGTCCAGCGGAAGACCCGTTGGCTCTGGCGCTCGATGCTGCCATTGAACATGGAGTAGTCTGCGTTGTGGCGGCGGGAAACAGCGGCTGGGGATACTTCTCTGTTGAAAGCCCAGGCTTTGACCCCAAGGTAATCACTGTAGGCGCGACGACAGAAACGGACACATTAGCCGATTTCAGCTCAAGAGGACCCGAGGAGTTTGAGCTCCACGCGAAACCAGACATTCTGGCCCCAGGCACGTGCATAGTTGCAGCCTTCGCTGCATTCGATATGGTTGAAGACTACTATGGAATGCAGATTTTCTACTGGGAAATAAGCGGCACAAGCATGGCAACCCCACACGTTGCAGGCGCAGCAGCACTGCTTCTGCAAGCTTTTCCAGGAGCAACGCCATACGCTGTAAAGTCGGCAATGATGCTAGGTGCTGACGATCTGGGAAAGGACAGTATGGCTCAGGGCGCGGGCAGGCTCAATGTTGCAAAGGCTCGTGAACTGATGGCTGAGGCTCCGAATGAAATCAGAACGGTTATGAAACCTAGGGGCAGCATTACACCTGCTGAAATGCCGCGGACGCCCATGCCGAATCTCACTGCTGTCAGGATCTTGGTGGAGAATTCGTTCTGCAGGTCAGAGAGGATGTCCGTATTCCTTAGCTTGCTCATGATGGCAGGCGCAAACGTAGTTCCAGGTTTTGGGCCATACACTAACGACAGCTTGGTGAACTCTGGAACAGGAGAACCTGTCTACGATATCTTCATCATCGACGAACCCAGCTTTGTCAGCGAAACGCTGTTGCCGCCAAGCGTGCTAGCCTACTACGTTCAGCAAAACGGTACTGTCCTGTTTACAGGCGACAGACCCACAATCTGCAAAGACTACACAAACTGGACCAGACAATGGGGTATAAGCTGGAACAACGTAGCAGTCGGAGGATACTCAACTAACATTGCATCGCACCCAATAACGAGCGGCGTCGAAGAGATATACTTCGGCAGCCCAGTAGCCAGCCTAATCCTCGACACGCTAGTCGCTCCAAGCCCGCAATGCGTTGCTTGGGATCCAGTGTTTCCAGGAATTGCGGTCTGGCAGCCGACCAGCCCAAGCGTAGGGAAAGTGGTTATCATCTCTGACGATGACCTCTTGTCGGATATGTACCTGCAGACTTCGGATAACATGGTGCTGGGATTCAACATCATCAGATGGTTCACAGGCGTCTCTGACATGTTTGCAATACAAACAGCTTTGAACCCGCCAATAGAGTCTGAACATCCATACCCGGAAAACGCGGACATTACAATGGCAGTTTCAGCCCCACTGGGCTCACGATGGATCAGCCTGCACTTTGCAGAGATTGACCTCGAATATGCATTTGATTACATCACGGTCTATGACATGTTCATGAACCCAATAGAGCAATACACTGGCTATTACGAGGACATCTGGACGCGACCAACCTTGGGAGACACTCTTTATGTGAGGCTTACGAGTGATGAGATTATTCAGGCGTGGGGCTTCCTTGCCGACGCCATACACTTTGGGAATGTCCCTCAGGAAGTGCATGAGATATCACTGGGTGCGACATGGGAAAAGTACGTTTATGCTAACTCCACCTTCACAGTGAACCTTGACGTGAAAAACTCTGGAAACTATACTGAAGACGTAGCATTGATAATGACTCTGATAAACAGCACAGGCGGCATCGTCGTTGACAACTGGAACTTCAGAAACGTTACCGTAGCGCCAGGAGAGACAGTCAGCGCCGAAATGACATCCGAGATCATGCTTAACGCGACGAACCGATGCCAATTCTCGGGACTGCAGGACTACACGTTCTTCATAGTAGGCAGAATCTACAATTCATCAGGCAGCCCGCCATATCTAGAGATGATATTCAACGACAACGTCATAGTAGGCCAAGTCTCGGCTGTGATCAAAAACCCAAGAACCGGCCCTAACCCGTTGCTAAGCGTCATGACTCCCATGAAGATATCCCAAGACAGCGCACCACTTATCACAACGTTTCCGAAAGACTTCAGTTTGCACAACATCACAGCCTTCGTCAGCGGCGGAACACTGGAAAACGCCCAATTCCGAATCACAGGCACAGTCACTCAGATCGCAGGCTTCGTCGACCTTCCAGAATTCACGTACCATACTCTCATAAATATGCCACCAGACATTCTTCCGGATCCTTCACCAGCCTACTTCACGCCTAACTTAACAGCTACCCTGAACAGCTCTATAGATCTGGGCAGTTACTCAGGACCAACGATGCTTTCTGCAGAACTGCAGATATACATTGCAGAGCACATCTCGCCAGGAATGTACACGGGTGCAATCGAACTAGTTAACGATACAAACGTGATTGCTTCTTCAAGTCTGAGCTTCGAGGTTCAACCACGCTCGAAATACAAGGTCCTGTGGGAAGACTACTACAATGACTATTTCAATGGATGGCAAGACTGCGAACGACTCTGGGGAGGCGCATTCTGGGGCACGGGCACGTTCGAATGGTGGAAGCTCGTGTCTCAAGCAGGATTCGACGTGGACTCACTGCATCAGCAGTCACACTTCGAGCAACATGTAGGCGCTCTCGGCACGAATACAACTGAGCCGCTAGGAATAATCGCTTACGGCGGATACAATGCGTTGTACCTGTTTGACGACGACTTCTACTTCCGACCAACCGAAATCTCAGTGCTAAGGCAGCTTTATGAGACAGGCAAGATGGACTTTGCACTGAACTTCGAAAGCTCAGAACTGAACGTGTTCACAGGCTACTATGGCATTAACGCTTCATCAACAAACTTTGACATAGTCATCGACAAGTTCGACAGAACCCATCCGATCTTCAACGGAGTGAACAACTTCACCCTCATGATCGGACCCACACTCTTGACAAGCACTCCTGTTGCAAACTCTGTGACACGCAGCCTCGCTGTCGGAACAGGCGACTTCGGAGTTGGCCCTGAAGGCGGCTTCGTCGTGGCCGTAAACGAGATGCATGCCACGAAACATTCCACAACCAGAATGGTGGCGGTTGCCGACAGCAACACCTTCGAGTACCTGGAATACTCGGACTATATGTTATGGCTCTACACCTGGATTTACACAGGAGAAGGCGTAGTCGGAACAACCGACACTGCCAAGTTCGCCGTCAACATACTCAGATGGCTGGATCCGCAGACTTCTAATGAACCGCCAGTCGTGGACTACTTTGCCGCTTCACCTATGACTGCAAGGATCGGCGAAACGGTCAGCGTGGACGCCATCGTTCATGACCCAGAAGGCGACACATTCAACGTGACTATTGCCGTCCGAAACCCTGATGCCTCGTGGAACAATGCAACAGTCACTCCCGTAGGAGGACATTGGCTCAGAAGCTTCACGCCAGCCGCGGAAGGCACGTACAAAGTGTACGTTGTCGCAACCGACTCTTACGACGCTGTGACAGAAATGCTTGGCGCAACCATCGAAGCAGTGAATATGGCTCCAGAGATCGTTTCAGCTTCGATCTCCTCGAACAGCGTCATTCAAGGAGAAGTTGTCTTCATCGGCGTGCATGCGAAGGACACGGAAGACGGAGCACCTGCTAGCACAAGAATCACTATATCAGGTCCAAGCGGTTCTCCCTACAACTACGACTTTGCAGGAGTCTACTACGCAAGCGCGAATTTCAACACATCGGGCATTACACTAGGAATCTATGGTGTCAACGTTACTGTCCAAGACTCCAATGGCAAGCAGACAAGAGCGAACATAGGCTTCTTTGAAGTTCAAGCACCACCACAAAACAACGCGCCATCAATCACTGCCCACTCGATATCGCCTCAAACCGTCTTCGTAGGCGAGACAGTGTTCATCAACGTCGGCGCTGAAGACGCAGAAGACATCATTCCAGCAAACATAACAGTCACGGTGATGGATCCCACTGGCGCAACAACCGTTCACACCTTCAACAACATGGCGCTCGCCAGCTTAGCAGTCAACACCACCGGCAAGCCGACAGGAATCTATCAAGTAACAGCCGTAGCAACTGACAGCCAAGGTGCATCCACAGCAGCCACAATCGGACACTTCGAGGTCAAACCAGCTCCCTCTGCAGGATTACCAATCAGAGAGGCAACCTTGGGCATCGGAATCATAGGCCTAGTACTACTAGTCTTTGCGGTGCTCTTGCTGTTCATGCGACTTCCAAGCAAAGCTCAACCAGCTCCAACATAAAAAAAAGTCGGAATACAATCACCCTCTTTTCTTTTTAATTCTAGATTGTCATATTCAGGTTACAAGGCTTTTCAGCATCGCTTGAAAGGAATCTCGCAAACGTTGCTTCTGCACGTTCAACGTTCTTCTGAGCTTTATGAGAATGGAATGCCTGTGTATCCAGACGAACTAGGCTGTCAAGAACCAGTCTGTGCTATTCTATGACGTAACGATAGGCCAAGTGTTTGCCTGCTGTCGGGCTTTTTCGGATGATGCGCAATATATCTCCGGGTTTTGCGCCGATGGCTTTTGCTGCTGGGTCTGAGGAGCTGGTTTGCGGAAGCTGGTAAGGTTTAACACGGTACTTAGTCAGCAACTCTTGCTTTTCATCGTCCTCGAGGATTTCGTGTTTTGGCACAAGCTTGTGTTCGAATATGTCAAAGGCTGGGAAGGTTTTTGGCAAGAGTTCGATTTTCTTTTTCTTGGCGCTCTGTTTTACGGCGTGCGTGTATCGGCCGTCTGTGACTATTAAGCCTCTTTCTACTTCTGCGTCTTTCATGGCTTTTTGCAGGCGGTTGATTGCGGCTATGCCCACGGTTGTTTCGCCAGGAACAACCCAGACAAGTGCTCTTTCTTTTTCCTTGGGCATGTCAATTATGTAGCCTATGCCGTCTTCATGTTTCGTTTTCTTGATTAGTTTGTATTTTCTGAGCTTGATTAGTACTTCTGCCTTGCGTTCTTCCAGACTCTCTATCTTCTTACTCAAACCGTTAAACCCCAAGCTTCAAAGAACAGTCGAAACCTAAACAAGGCATTAACCCTTTAAACTTTGCGCTCCAAGCTTTGGACATACTCTTTGCGCGAATTGTGTTGGAGCTTTGGATGTGCTAGGCTGCGGTTAGAAGTGTGTGTTTACATTGTCTTGTTTCATTCCGATGGATAAGTGTTCGTGAACGCAAACGATTTAAGGAGTTGTCAAAGAGAATACTACAGTAGAGGACCCTGATCCAGATTGAGGCTCAGCCGAAGAAATGCTCAGCTTGTGTTGGCTGTTGCGGTTTTCATAATCGCCTCGATCGTGAGCTATTTTTCGGTAGGCGCAGCAACTGGAGGTCAGGCGATTCCCGCTAAGATCTGCCTGGCAGTTGACATTTCAGGCAGCATGAACGACGTTGCAGGCAACGTAACCAAGATCGTTGCAGCGAAGAATGCGGCTGACCAGTTCATCGCAATACTGTGTCAAAACCAGAGTTTGGGTTTCGAGATTGCGATTGTTAGCTTCTCGTCAAACGTGACGATAGTGCAGGATCTGACGTCGAACGGAACCGAGTTGTCGTCTGCTGTTCAGTCGCTTTCAGCTTTGGGATCGACTGCCATGGGAGATGCGTTGATAGTGTCGGTTGACCTTGTTTCAAGCAAAGCGTTGCCCACTGACAAGAAGAATGTTATCCTTATGACGGATGGGAAGTCGAATGCGGGCACCATATTGCCTAGTATTGCTGCGGAATATGCGGCTAGGAACAATGTTGTTGTGCATACGATCGCGTTTGGCAGAGACGCTGATAATGTTACGTTGCAGAGCGTGGCTGCCAAGACCAAGGGCAAGTACGCGTTTGCAGCTTCTGGTCAGGAGCTTGTAGAGATTTATCAGGCTATGGCTGCGAGCTATCTTTCGCCAGCCATGCATTACGGCAGTAGGATTCTGATTCTTGTGGCTTTGCCGTTGCTGTTGTTCTTGCCTGAGATTGAGAAGGGGGCTGTGACTGTTTATAAGACGATTTTGGGCACGGTGATGAAGAAGCCTCAGCAGGTGGTTCCTCAGGATGTTGTTAAGTGTCCTGAATGTGGTCACGTGAATCGATCTTCGGCGAGGTTCTGTTCTTCATGCAGGGCTGTTTTGGTTCAAGCGGGTAAGACTTGTCGTCGATGTGGAAGACTGAATAGGCCTGGCGCAAGATTCTGCTTGGGATGTGGAGAGAAACTGGAGGACTGAGAAAGTGAAGGGTGATGTCGTGCGTGAGGTCGCGTTGGTTCTGGTGTTTTTGGTGTTGTCAGCGAGTTCGCTGAATGTTCAGGTGGTCTTTGGGGTGACTCAGCAGACAATAGATAAAGCGGTTGAGAAGGCTCTTGCCTATCTTGCGCAGCATCAGGATGTTTCAGGAGCCTTTGAAGACCCTCAACAGAACTATCCTTGTGCGATTACGGCTTTGGCGGTTCTTGCGTTTGAGAATTTCGGGCATTTTGCATCGAATGATCCTGCTGTTGACCCTTACGCTGTGGCGGTGAAGAAAGGATTGGATTATTTGACTTCGAGTGCCAGACAGGCGGCTATTGGGCAGAAACCGGCAGGTAGTCCCGACACGAACGGTAACGGG
>Ga0315277_10010012_pt1 | contig 12051 bp, 8 predicted proteins | sample YL17G05_15_MG_FD_203695 | JGI IMG/M metagenome (GOLD analysis project Ga0315277, IMG submission 203695) | Sediment microbial communities from Yellowstone Lake, YNP, Wyoming, USA - YL17G05_15 | ecosystem: Environmental > Aquatic > Freshwater > Lake > Sediment | place: USA: Wyoming | collected... | reverse complement strand
CTTCAGGCGTTTCGATGCCTCCTGCTGAAGCGTGCTCGTTATAAACGGCGGCATCGGATTTCTTCGCTTCTCCTGCTCTTTTACATCGCCTATTGAATAGGTAATCTTCTCAAGTTCCGACTTTAGTTGCTTTACTTTCCCCTCATCATGTATCTCGACTTTCTCATTCTTATATTTGGATAGCCCCGCGAAAAACTCCTCACCCTTCTGAGTTTTAAACAAGCCATCGATTGTCCAGTATTCCTGCGGTACAAATTTCTCGATTTCGGCTTCTCGCTCACATATGAGTCTTAGCGCTACCGATTGAACTCGCCCAGCGCTTAGTCCTCCCTGTATCTCGCGCCAGAGATATGGTGAGAGCGAATAGCCGAAAAGACGGTCGAGGATTCGTCGTGCCTGCTGAGCATCAACTCGTTTGATATCGATTTCCCGCGGATGAGCAAGTGCATCGTTCACAGCTTTCTTGGTTATCTCGTTGAATTCGATTCGCCTGATACTCTTGTTTTTGAGAATCTGGGCAAGATGCCATGCGATTGCTTCTCCCTCGCGATCCGGGTCTGTGGCAAGCAGGACTTCATCGACTTTTTCCGCCGAATCTTTCAAATCATTGACAATTTCTTTTCGATCCTTTGAGATTGTATATTTCGGTTTGAAATCGTTCTCAATATCTATGCCGAGGCTGCTTTTCGGAAGGTCACGGACATGACCGAGACAGAACTTCACGAGGAAATCCTTGCCAAGGTATTGACTTATCGTTTTCGCTTTGGCTTTCGATTCAACTATCACTAATGATTTGCCCATATTTGCTCTCTACCCAACCTGACTTTTATTTCGGCATTCCCACCTGTAGCTACAGGGGACGGATTATATCACATGTAATCGGATTGCAATTCCTGATTTTTAATCGGAATCAAAATTAATATCAGGAAAAAAAAGGGGACAGTCCCGAATAAGCAAATCTGACAAACAGAGAATATAGATAATATGCAACTTGTGGAACGGATAAAGAGGCTGAATGTATGTGGACTGTCCCCATTTTTTTCTCGATTAACAAAGAGCGAACAGGATGAGATTATTCCTTTATCACTTCGAGCTGGCTCAATAATCCGCGCTCCCTGTCCACATATATCGATAACGTTCGCCCGTCATCGAGCGCAAGTTCGACAATTTTCTCCGAGTGACCGCCGCGATGATGCTGGAATTGCACTGTGTGGCAATTCGGGTCGCCGCACTGGCATCTTCCAATTACCACCAGCGAATCGATCTGCATGACCAGTTCCTCTTTATAAATCCACGCAACCGCTCCCGTCCCATCCTCTCCGGGCACCGGTATCGGCTTCGCTTCATCAAGCATAACGAGCCCGCGAAGCAGGTATTCTTTCTCGAACTGCTCGATAGGACGAGGGTAATCAACAGAAAATATTTTTATCATCATCACCATCGCGATTGAACTCCTACTTGAACCCCCAGATTGAATATAACCGCTAAGTATGTAAAGTTCAAGTGGCGATTCTGACATAACGTTTTCCCGGAAGTTCCTTGACATAACCATCCATCAGCATCTTCAGGAGTTTCGCTGAAAGCTCCGAAACGGGCATTCCCATCTGACGAGCCAGCTCATCAATATGACACGGTTCCCATCCTACATTATCGAGAATTCGTCGTGATACATCATCGAGCTTCGGTAAAGGCTTTTCTCTCTTCTTCGTTTTTTCAACGATAAGGTTATATATCGCGGGAACATCCTCCGGATCGAGAACCATCTTTGCTCCATCCCGAATCAGTAAATTTGTGCCACGGCAGAAAGGGTTATCGTTTCTACCCGGAATTGCCATTACCTCTCGACCATGCTCCATCGCGTATTCAGCGGTGATAAGTGCTCCGCTTTTCTCAGGAGCCTGAATGACAAGTACACCTCTACCAAGACCTGAGATTATCCTGTTGCGAACGGGAAAACGATACGGTTCTGGCGGTGTGCCCGGTGGAAACTCTGTTATTATCGCCCCCTTCTTCGCGATTTCATCAAACAGCCTTGCATGGCTCGCGGGGAAACTAACATCTATACCGGAACCGAACACAGCTATGGTTTTGCCATCGGATTCAAGCGTTCCTTTGTGCGCTTCAGCATCAATACCGGCAGCTCCGCCTGAGATAATCGTGAATCCTATCTGCCCAAGCTCTTTGCCAAAGCGACGAGCCTGCTCGATCCCGTACCGCGATGCTCTCCGCGTGCCGACAATCGAAATCGATAATTCAAATTCGTAACTCAAATTACCGCGAACATAAAGAAGCGGAGGCGGCTCCGGTATCGTTCGAAGCGCATCCGGGTAATCGCTATCCCACCATGTGATGAGACGGATATTTTTTTTGGCGATTCTTTCCATGCCAAAACCCGGTTTGAAATTATCACGAACCCTCGAAACCGCCTCCGCAGACCTTGAGCAAAAGCCAGGCACCCCTTTAAGCTCAGTTTGCCCAGCGTGATACACCCTTTTAAATGTCCCAAAATGCTCTATCAGTTTTAAAAAATTCCGCTTGAATGATTCGCTCGCATTCAATGCGACAAGGTACTCCATCTCCTCGCTTGTGAGGATGAAATCTCTCTCGCTATTTCCGCTTTGCATATTCATAGCCAATCGTTTATGGTTCGCCATTGAGATAGACGTCACCAAACGAAAAATTCACGCAGGAAATTAAAAAAATTTTGGCAATTAGAGGAAGCGCAAAAAACACGCTTCCACCTGTCTTCTCTCGAAGTATAATTACCTTATGCGTTTCGCATTGAAAAAAAATGTTTTTCTTCTAATACTATTTTTCCTCATCTGCGGATTTTGTGTTGCATTCGCGCAGGATACCGAGCTGCCCAAAGGAGAGGTTGGCGACGGTATCGAACAGGCATGGGATAAATTCCATGATGGCGATTTCGATGGAGCTATGAAGTGCCTCGATGAACTTCTCGAAAAATTTCCCAATAATCATTTAGTCGAACACACAATAGGAGTCTTTTATCTGCGTGAACGAATGTGGGAAGATGCCATGAAATTTTTCCAGGAATCCATGATGCATCAGCCGGAAAAATCGATTGAACTATGGAATCATATTTATATGGCTGAGATACTGAAAGAGCAGGGGTTAAAAGAAAAAGCGGAGGAACATATCAAGTATATCGAAGCTCACGAATTGACATCCTACCAGATACGCGCACTCGCTAAAATCAAAATGGATATCAGGATTATGGAGATTCTCAACAGGAGCAAAAAATTCGAAAGGATTATCGTGCGATTCCCACATTATCTTTTGCCCGATGACAAAATCGATGAGATGGGGAGTCAATTGATTAACGACTGGGAAAAGGTTGCGCGTTTCCTGAACCTCAGTGGCGATGAAAGCATAGAGGTCTTTATTTATCCATCGGAAAGGTTGATAGAAAAATTCTTCCCGCCATCAACAACAATCCGCGAGGAGGATTATGCTTACGGTCAGATTCATACGATTTATCGAGGTGATAGCGATTACATCGATTCCCTTGCTCCATACGGATATTATCTTCTTTCGATGAAATTCAATCGTCACGGCGCTCCTTTGTGGTTGGTCAACGGTCTTGATGATGCAATCAGGGGTACTTATATGGATGTCCCGTTAAATTCATGGGTCAGCGAACTCTACGACCAGGAGAAACTTCCGGACCTGATGTTCCTCCTCGACCCTCAATATCTGCCTTCCATGGATGACGGTATTAAAAATCCCACCGCCGGGAGCTTTATCCTTTTCCTGAAAGACAAATTCCATCCGAATGATTTTTTCTATATCCTCACGCAACCCAATCTCGAGTTTAATTTCAAATCCACAATCGGAGAGATTCAGGTCGAATGGCTCAGGTGGGCTAAAAAAGATCGTTCAATCCTTGAGGACAGGGAAAAAATCAAAACTCTTGTGGCAGCGGTACCGGAATTTATTGAACCTCCCGTGGTCAGTATGCAACTCGTGGATGAGCTGAAAAAAGCTGCCTCGCTATATGAAAGCGGCGATACTGAAGGCTCCCTAAAAAAAGTTGATTCCGTCCTGATGCGTGAACCGCGTTATGGTGAAGCGCTTTATCTTAAAGGGAAAATCCTTTACGACATGAGCAAATTCATTGATGCTTTTAATATTTTCAAAGAGGCGATTTTGTATCTTCCTCCGGCAACCATCGCCGCTGGATGGACTAATTATTTCCTCGGACGAATATCGAAACTGAAAAACGATTTTGTCGCGGCACGGGATTTCTATTCAAGCGCCGTTAGATATCCGCTTCCAAAAGATGTCCTTGAGGAATGCAAGATGAATCTTTTTAATCTGGATAAATTCATAAATATCAGACCTGATCCAGCCGCTGTTGTCTCGGAAAATAATATAAAAGGAATGAAAGAATTTTTAAAATTCTTTGATGACCTCCTTCGTGCAAGAGATTGGACATCCCTTCTCCAGATGACAGCCTATGAATTAAACTCCCAATCAATTGACAACTTCATTAAATGGTTTCAGGACCCTGTTCGCTACACCGAAAATGTTGTCTATACCCATGAGCTTATAAAAGCGGAATTGAGCGAGGAGACCGCGAAATTAATGGTCAGCGTGAGAATCACTTATCCCGTATCAGAGGAGCAGAATAAAAATCCCGGCATCGAAAATAATTCACAATCAAAAAAGGAAAGAGAATATATTCGATATTTGCTTTTGACTCATCTCGGTGGAAGCTGGAGAATTCTCGACTATTTCGACGAGCTTGACCTTTATAAATAATACACCTCTACATGCACCCCACGCGTTAGCACTGGGATTTCCTGCCCACGCACCCCACGCGTTAGCACGGGGATTTCCTGCTAAAAACAACAAAAAACCGGAGACCACAGGACTCCGGTGCTTTGTATCACGATCTCCTGATTACACGTTACCTTTTGTGCGCGCTTTTTTTCAGATTTGTCTCAAGCGAGCTTAAACGTTTTTTAAGTGCCGTGATCTCCTCTTGGATTTCCTTCATGTTCGCTCCTTTGTTGTTCTTCTCATCGCTGGTTCGTTTCGCAACCAGTTCTTCGAAGATAGTCGCGAGGTTTTCCTTGATGGAATCCAGGTTGTCATCGCGTGAGATTCGCTTCGCACTTTTCGATTCGGTCAAGGGCGCGCTGATATCATCAAGCTCTTCAATGAAATAGCCCAACGGTGTGTCAAGAACTTCACCGATACGCTTGAGAGCTTTTAGAGATGGGAATTCATCACCGCGTTCAATCGCGGAGATATAGCCCTGTGAGAGCCCAGCGGAATCAGCGAGCTTCTTCTGGGTCCATTCTTTTCCCTTATTGAATCGCGCCGTCCGAATCTTGTGTCCGATACCTTTCACCATGGATGCCTCCTAAGGTGCAGGGACTGGATAAATTTTTTCTATATTCAGCATTCATCCCACATATGTGAGACGAGATGCACCAATTTCTAAATCATCGAATCAATATTATCTATAACAGTCTTATGAAAGATGATTTAACCATTTTAAGCGCGGGAAGTATATCATATACCCAACTCTTTTACAAGATATACAAGCCACTTTCGCAAAACGGCATCAAACGCGATTTTTCAAACATCATCTTTCAATCAAAAAAAAATCAAAGACATAAAATTGTCATAACCTTAAATACTTTTCTTTCAATCGCATAGATATTATAAATCGGTTTAGCAAATAAATTCAATAGTTATTCCGAAAATTTTTAAAATATTTTTCCAGTCGGTCAATAGCTTTTTCCCGAAACCCAATGATAAGAACCCTATGAAACATGCAAAGTTCAGGTTTAATCCGAAGATTAATCCTCAAGACACCTCAATTATCCATAAGGCTTGTATAGGTTAAACTTCTAAAAGATATATTTATTTTCTCTTGAACGGTTTTTTGATCCCCGTTTTTACCGTGCTTGTGCCTTCTTTTAGAAGCCCGCCGATTGTCTTCGCTCGTTTCCTCGCAAGCTCAAGACCCTGCTGGGCTTTCTGATGATTCGGATTCAGCTCAAGCGCCTTCTGAAAATGCGATACCGCCTGACTGTATAGATTCTCCTTGAAATAAAACTCGCCAAGCGCCGCCCATGGCTCCGGATTGTCCATGCCAAGCTGGCACGCGTAGAAATATTCCTCCTGTGCTGTATCCTTCTTGCCCCTCGCATAAAAAATATCTCCAAGCTTGATATGACCATCCACGAAGTTCGGGAAAAGCGCGAGCGCCTTCATTATGAATGTATGAGCCAGATCCACCGCTCCCTTTCCGAAATACGCAAGCGCGAGCTCATAATTGACACTGAAAGCTTCAGGCGATATATCGTATGCCTTGTTGAACTCGTTTATCGCCTGATCGTAAAGGCCATTATCAAGATACTGCATTCCCTTTTGCAGGTAATGATGGATTATCGGTGCCGCATGGAATCGTTGCATACGAGGTAAAGTCTCTATGAGCTCACCGAACTGGACTACAACCGATGCAAGCCCGGCGATTTCCTCTCGTTTCCCCTTGAATCGATTCGCTGCAAGACCGATTATCCGCTCGCACGATTCCTGCACATCGTTTGTGGATATAACCGTGTTCCGTATTTCAAGATCCGAAAGGACACGCGCCAGATTTCCCGTACCGAGCACGAGTATATCGCCCTTGCGGATATGCCGCTCCGTGGTATCCACCTTAACAGTCATCTCTTTACCGAGAATCCTTTTATCCGTGGGTTTCCTGAGAAACGTCCTTATGCTGTTACCTCGGAATAGGAATGCGAATGCGGTTCCGACTCGTCCGAGGTAGAGTCGATTCGATGTCATCACGCCGAGTATTAGCTCCGCGCCGAATTTCCCGAGTTTGTTCTGCCGGAACGCTTCCTGGTTTATCGCGCCATTCGCTCGGTTGATTCCCTCATTTACCAGTGCGAGTGGGTCTTCAGTCTCGGGCAGTTCCATTAACCTTGATGGAGAAAATACTCTTTCGAGCTCCTCGATAGCTCTCGTCTGGGCTATAAGGGCAAGTTCCGGTTCGCCGATGCCCTGAGTGATTGCGACCATCCCTCGAATTCCACCCGATGCCGGAGGCATGCGCACTGTTAAAACGCTGCGGACTTCCATTTGCCCTTCTACCTCGCTCCGGTAACTACCTTTGCCTATTAAGTAACTTAGAGGAGATTCTTTTTCCTCATCAGCGGTGCGACTCGCCAGATAATCATCAAGATCATCCACAAACTCCTGCAAATCCGGGTAACGAATTTGCATGTCTTTATCGAGGCTTCTCGCGAGTATCCTTCGAAGGTTTGGATGAACGAGCGGCGATACGATCATCTCATGCGGATCAGCGAATATGTGCTTGTTGGTTATCTCATCCGGTTCGCCCGCTATTAGATCCTCTCCGGTCAGCATGTAATAGCAAACCAAAGCGAGTGAATATATATCCGATGAGACTCCCTTTTTTCCAAGTCCGGTGATATGTTCAGGTGGAAGATATGCGGCCAAGTTCTGATCATGAGGATTTGAGTAGATATAAATTTTTTCAAATCCCGCAACCTTCACTGTAAGAACCGGATGCATCAGCATGAAAATATTATCAGGATTCAATGCGCCGAAAAATTCCCGCTTCTCATCCCCCATATGCTTGAGGGCATCGCTTACCTGTTTAACAAGCTCAATCGCTGTCTCTTCATCCACCACACCATGCATCTTTATGAAATCCCTCAGCGTGAGCTCTCTCAGCTCCGTCACAAAGAAGAAAGCACCTTTATCATGACCGTAGTCTAAAACTCGAAGGATATTGTGATGGTTATACTTTAAAATCTCCTTCATCGCGTTGTTGAATGATTCCTCCATCTCTTTCGTGCGCGTGAATTTATAAAACCAAACCATGACCGGTGTTTCTGTCTGCGTGTGTGTGGCATTAAAAATTAGAGGTTGGCCTCCATAAAGAGGAAGTCTTTCCTCCAGCATGTATTTCCCTTTTATCATGGTACCCGCATCGATGAGCCTTAGCCCGGCTCCTTTTTCACTGTCACCTGTCAACTGAACGATATCGGCAAGAAATGATGTATAGTCCTGGTATCGGTTCTCCGGTTTCTTCTCGAGCGCTTTAATCATGATGTCGTGAAACACAAGCGGTATGTTTTGATTATTGACTATCTCCTCTTTTGGATCCCAATTTAATTGCTTGTCGAGAACATCCTGCGGTATGGTCCCCTTGAACAATTCCTGCCCTGTTACAAGACGGTAAAGAAGCCCTCCGAGAGCATAGATATCCGCTGGAGGTCCAATCTCGCCTTCTTCAGTGACAATCTCCGGTGCAGTGTAATAAAACGAGCTGAGCGGCATGCCGAATTCTTTCTGGATAAACCTGCTGGTTTCTTCAAGGCGGAAATCTGTGAGAAAAATATCCTCGCCGCTCGGATTGATGAGTATATGTTCCGGTTTCAGCTGTTGATGCGCCTTCAGAACACCTTTTCTGTGCAGGTATTCAAGGATTACAGTTGTTCGACGTATGATTCTTAAAGCCTGCTCCGGCGTTAGCTGAAGCTCATCCTCAAGAACTTTTGCCAATGTCGTTGGGATATATGTGAATACAAGGAAATAGCGGTCGTCATGCCATCCACTCGCTATGAGATCGACGACTTGCGGATGTCTTATCTGCGCTCGGTTGAACATGTCGTTGTTCATAGCCCGTACAAATCCATCTTTTTGCGAAATCTGTTTATCGTAGAGTTTCAGCGTATAAAAGTTTTCCTTGCCGATTTCGTGGACCTTATAGGTCGATGCGAAATGCCCGCTCCCCAACTCCTCGATTACTTCCCACTTCCGATCAATCGTTGTCCCGACAAGGGAATCAGCAGGTGCCTTTTTTTTGTATGACGCTGCCGCAAGCGCGTAACTCACAGCTTCACGCATATCCTCGATACTCGCGAATCTTTTCTTCGGGTCTTTCTCAAGCGCACGGGTAAGTATCTCCTGCACCATCGATGGAATCTGCGAATAATATTCAACATGCTTTTTCGGAGAAACATATACCTGTTGATAACGAACCTCATCGACATTTCCCTGAAAAATGGAGTGACCCACAAGCATCTGGTAAAGCAGGATTCCCAACTGGTAAATGTCAGTATGCACTCCCGTCTCGCCTATTCCATGTATCTGCTCCGGCGCGAGATACCTGGGATCCTCCCAATCCTTGCGCAATTCCTTTGCCATCATATCCATGCCATGACAGACATACCAGTCGGCGACTTTCGGATTCCCCTCTTCGGAGTTGAGAAGAATATTATTGCTTCTAAGGTCGAGATGAGGTGGAAGGTCGTTTTCGTATCCGGCAAGTAACCCATCCATTATCTTCATGAGGATTGTCAAGGCGGGTACGAGATCGAGAATCTCGTGGCGTTTAACGTACTCGGTGAGATTCGCATCAAGTACCTCGGTCGCAATATACAGCCTGTTCGAGTGAAATCCGATTTCCCTGACTGAGACTATGTTCGGACTGTCGAGGTATTTCAGTTTCGTGGCGATTGAATCGACTTTATCCGTGAAGGATTTATCGGAGCCGAACGGATCCTTGAAAATTTTCAGAATACAATCGAGACGCGCTGCCTCATCATGTCCTCTATATATAAGGGATGCCGGAGAACTTCGCAGTCTTTCCTTGGGTTCATATGTCATCGTTTCAACCTCCAGTGGTTCGGATGGTTCATTAATCGAGAGGAAATATCAAATCGCAATTTTAATGCTGATGATTCATCCTCGCAACATATTCATTTTATTAGATTTTTTGACGGTTTGCACACGGTCATGTTCCCATTTTCCCCAAAACGAGATGAAAATCCCTCCTGTGAACCATCCTCTTGCATTATCTATGAATTTCCGATTTCAAGCTGAACAAACCATTACAAAATGGGGGCAGTCCCGAACAATCAAATGATAGAGGTAGATAGTATAGCTGGGTGCCGCCCACAATCCGCCTTAGCCATAGTATCATGATAAAATCTCAATCTAAAATGAATGGCTAAGGCGGATTGTGGGTGTTTTTTAATCTCGTTTTGCCATGTCACCCACAATCGCGCTGAAGTCGAATCGATACCGGAGACTGATTGCAACGCGATTGTGGGCGGCACCCCGGCCGCCAATCAATAGGATAATTCCATTACAGAACCATATCTTGATGATATGCCAAGCTATGATGATGACCTTTTTTATTCTCATGGCGGATATATGTCATTTTCTATATAAAAATGGATAAAAAAATATTTCAAAAAATAGCTTGATATAAGCAGTTTTTTGTTTTAAGATTATAATGTAAAAATTCTGAAGGAGGCACCTCCATGAGGAATATCATTTTAATTACCTTCTTTATTTTGGTGTTTTCTGTTCTTTCATTGAGCGGGATATCGGGGACTGCTAAAGCAACTTCGGAAGCTTCAAATGGCAATGCCAAAGCCATAGTTAAAGATAGTTCGCCACCGAGCAATAGGAAAGCGCACTTCAATAAATGGTCCAGCCCATGGGGCACGAATAGGCAAGCTGATACTCGCCTGCAAGAATTTAGTTTTCAATTATGCACATTTAGAGGAATGAATGGGCGAGATCCGGAAACAATCCGCGAATTTCTTGATTCACCGGGAACCATTTTTTGGCCAGTTTGCCCCTATACCGGAAAACCTTATCAGTATGTGGATAAAATCACCCAAGATGCTGAGTCCTTGGACAAATTCACCTTCGAAACTAATAATGGAAAGAAATGGATTGTTGGAGTTATTGAAATTAATAATCAATTTCAACTGGTCAATTATCCCACTATGCCAAAAATTGTTTCATCATTTGAAAAAATTGGGAAATCGTTGGCAAATAATAACCTTAAGATTTTGAATGTTTACATCCAGGATCAGGCTTATATACGCTGCTATGGTTATGCGGGACAATATGGAAAACTTCCCACCAAATTTCAGGAATTAATGAACGGTTTTTTGATTGTCAAGGATAATTGGCCAGATATGAGCAATCTAAAATCAATTGATGATGATGGATTTTTTGAAATTGGTATCACATCTGATGGCTTGAAGTATTACCAATTGGTTCACATACCGGGAGATAAAATCAGAAGCTATGGAATGCCTTATTTCTTAAGAAACCATCCAATATGGAAGATGGATCAGGATACAAGTTTAGATGTTCCTTTCCGCAAGGATGTCATAGATACATGGGAGAATAAGGTTCCAATAGCATCTTCCTTAATGTTCCCTACTGCCGAAAGTCTTCCAAGTGAGATGTGTATTACCAAAGCTGAGATTCTTGGATCGAAGTAAAATGTGACCGTAGTAAAAAGAATGTTCAAGAAAAAAATGGGGACAGTCCACACATATTCAGCTTCTTTGTCCGTTCATCAAGTTCCATTTTATCTATACTCTCTGTCCGTTGGATTTGCCTGTTTGGGACTGTCCCCATTTTTTTCCCATTAGCCGATTTTCTCTATACTTCCCAAATATTCCCTCAGCACCTCCGGAATCGCAACGCTACCATCCTCCCTCTGATTCTGCTCGAGCAACGCGACCATCAACCTTGGAGTTGCCAATGCGCTTCCATTCAATGTGTGCACGAACCTGACCCGTTTCGTGCCCTTTTCACGATATCTTATATTACCTCTCCGAGCCTGGTAATCCTCGCAATTTGAAACCGAGCTTATCTCCTTGTAGCCGTTCTGACCCGGAAGCCATACCTCTATATCGTATGTCTTTGCCGCCTGCTGCCCGAGATCTCCGCTCACAAGAAGCGTTACACGATAATGAAGTCCGAGCGACTGAATTACCCGTTCAGCATCGGCAAGCATGTTCTCCAGCTCCCGATATGAATCTTCGGGGCGCGTGATTTTGAAAATCTCAACCTTGTTGAACTGATGGATACGAATGAGTCCGCGCTCATCAGCTCCATAAGTACCAGCTTCCCGTCGGAAACACGGTGTGAACGCGCAATACTGAATCGGAAGTTCGTCATCATCAAGGATTTGTTCTCGATGAAGTCCACAGAACACGGTTTCTG
>Ga0315277_10010011_pt1 | contig 12052 bp, 9 predicted proteins | sample YL17G05_15_MG_FD_203695 | JGI IMG/M metagenome (GOLD analysis project Ga0315277, IMG submission 203695) | Sediment microbial communities from Yellowstone Lake, YNP, Wyoming, USA - YL17G05_15 | ecosystem: Environmental > Aquatic > Freshwater > Lake > Sediment | place: USA: Wyoming | collected... | reverse complement strand
CGGATGCATGTTACGGTATCAGGCGGAGTACAGGGACTGAATGATCTCATGCAGCTGCAGGAGTTCGAGCCTATCGGAGTTGATTCTGTAATAATCGGCAGAGCGCTCTACGAAAATCAGTTTTCATGTCAGGGCCTCTGGCGTTTGTGCGAAGTAGGTAATTACCCATTCACGGCAAAGGTGTAATGTGAAAATTGCCGTCATGGGTCATCTCTGTTTCGACCTTATCAAACACTCCGATGGAAACGAAAGCAGCAGCTACGGAGGCATCTTCTACTCGGTCGGGGCGCTGGCAAACCTTCTCAGTCCGAATGACCTTGTCGTGCCGGTGTTCGGAGTTGGAAAATCTGATTACGACAGCGTGATCGCACTCCTGGACAAGTATGGAAATGTTAATACATCGGCGATATATCGTATGAATGGCCCGACAAATCAGGTGACCTTAACATACGGAGCGTCAGGTAACCGGATCGAGTGCTCAAGGTATATTTCCGAATCAATTCCAATAAAGAAAATTCAGCCTGCTCTTTCGGCGGATATGATTTTAATCAACATGATATCGGGTTTTGACATTACACTCGAAGTTCTCGATGAAATTCGCATGGAAGTCAGGGAAGAGCAGACGCCAATCTACCTCGACATTCACTGCCTGGTGTGCGGCGTCAATCCCGATTACACGAGGTTCTACCGTCCCCTCGACATGTGGCGCCGCTGGCTCTTCATGCTGCACGGCGTCCAGATGAATGAGACCGAAGCTATGTCATTAGCGGATGAAGTTAGAGACGAGACTGTTCTCACACGGCAGGTTCTCGCGCTCAATACTAAGGTTCTCCATGTAACAAGAGGCTCACGAGGAAGCACAATCTTCGTGAATGAACATAAACAGGTTAAACGATATGACATCCCTGCGGTTGAACCCGAAAAAGTTGTCGATGCCACAGGATGCGGCGATGTCTATGCAGCAGCGTACTGTGTTGAGTATCTCAGATCAAAGGAAATCCATAAAGCGGCACAGTTCGCAAATGAAGCAGCATCATTCAATGCCCGGTTTCCGGGGGCAAATGGAATCGACTCACTGTCGGAGTTACGTTCAACTTTAGTGTGAAGAATGGAGTGTGTAGAATGAATATCGCACTGCTCGGTCACGGCAAGATGGGTAAAGAGGTTGAGAGAGTAGCCTATGAGAAGGGTATTAATGTAAAAAAGATATTTACAATCGAAAATAACCTCGGGGCAACAGGTCTTACGCGTCAGTCGCTTGCGGATGTTGATGTTTGTATCGACTTTTCAACACCGGCGGCTATAATTGAAAACGTAAAGGCCGTGGCGGATTACGGTAAGAGCATCGTTGTTGGCACGACAGGTTGGTACGACAAATTAAAGGATATCGAGAAGATTGTTAAAGAGAAAAAAATCGGCCTGATGTACTCTCCCAACTTCTCCCTCGGGATGAATATTTTTTATCACATTCTGGCAACAACTTCGCACCTCATTGATAAGTATAACTGCTACGATGTTGCGATTCATGAAGTTCATCATAAAGGAAAAGCCGACAGCCCGAGCGGAACTGCGTTGACGCTCGGCCAGATCGTTCTCCAGAATATCCGTCGGAAAAAGATTGTCCTCAGCGATGCGAGCCATAAGGAAATCAAACCAGAAGAGCTCCATATAACCTCGACCCGTGTCGGTCATGTAGTCGGACAACACTCGATAATATTCGACTCGGATGCGGATTCTATCGAAATGGTACATGTTGCAAAGAATAGAGCCGGTTTTGCGCTCGGAGCGGTCATGGCGGCAGAATGGTTAAAAGGGAAAAAGGGTATATTCACAATGAAAGACGTAATCACATCTCTCTGAAATACTATGAAACGTACTATACTTTTCCGCGGAACAGGAACGGCGATCGTCACACCGTTTACGGAAACCGGTGATGTCGATTTCCGGTCATTAAAGAAACTTGTTGATCGTCAGGTGACGGGCGGCGTTGAAGCTATCATCCCTGTCGGGACGACAGGGGAAAGTGTCACGCTCAGCGAAAGTGAACAACTGCAGGTTGTGAGTAGCGTAGCCGAACGGGCGCGGGGCAAAGTGAAGATTATTGCAGGGGCCGGAAGCAATGCCACCAGTAAATCAATCACGCTTGCCAGATGGGTGATCGCAGAAGGAGCGGATGCAATTCTTTCTGTCACTCCGTACTATAATAAACCGACCCAGGAGGGTCTCTACCAGCACTATGCAGCGATCGCCTCTGCAGTCGACGCGCCGATAATCCTCTACAATGTTCCCGGCCGGACGGCATGTACGATGGAAGTACCGACGATGTTGCGACTTGCGGAAGAATTTCCACACATAGCCGGAGTGAAAGAAGCATCAGGCAACCTCACTAACATAATGGAAATCCTGCGCCGACGGCCGAAAGGATTCGGAGTATGGTCGGGAGACGATGCTCTGACACTTCCGTTAATGGCATTGGGAGCCGACGGAGTAATCTCAGTTGTTTCCAATGAAGTACCGAAGCAGTTTTCAAAAATGGTCCGGCTGTGCCTGCAGGGTCATTTCAGTGAAGCCCTGAAAATTCACAATGCACTCCTCAACCTCATGCAGTTCAACTTCGTAGAGTCAAGCCCGATTCCGGTAAAGGCGGTGCTCGCGGCGATGGGTCTCATCGGTGAATATTACCGTCTGCCGCTCGTTCGGATGAGCGAGAAACACAAATCGACGATGAAAAATATCCTAAAGGAACTCCAACTCAAATGATTCTTCAACAGGAAGTCGAACGTCTCTATGATCTGCCTGTTGAAGGCATCAATCATGATGAGGCGCTGCAGGTGATTGAGAAGCTGAAACTCAGCCTCAATCGTGGTGAAATCCGCGCCGCAGATAAAACCTCGGGAACGTGGAAAGTAAATACATGGGTGAAAAAGGGGATACTCCTCGCCTTTCGTGTCGGAGAACTTGTTGAATTTACGGAGAGTGAGATTTTTCAATTTTTCGACAAGGATACAATGGGTGTGCGCCAGTTTACCGGTAATCATGAAGTCCGTATCGTTCCCGGCGGAACCGTCGTCCGCGACGGGGCATATGTAGCCCCCGGCGTAGTAATAATGCCGCCGGCTTACATCAACATCGGAGCGTATGTGGATGAACATTCCATGATCGATTCCCATGCGCTCATCGGTTCGTGTGCACAAATCGGCAAGCGTGTACACTGCAGCGCAGCCGCACAAATCGGCGGAGTCCTCGAACCGATTGGATCCATGCCGGTCATTATTGAGGATGATGTGTTCATCGGAGGGAATGTCGGTATTTACGAGGGTACAACCGTCATGGAACGAGCAGTGGTCGGAGCCGGTGTGATCCTGACGCGTTCAACGCCTGTCTACGATCTCGTCCGTCAACAAATATACAAGGGGAGCGGAGAAGCACCGCTGTCGATTCCGGAAGGCGCCGTTGTTATACCCGGTGGGAGACAGCTGAATAATCCGTTTGCACGCGAACATGCGCTCTCGATTTACACACCGATAATTATTAAGTACCGTGATGAGAAGACGGACGTTTCGGTGATACTCGAAGAATCTCTACGGTAATCCATGAAACGCATTCTCATCACAGGGAGCAACGGACTGCTCGGACAAAAAGTAGTTGACATCTTCTCTAGAGGCAATTATCCCTTGTTGCTCGTGTCATTGGAAACGGAGTCTGTCTTCGACGAAGAGGTATTTCCATACCGGCAGCTTGATCTGACACGGAAGCAGGAGGTACGGAAGATGATCGATGAGTTTGAACCTGAGATTATTGTGCATACAGCTGCAATCACCGACGTCGATCTGTGCGAAAAAGACCGCGCCCTTGCCTGGAAAGTAAACGTCGGAAGCGTGGAAAATATTGCACACGCCGCTAATCTCGTCGGTGCGAAAGTTATTCATCTGTCCACCGACTACGTTTTTGATGGAGAGAATGGTCCGTACGGAGAAACAGATCGCACGAATCCGATAAGCTACTACGGCAGGACTAAACTTGCCAGCGAGAACGTACTGCGAATTGCGGGCACTCCATCGACGATTATACGAACGATGGTTCTCTACGGCATCGGTCATAAAGTGAAGTCGAATTTTGCCCTCTGGCTCTACTACAACCTCAAGGAAGGTAAACAGATCCGTGTCGTTGATGATCAGGTGGGCAATCCGACGCTCGTTGATGATATCGCACTCGCTATTTTAAAGATAGTCGAGCTCGAGCGAAACGGCCTCTTCCACATCGCGGGCGTGGATGTTGTCAGCCGGTATGATTTTGCGTTATCGTTTGCCCAGATTTTTGGATTTAATAAAAAGATGATTCAACCGGTGAAATCATCTCAGTTCAAACAACCCGCGCCGAGACCGCTGAAATCCGGTTTTATTACATTGAAGGCAGAAATCGAATTAGGGTTGAAAATGTCAGGGGTTGAACGCGGTCTGACAATACTGAAAAATCAACTGCCCCTTTTCCTTAGTGAAGATGGGAAAATTGCAACATGAGGGCGTAATATTATTTAACATTAATTTTATAATCATATGAAAAACTTAAATTTACAAAATAATAACTACCAAAATTTACCAAATGAAGAAGGTTTCTTTGGTAAATACGGCGGTCAATTTGTTCCGCCAGAATTAAAAGAGGCATTAAAAGATGTAGTGGTAGCTTATGAAGAAGCTAAAAATGATCCTGAGTTCCAAAAAGAATTCCAAACGCTTCTGTCTGATTATGTCGGCCGCCCGTCACCATTATTTTTTGCCAAGAATCTCACAGAGAAACTCGGTGGTCCAAGAATATATTTAAAAAGGGAGGACCTTAATCACACGGGCGCACATAAGATAAATCATACTTTGGGAGAAGCTCTTTTGGCTAAGAGAATGGGAAAGAAAAAATTATTATCTGAAACTGGGGCTGGACAACATGGAGTGGCTCTGGCAACGGCTGCGGTAATAGTGGGCTTGAAGTGTGAAGTACATATGGGAGCCATTGATGTAAAAAAACAACATCCAAACGTTTTACGCATGAAAATGCTTGGCGCTGAAGTTGTTACAGTGGAAAGCGGAGGGAAATGTTTAAAAGATGCGGTCGATAGTGCATTCGGCGCATATTTAAAAGATTATAAAAACTCCTTTTTTGGCATCGGATCAGTAGTTGGCCCACATCCATACCCTATGATGGTGAGAGATTTTCAATCCATCGTTGGGAGAGAAGCGCGCAAACAAATAATTGAGAAGGAAAATAAACTACCTGACCTTTTGGTGGCATGCGTAGGAGGAGGATCAAATGCGATAGGTCTTTTTCATGCTTTTTTGAACGATCAAGTTAAAATGATTGGGGTAGAGCCAGCTGGTAGAAGTTTTAAGTCTGGGGATCATGCCGCAACGCTGGCATTGGGATCACCAGGAACTTTACATGGAATGTTCACATATTTGCTACAAGATGAAAAGGGCAATCCTCTTCCTGTTCATTCAATCGCTTCTGGATTAGATTATCCTGGTGTAGGCCCACAACATTCTTATCTTAAAGATCAAGAAAGAGTACAATATGTCACTGTAAACGACAAAGAGGCCCTTAACGCATTTTCATTATTAAGTGAAACGGAGGGAATAATCCCTGCATTGGAAAGTGCACATGCAATTGCTCATATAGTTAAAACAGCTAAAAATATGAGTAAAAAAGATATTATTATTATAAATCTTTCTGGTCGTGGTGATAAGGACGTTGATTATGTCGGAGAATTATTAGGAATAGACTAATCTGAATAGGAAAATAAAATATGCTGGATCTCAGATTTATTCGTGAACATCCGGATCTCGTAAGGGAAGGGATACGTAAAAAAGGAGCCGCAGACTGTGTCGATGAAGTTTTAAGAATCGATTCACATCGCCGCGACCTGCTGCAGATGGTAGAGGCGATGAAAAATAAGCGAAATGTAGTCTCCGAAGAAATAGGAAAACTTAAGCGGGAAGGAAAAGATGCCTCTCAGTCGATCGCTCAGATGGAGGAAGTAAAAAGTCATATACGGGTAATTGACGAAGAACTGAAAACGGTTGAGAGCGACCTCGACGAATTACTGCTGACAATCCCTAACCTGCCGCATCCGTCTGTCCCGGTTGGTAATACTCCGGCAGACAATAAAGTCATTTCTGAATGGGGGGAATTGCAGAATAATGATTTCTCTCCGAAACCGCACTGGGAAATTGCCCAGAAGCTGGATATCATCGATTTTGAACGCGGAGTTAAAATCACGGGAGCGGGTTTTCCACTTTACAAGGGACGCGGTGCAACGCTTCAGAGGGCTCTCATCAATTTCTTTCTCGATGAGGCGTCACGCCGCGGCTACAAGGAAATTCAGCCTCCTCTTATGGTCAACGCTGAAAGCGCGATGGGAACGGGACAGCTTCCCGACAAGGAGGATTTGATGTACGTTGTGACGAAGGATAATCTGTATCTCGTCCCGACGGCTGAAGTACCGGTGACGAATATTCACCGAAATGAAATTTTCACCGAGCAGCAACTGCCGGTCAAGTACTGCGCATATACACCGTGCTTCCGCCGCGAAGCTGGATCGTACGGAAAAGATGTAAGGGGTTTGAATCGCATTCACCAATTTGATAAGGTCGAGCTGGTAAAATTCGTTCATCCCGGTGTATCATACAATGAGTTAGATGGACTGCGCGAGGATGCTGAAGAGCTCCTCCGGAAACTCGGTATCCGCTACCATGTACTCCTCATGTGTACCGGAGACATGGGATTTACTCAATCAAAAAAATATGACCTTGAAGTGTGGTCCATGGGCCAGGAGCGCTGGCTTGAAGTGTCATCTATCAGCAATTTTGAGGCATTTCAGGCACGGAGAATGAACATCCGGTTCAGGCCCCGGGCGGAGGGTAAACCTGAATTTGTTCATACGTTGAACGGATCCGGATTAGCCCTGCCGAGAGTCGTCGCGGCGATTCTTGAACAGTACCAGACACCGGAAGGGAAGGTCATCGTTCCCAAAGTACTGCATCCATATACAGGCTTTGAGATAATCGGATAGGGGAAATGCACAAACCTCTCCGGCGTCCGCAGAATGATGCATGACCGTCAATAACTCCAACGCATTTTATCCCTCATGTAGCTCGCACACATGAAGTCGCTTCTCCGATTAAAGCCCTACCTGTGGCGTTACCGTAAAACGCTTTTCTGGGGACTCGCTGCCGTTGTTATGAGCAATGTCTTCACAGTTTTCCAACCCCGCCTCGTCGGATTCGCTATCGATGAACTCAAAGCCGGTCTCGATTCGAAAACCATCGATGGCGCCTCTCTACTGGTTTACGCGGCTGTCATCGTCGGACTAAATATTTTGGCGGGATTTTTTATGTACTTGACGCGGCAGACTATCATCGTGGTCTCGCGTCATATTGAGTTTGATCTCCGAAATGATTTTCTCAAGCATCTCCAAACGCTCTCCCTTTCTTATTTCCAGAACACACCGACCGGCGATCTGATGGCGCACGCAACGAACGACATCAGCGCCGTGCGTAACGTCGTCGGACCCGGCATCATGTATCCGAGCGATACTCTGATGACATTCACGATGGTGCTGGTCATGATGTTTCTGAGCGATTGGGAACTGACGCTCTATGCGCTTCTGCCGCTCCCTCTCGTTTCTCTGGTTGTGTATAAGCTAGGCAGGAAAATACATGAAAAGTTTCAGGAACGGCAGGGGCAGTTTTCTATTATGACTATGAGGGCACAGGAAAATCTCTCGGGGATACGCGTCGTCCAGTCATATGTTCGGGAGGCATACGAGATTAACCGTTTCCGGGGCTTATGTTGGGAATATCTCAGAAAAAATCTTGTACTTGCTAAAATTCAATCTATTCTGTGGCCTCTCATGTTCGTTCTCATCGGCGTATCGCTGGTCATCACGGTGTACGTCGGCGGTCTGAAGGTAATCGCCGGAGACATTTCCATCGGGATGTTGACGGCATTTTTCGGTTACCTCATGCTTCTCATCTGGCCGATGATAGCATTCGGATGGGTAACGAATCTCCTCCAGCAAGGGGCTGCCTCTATGGAGCGGCTGATGAAGATCATGGACACCGAACCGGAAATCCGGGAGACTCAGGAGACCGATTTTTCCATTAAGGAGCTGAAAGGGGAGATTGAATTCCGCAATGTGAGTTTCATCCATCAAGGGAAACAGCAGCCGGTACTGAATAATATTTCCATAAAGGTACCGCAGGGAATGCAGCTCGCTATCGTAGGATACACCGGTTCGGGTAAATCGACGCTTGTCAACCTCATACCCCGGCTGTACGATGTTACGGAGGGAGAGATTCTTATTGACGGAATTCCGATACGGAAGATTCCGCTCCCGGTACTGCGGTCTCATATTGGATACGTTCAGCAGGAAACCTTCCTGTTTTCGGATGCGCTCTCTGAAAATATCGGATACGGCGTCGACAGCAGTACGGATACAGAAGTGATCAATGCGGCCGAGGTTTCACAGATTTCGAGAGATATCGGAGATTTTCCCGATAAGTACGCGACCCGGATCGGTGAGCGGGGGATAACCCTATCGGGCGGTCAGAAGCAGAGAACAAGTCTCGCGCGGGCTGTCATGCGTAATCCCAAAATTCTCATTCTCGATGATGCGCTCTCCGCGGTCGACACATATACCGAAGAGGATATTCTCAAGCGCCTCCGTACTGTGATGAAAAACCGTACAAGTATTATCATCAGTCACCGAATCTCGACGATAAAAAGTGCGGACCTCATTATAGTGCTCAATGGAGGGAGAATTGTAGAACGGGGCAACCACGATGAACTTCTCGCGCTCGGCGGTATCTATGCCGACTTGTACGATAAGCAGCTCCTCGAAGAGGAATTGGAATCGATGTGATTATAAATTGTCTGAACCGCTGATATGTATGATGAAATGATATTTTATGATAAATGATTTTTTATCATATTCATCAGTTTCATCATATTTATCAAAATCATCAGCGGTCCATCAACGTTATCAGTGGTCCTAATTTATGCACGAAGAAGAAATTCTCGGGAAAGCATATGATGCGCGTCTCATGAGGAGACTCCTCACGTACCTGAAACCATACCGGCGGTACGTCGTTCTCGGAGTATCTCTCAGCATTATTGTTTCGGGCATGGAAGCGATCCGTCCCTGGTTCACGAAGTACGCAGTCGATGTCAATATCGCTCAGCGCGATCCCAAGGGTTTGCTCATTACGGTAACGGCGTTTCTCGGTGTTATGGTGGTTCGCGGTTTTGTCCAGTACGCAAGCGCCTACCTAACTCAGTGGATCGGGCAGAGGACGATATTTGATCTGCGTATGCAGGTTTTTTCGCACCTTCAGAGATTCGGAGTCCAGTTCTACGACCGTAATCCGATCGGACGACTGATTACCCGCGTCACGAATGACATTGAAGTGCTCAACGAAATGTTCTCTTCGGGGATCGTCATGGTGTTCAGCGATGTCTTCACGATCATCGGTATCCTCTACTTCATGTTCACCATGAGCTGGGAGCTGGCGTTGATATCACTCAGCGTTCTGCCTCTGCTCTTTTACGGTACTTTTCTCTTCCGGAAGAAAGCCCGGGGAGCATACCGTGAAGTTCGGATACAGCTCGCACGCATCAATACATTCATGCAGGAACACATTACGGGGATAATGGTCGATCAGATTTTCAACAGGGAGCGTAAATCGTTTCAGAAATTTTCCGATATAAACGCCGCTCACCGTGATGCAAACATCAAATCGATTTTTTACTACGCTCTGTTCTACCCCGGAGTCGACCTCATCGGTGCGCTGGCGATAGGACTCATAGTATGGTACGCGGGTGTGGGTGCGCTCGGAGGATCAATCACGATCGGCACCATCATGGCATTTCTTCAGTTTAATGAGATGTTCTGGCGGCCGATTCGCGACCTCTCGGAGAAGTACAACATTATGCAGACCGCTATGGCTTCGTCGGAGAGAGTGTTCAAACTTCTTGACGACAAAACATTAATTTCAGAACCTGAATCCCCGGTACATCTGACTACGGGACCGATTTCGGTTGAATTCAGGAATGTGTGGTTCGCATACCAGGGCGAAGAGTGGATCCTGAAAAATGTGTCCTTCAGGATTAATCCGGGCGAGACGGTCGCTTTCGTCGGTCACACCGGCGCCGGTAAAACGACAATCATTAACCTGCTCTGCCGTTTTTATGAATTCCAGCGGGGAGAGATTCTCGTTAACGGTGTCGATATCAGATCGATAGCAAAAGACGAACTCCGGCGCTGTACGGCTGTCGTTCTCCAGGATGTCTTTCTGTTTTCCGGAGACATCAATTATAACATCAACCTCGGGAATGAGGATATTTCTCAGGAGAGAATCCGTGCAGCTGCGCGTGTAGTGGGAATAAACTCCTTCATTGAATCCCTGCCGGCAGGATACAGTGAAGAGGTGAAAGAACGGGGCGCCACCCTCTCCGTCGGACAGAAACAGCTGATTTCGTTTGCCCGCGCGCTTGCACATCATCCTTCTCTGCTCATTCTCGATGAGGCGACTTCAAGCGTTGATACTGAGGCGGAAATTCTCATTCAGCAGGCAATCCGCAAACTTCTCCGCGGCAGAACATCCATCGTCATCGCACATCGACTCTCTACTATCCAGCGTGCTCACGCAATCATTGTAATGCACAAAGGTGAAATTCGTGAAATGGGAACACACCAGGAACTTCTCGCGCTCGGAGGTGTGTACTATAAGTTGTACCGGCTGCAGTATCAGGAACAGGAGCATCGCACACTATCGAACGGTTCTAAATAATTTTGTATATTGCCGTTAGGTTTAATCATTTTAGTAAATTCCCGCTGGGAAAGGAGTATACTATGAGATATGTTGCCTTTGTATTTCTGGTGGTCGCAGTTCTTCAGCCTACCGCCAACTACTCTCAGGTGAAGCAGACGACTGCCCGTGAACGAACAACCGTCGATTTAACAATTTACAACCAGAACCTGTCCCTCATCCGTGAGGAGCGGAATATCTATCTCTCAGGCGGTATCAGCAGTGTCCTCATTCCTAATATTCCCTCGACGATTGATGGAACATCGCTTCACTTCCTGAGTCTCACGGAGCCACTCGGTGTCCGTGTCCTGGAGCAGAGCTATCAGTACGACCTCGTGAATCAGGCAAAGCTTCTGGAAAAGTACATCGGGCGAAATGTTGAATTTATACGTTTAAATGAAGAAACGAAGAAAGAGTATACCGTAGAAGGGAAACTTCTCTCGTCCTCTTTTTCAGGCGGGCTGGTTGCGGAGATCGATGGTAAAATTGAAATCAATCCGAATGGCCGGCTGGTTCTTCCTTCCTTGCCGGAAGGACTCATCCTGAAACCACAGCTCGAATGGCTTGTCGAGACCACGCGCCCCGGAGAACATAAAACCGAGATCAGCTACCTTGCAGGCGCACTTTCATGGAACGCGAATTACGTTGCGCTCCTCGATAAAAGCGACACAAAACTCGATCTGACCGGATGGGTAACGGTTGTAAACAATTCCGGGACAACATTCGGTGATGCGGGATTGAAACTTGTTGCCGGAGACGTCAACATTGTGAAGAAGGATTTCGACAGGATGCGGACCATGGAAATTGCGACAAAAGCTGCAGAACCGCAATTTACACAGACAGACCTGTTTGAGTACAAGCTTTACACTCTGCAGAGGCGCACGACGTTAAGGAATAACGAAACGAAACAGATAGAGCTGATTACCGGGAGAAACGTCGCGGCGAAGAAAGTGTTTCTCTACGATGGTCTTTCAGATCAATGGCGCTACTGGTTGAATGATTACTCTTATCGCGGTCAGGGGAGTTTCGGTCAGCAATCGAATCAGAAAGTGGGAGTATTCGTGCTGCTGAAGAACGATTCGAAATCCGGTCTCGGTATACCCCTGCCTAAGGGTAAAGTGCGCGTGTATAAACGCGATGATGATGGCAAGGAACAATTCATCGGCGAAGATCAAATCGATCATACGCCGAAGGAT
>Ga0315277_10010010_pt1 | contig 12054 bp, 12 predicted proteins | sample YL17G05_15_MG_FD_203695 | JGI IMG/M metagenome (GOLD analysis project Ga0315277, IMG submission 203695) | Sediment microbial communities from Yellowstone Lake, YNP, Wyoming, USA - YL17G05_15 | ecosystem: Environmental > Aquatic > Freshwater > Lake > Sediment | place: USA: Wyoming | collected... | reverse complement strand
TCTTAACTCATTGATAGTTATAAAATTGTGCGATTTTTCTACAGGCCGGCCAATTCAGGAGTATGGGATTTGGCCGATTATCTGGAATGAGGTAAAACGTTGATTTTTGGGCAATGAGTCTGCAATAGCCCTCAGGCAAGTAACAGGAGACGCTGATGTCGAATATTCTGGTCATCGAAGACAAGGAATCGATGCGCAAGATGGTGGCGCAGACTCTCATGGAGGAGGGGTACACGGTCGAGACGGCGGCCGACGGCCCCGAGGGGATTGAAAAGGCCAAGGGCAAACCGTTTGATCTGGTCATCACGGACATGAAAATGCCGGACATGGACGGGCTGGACGTGGTGTCGTCCATCAGAAATATCAACAATGAGACGGCCGTGATCGTCATGACGGCCTACGGAACAATCGAGACGGCGGTGTCGGCCATGAAACGGGGAGCGTTTGATTTTTTGGCCAAGCCGTTTGACACCGAGCATATGCTGCTGTTGGTCGACAAGGCGCTCAAGAGCCAGCGGATCGTGGCGGAAAACGAGGTGCTGCGCGAGGAGATCGACCAGCGCCTGGGGATGGGCAAGATCATCGGCAAAAATGAGAAAGTGATCGAAGTCCTCAAGCTGGTGCAGAAAGTGGCCGTGTCGGATACGTCGGTGCTGCTGCAGGGAGAGTCGGGAACCGGCAAGGAATTGTTTGCGCGGGCGATCCATGACCTGTCGCCTCGCCGCAACAAGGCGTTTATCGCCATCAACTGCGCCGCCATTCCGCGGGAGCTTCTGGAAAACGAGTTGTTCGGATCGGAACGGGGCGCCTATACCGGTTCGGTGGCGCGCAAGATCGGCAAGTTTGAGATCGCCGACGGCGGCACGATTTTCCTCGATGAAATCGGCGACATGGATATCGCCCTTCAGGCCAAGCTGCTACGGGTGCTGCAGGAGAAAACCGTCGAACGGCTGGGGGGAACCAAGACGACCAAGGTCGACACGCGGGTGATTGCCGCTTCCAATTCCGACTTGAAGGAGATGATCGATCAGAAGCAGTTCCGTGATGATTTATACTATCGGCTGTCGGTGTTCCCGGTCACGATCCCGCCGCTGCGTGACCGCCGCGATGATATCCCGGAGCTGGCCGAGCATTTCATCACTCGGTATTGCCGGGAAATGAACAAGAAGCCCAAGACGCTGTCGAAAGAGGCGCTGGCGCTGATGGAAAAGTATCATTGGCCGGGCAACGTCCGCGAGCTGGAGAACAGCATTGAGCGGGCGATCATCCTGTGCGAAGGCAAGAAGATCGGGCCGGAGCATATGGCCATCAGGCTTTCGACGAACAACGAGATTCGCCTGCGCGAGGGCGCGGGGCTGAAAGAAATCGGTGCCCATGCCCAGGCGGAGGCCGAGCGGGCGGCGATTATGCGCGTTTTGGAGCAGGTGCGCGGCAACAAGCGGCGCTGCGCGAATGTACTCAAGATTGACTACACGACCTTGTTCGATAAGATCAGGCGATACGAAATCGACGCCAAACGCTAAGACTCCTTTCATAGAGAGGCATCAGCACAAAGGCCCGGTCATCCGCCGGGCCTTTGGCGTTTATGGAAGCAATATTGATTTGCCGAGGGGGCAGAAATCGGTGGAAAATCAGCCATTTTTCTTTAATTTTTCACTTGACAAGTTAAGAAGGATTCGCCATACTTCCTTACGGAGGCGGGAAACAAATGGCATCAAAAACCTTTTCATGCGGTGTTTTGTCCATTTTCTGTCTATTCCTAGTGCAATCTGCCGTTCCCCAATTGATTTTGGATCTCTCGGACGAACAGAACGTATCGCTTGCTATCGATTATTTGCGGAAGGGCGTTCAGCAGGAAGATATAGAGAAAATACTCAAGGTCTGCGGCCCGACAGTCACCGCGGGGGGCAAACAAATATTATCGAAAGAGGAAATAGGCAGACAATTCGGCGCTGTTTTCGACGGTTCGTCGGCCAGAAAAACAGTCCTGGCAAGACCGTCTTTCAATCGGGCGGATAACCCATTGACGGACTCACACTTTTGGGATTTTGACATTCTCGAGCCGAAAATCAACATATCGGGAGATACCGCCATAGTCGATTGCGAATTCGTCCTCTGGGCGGACGCGGGAGTCGAAGGCAAACCGGGACGACGAGTTCACAGGCAATTGATCTTTGCACTATCTAAGCCGGCCTATCGACCCATTCCGGATGACAGTGGATATATCCCGAATCTATTTCGCCCGGAGGGTGAGAAAAGCGGGATATTCCGTGATTGGCGATTGGTGGATCTCGGGGGTCTGTTGGGTTTTATCGGCGATTCCGCACAAAAGGCGAGGTAGGGGAAGTAAGCTGAAACCAGGGGGAGAAATATGGGTATGATTGCTTGGCATCGCTGCAAACTGACAGGATTGCTGATCCTAATCGTTATGACGATGTTCGGCCATAGATGCGATGATCCTCCTCCGAACAATGTTAATCAGACGCCGCCTGCCGGCAATGGGGCTGGCGATTATTATATCGAATATGCATCGACGCAGGAGTATTTCTATTGCGCCGCGAACTCCGTCCTGCAAGTGTGGATCGGGCCTCAGATTGACCCCAGTTACCAGGGATTCAACCGTCTCTTCTTCACTCTTGACGGGCCGGGCGGATTGTATCGCAGTAATTACATGGATTTCTCTTCGTCCACGACCGGCTCGAAAGTGCCGGAATTCGGCGGATCGATTCCGGGCGGCACATATACGGTGAAAGGATATATGGCCAATATCCAAGAAAATTGTGGCAATGACTCCAATATCTATTGGAGGGCCGAATCCGCGCCGGCCTACGTCGATGTCATACCATGTTCCTCGCCGGAGAAAACCATGACCATTGAGTACGGTTATCAGACTTCCGATACCTCGGCTGTATATTCCTATGATCTTTTCCGGTCGCCGCGTTTGGCTGAATATATTGACATCGCATTCAATCCCGGTAATACGAAATATGTTATTATAGAGGGCCTTGCGGGTTTGAGTGCGGCACTTGTTTCGATCGACAAGAGCGCCCTAATGACATATATAAAAGACCAACGGATATACACAAATACAATGTACCTCTGCGGTGTCAAAGGATTCATGGACATAGCAGGGAATTATTTGCCGTATATTGTAGGGATGACGACAGCAGATACGAGTTCATATATTCCCAATGAAAATACAGGAAGCCTCGTGGCTTTCCACACCTGTATGACTGTCGCGAAAGACATGGGCGCCGACTATAACGACTACATTAATAAGGCGACCATTCATGAACTTGGCCACCAGCGGGCATTCACCTCGCACTCGGGCCATGAGTCTGTGTATTGCGTCATGAATCAAGGCGCGGAACAGCAGTACGGGAGTATAAAGATAGGCCGGGCATGGAACCCGATGTTCTGTTGGAGATGTATAGACAGTCTTAAGAACGTCTCGTGGTGAGGATGGGTATAGCGATGCGCGGATATATGAGAGTAGTTACTGTGATTATCCTCCCAGCAGCGGCATTGTTGAGCCTTGCTGTCTTGTACTTCAATGCCGAAGCCGAGGATGACTGCCTGCGGGTAAAGATATGGACCGATAGGACTGAATATATACCCCATGAGCCGATCTTGATAAAGTACGAACTACACAACGCACGTAACGACAATATGCTCACAAATTTCTGGTATCTTAAGGAACATTTCCGGATCATAGATGATAAAGACCGAGGTTATAACAACACTATGTGGGGTGAATATATATTGGGTGACACGCTGCATGCCAGTGAAATCGTCACAGACAGCGAGTATGTCCAATCCAGGTACCAAACATATAATATCGCCATCTATGAGTGTTCTATGGTGATTCCGGGGGAGGTTGTAGTCCCGGGCTGCCCGTACACAATGAAATCGAATTCGATCACATTTTCGGTAAAAGAACCGGAAGGTGAGAACCGTCAAGCTCTTGCCCTTTATCTGAGAGCCGATTCCCTGGGCAGGATGACAGAATTGGAAAAAAGCGTGCGGCGAAGGAATGAATTTGAAGCCTACTTGGATGCGGCGGCCAAGTATCCGAACACGATATATGCTCCGATGGCCCTATATATGGCATTACTAATGGAATCCGTGCCTCAGGACAAGACAGAATTGATATCCATTGGTAAGAGACTTATTGAGGACTACCCCAATACACCCTACGGGGCTTGGGCGTGCCCCTATCTGGTCAAAGCCTATCGCCAGACCGCGGGAATCGAGGCGGCCGTGGAGTACTTTGAGTATCTCCGGGGAAAATACCCCGACAGTGTAATCGCCCGCCGGGCGGAATACTGGCTGGGAAAGATCAAAGAGGGGAAGGCATAGGGTTTTCCGCTGGCCGCCCGGCATCTTGCCGGGTTGCTTGGCGGAGGTATTGCAGGAGGGAAGGTTGTGAAGAAATCGATTACACGAATAACCTTAATCGGTTGCTTAGCGTTGGCGGCGCCTGCATATCCACAAAGCCCAAGCGACTCTGCGCTGCACCGCCGGCCCATTTTCACGGAACCTGATGTGAATAAACTAACTATGAATTATACGAAGACGAATTGGGGGACGCAACTATTCATTAATTGCCGATACTCAGGTCTCCAGTATGTCACCTCCAACCCGTACGAGGGAGTCCTCAGTTGCGCGACGTTCCATATCGACCATGCCTGGAACAGGATGATCTATGAGGATTACCTGCATTCGTGGATTCGGGCGTATGGCACCCAGGGCCGTGACACGGGGCAGTTTCTATGGCCCAAAGCGCTCGACGCGCAATCATTTTGTGATCCCTGGGCTTATTATACCGACTACGTCATCTATATCGCCGACACCGAAAATAAGCGGATCGCTTACCTGCGGTATTTCTTTGAAGACGAGGATCTTGTCTGGGACCATTCCATTACTCACATGAACCTACGAGGACCAAGTGACTTGTGCGTAAATAACGCCGGAACATTCCTATCCAGATGGGACGATTATCTTTGGGTGCTCGATGCACCGCGAATCAGGTTGTTTGACGGATACGGCGCCACTAACTTGTCAGGTGGATACGGAACCTACGGCTGTTCGGGTGGGATCGGGGAAATTTGTTACCCTTCTGCGGTTGTCTGTGGACGGAGCTACATTCCCGAAGAGTCGTGGATGGACCCCAATTCGGACAACAGGTATATTTATGTGGCCGACCCCGGTAATAATCGCATCGTATGGCTTGAGCAACAGCCGGGTTCCGTATATGTAGAGTGGCGGGGGGCGGTGTCCACGACGGGTGGCTACATCATCGATCTGGAGGTGGATAATTTCGGCCAGGTATGGGCTGCCGACAGAAACAATGGCCGTTTGGTCAAATACACCTACGATCTCTTCCCCCTTTGCACTTATGGATCCACCGGCTCCGGTGAACACCAGTTCTTTTGCCCGCTGTCGGTATCAAACCCCGGCGGCTACTGGGGTTGCGGGAACCTGATGGTTACCGAATCGTGGAGCGACACCAGCGGACTTCAATATTTCGACATTGGCACCGATGTTTTGGATTTCTCGGTCACCAACTCAACTAACGACCATTATCATTATATCCAATATATATTGGTCGACCCGTCATCAGTGTCGGTGAAAATCTACGTAGAACCGTATCACCAGTTGGTGAAAACCATCAGGGAGGGGGTTGAAATTTCCGGCCAATCTCTGTATGTCTGGAACGGCTCGGACGAAACGGGCGCCGTGCTTCCAACCGGCATGTATAGCGTAGCCTTATATGATACAAGCCTGTATTGGAATCTCGAAACCGAAGAGCGGACGCATACGATTCAACGATACTCCGACATGTTCTTTCACTCCTTCAATCCGTACTCCAACTATACGGCTGGGGATGCCAATGCTGATGGTGATATCAACCTGGCTGATGCGGTTTACCTTATCAACTATATTTTCAGCGGCGGTCCGGAACCGCAACCGTATATGTGCGTTGGAGACGTCAATGCCGATGGCGATGCGAACATCGCTGATTGCGTTTACTTGATCAACTATGCCTTCAAAGGTGGTCCGCCGCCGAAGGACGGATGCGAATCCTGGCCTGAGTAAAAGCGCCATATCGTTTGCTTCTGCATGTGAGGGCTGTTGCTCAATTAGAGTTCCAGATCGCGACGCAGACCAGACGTCGCAGCCGGAACCCAGTCAACGGCCGGGTTTTGTTATTCCGGCGGTTTGATCACCGCCCTGTGCGCCTACTGCCTGATCAGAGTCCTGAGACCCGTGTCAAAAGGCAAACAACCGCCGACGGAATGGCCAAGCGGTTGCTGCCCTGCCGGCCTGCCTGCCGGTTCGGACCGTGGCCGCCCAAACGAATTCCGCGCCATTTGCGGCACGTCCTCCGGTTGCTGAAAATCGGTTCCCGCCTCTTGACTTCGAGCCGGGAAGGAGTTAATTGAATAGTGGTGATGTCCGGGCGTCATCGCGTTCCATGGATATGAAAGGTTCTCGAATAGATCCGGTAAAGGCAGGTTATTCAGCAAAGCGATAAGACGATGATCAAGAAACTATTGCTGGAAAAGGCCGATCGCATCTATCATCTGCCGCCCCTCTTGGATGATTTCCTACCCAGGAGAGAGCGCCGGAAAATGCTGGGGCGCGAAATCATCGACCTGGCCCGCTTCGAGTGGCCGTCCCAGCCGTCTGATAAAAGGCCGGAAACGAGCGCCCGGCCTGTTTCCGCGAGAGAAATCGCCGATCTGTCCGAAAAGACCGCGGCATGGTACAAGAGTCGGTTTGGGGCAAGAATTCATCCGATCAAAGAAATCTATATCGGCGGCAGCATCCGTCAGATCCTGAACCTATTGTCGCTGTCGTATCTGAATCCCGGCGATATGGCGCTGATTCCCGACCCCGGCGTCTGGCACTATCGGGCCGCCGCCGTCTTGGCGTCGGCCGAAACCGTCCCGTATTATCTCAACGAGCGCAGTCATTTTAAGCCGGCCGTCAGTTCACTCCCCGGAGGGGCCGCCCGTACCGCCAAGGCGATGATCCTCAATTCGCCGCACAATCCCACCGGCGCCGTTCTCACTAAGGACGACATGGCCGAGATTCTGCACTTGGCCGGACGGGAGAACCTGCTGCTGATTTTGGATCAGGCCTTTGATGGTTTCATCGATGGCGGCAATCCGTCCTCCTTGTTTTCGTTGCCCGGCGGGAGGAAGGCGGCCGTGGAGTTGTATTCCTACGCATACAATTTTGGCCGGCCGTTGCCGTCGTGCGCCTTCGCTGTTGCCCAGCCGGCGATTATCGCCGCCTTGAGACGGACGGCCGAGGCGTTTGCCTTTACGCTGAGTTCGCATCATCTGCAAGGCGCCATGGAAGCTTGCGCCGATCCGAAAACCGGCCTGGACGAGCTCAAGCAGCGCTTTGCTCAAAACAGGCTGATCGTCGACCAACTTTGCGGAAAATTGCGACTGGTTCCCGCCGAGCACCGGATCGGGCCGTTTTATTGGGCCAAACTGCCGGGGCGCAAACAATCCCGGCGCTTCTGCCGGGTCATCTATCGCAAGGGCGGCATCCTCGCCGTTCCGGGAATTGTCTTCGGCGAAAATGGCGAGGGCTTTGTCCGCTTCTCTCTGACCGGCGAGGCCGACCGGTACCAGAAGTCGCTGGAGGCGACCCGCGGGCTTATCCAGAGCATCACGGAGAGAAAGGCGGCCGATGGATAGAATCCGGCTCGTCAATATGTCCTTTTATGGCTACCACGGGGTATCGGCGGCGGAAAAGGAAACCGGCCGCCGATTTGAGGTTGACTGCGAACTGGCAGTCGATCTGGCCGAACCAGGCAAAACCGACCGATTGACCGACACCATCGACTATGGCGCCGTCTACGAGTTGGTTGCCGACATCGTCCAGAACCGGTCGTTTTCGCTCTTGGAAGGGCTGGCCGGCAAGCTGGCCATGGAGATCCTGGCCGCCTTCCCGGTGATCGAGGCGCGGATCAAAGTCCGCAAGCTGACGCCGCCGATCAACGGGAATATCGATTACATCGAGGTGGAAGTCATCCGCCGCCAGCCCGAACCGGAAAAACTCTTGGATTCGGAGGACTCTGATGGGTGAAATCGTATACCTTTCGCTCGGCTCCAATCTGGGCAATCGTGAAGCCTATCTTACGCGCGCCACGCAACGGCTGGCCGACATGATGGGACTGAAGCTGCTGGCGGAATCGTCTTTGTATCATTCCCGCCCGCTTGAATGCCCCGATGATTGCCCCGATTTTCTCAATAAGGTGATCAAGGTTGACTGCACCCTTAAGCCGGTGCAACTGCTGGACAACACGGAACGGCTGGAGTTTGAATTCGGGCGCGTCGAAAAAGGGACCCGCGTCAACCGCGTCATCGATATCGACATCGTGCTTTTCGGCAGCCGGATTTTCAAGAACGACCGGCTTGAGATTCCTCACCCCCGAATGATTCAGCGGGCTTTCGTCCTCATTCCTCTGGTGGAGATCGACCCCGGCGTCGTCGATCCGCGCACCAACGAGCGGTTTGCCGGGATGCTGACGAAGGTCGGCGATCAGGGAGTCAAAATCATCAAGGAACCGAACCTTGAGCAGTGAATTGCCCCAGTATATCGCCATTGAGGGCGTCATTGGGGTCGGCAAGACCAGCTTGGCGCGCCTTCTGGCGGACCGTCTGGGCGCCGAACTCCTGCTGGAGGAGCCGGCCGGCAACCCCTTTCTGCCCGACTTCTACAAGAACCCGGCGCGGTTCGCCTTTTCGACCCAAATGTTTTTCCTGTTGTCCCGGTACCAGCAGCAACAACGACTGCTCGAACGGGATTTGTTTGTCGACCGCATCATCTGCGACTACCTGTTCGAAAAGGATGCCCTGTTCGCGTCGGTGACCCTTTCGGATCGGGAGATCGAACTCTATCGGCGGATCTCGGCCCTGCTCAAACACGACATCCCCAAACCCGACCTCGTCATCTACCTCCAGGCGACCACGTCCGTTATTATGGATCGTATCCGCAAGGGAAACGCGCCGCTGGAGAAGGCCATCGAGAAGGAATACATCGATGCCCTCAATGAAACCTACAATTCCTTCTTCTTCAACTACAGCGAGGCGCCGCTTCTGGTGGTTAAGACCGACGAGATCGACTTTGTAGCCCACGAGAACCAGCTGAGCGATTTGATCGACCGCATCAAGAAGCCGCAGCCGCATATCATGTATTATTCCCCGTCCGGGGATCTTGACCGGCAGGATTCATAGGTGTGACCATGGCGGATGATCAGAAGATAAAGAAAGTCACGACGCGGACCTTTGCGAAGAAGAAAGAAAAAGGCGAGAAGATCGTCGTTTTGACCGCCTACGACTATTACACCGCCCGCCTTCTTGATGCCGCCGGCGTTGACTGTCTTTTGGTCGGCGATTCGCTGAACATGGTCATCTACGGGCAGAAAAGTACCCTGTCCACCGGGATGGATAAAATGCTGTTTCATACCCGCGCCGTGGCCGATGCCGCCGAACACGCGCTGGTCGTCGCCGACATGCCGTTTATGTCCTACCAACCTTCCGTGGAAACGGCCATCATCAACGCCGGGCGATTTTTGAAAGAGGCCGGGGCCGAGGCGGTCAAGCTGGAGGGCGGCATCGAAATGGCGCCGACCATAAAGCGGCTGATCGAACTCGGCATCCCCGTCATGGGGCATCTCGGCATGACGCCGCAGTCGGTGCATAAATTCGGGGGCGCCCGCGTGCAGGGACGAACCGAGACGAGCCGCGCGTATGCGATTGAATCGGCCGAGGCGCTCGATGAGGCCGGCTGTTTTTCGTGCGTGCTGGAACTGGTGACGGCGCCCTTGGCCAAAAACATTAGCCGGCGGGTAAAGATGGCCACGATCGGCATCGGCGCCGGCCGTGACTGCGACGGCCAGGTGCTGGTGATCAACGACATCATCGGCATGTATCGTCAATTGGAAGCCCGCTTCGTCCGCCGTTACGTCGACGTCGCCGCCGAGATCGAAAAAGCCGCCCGGAAGTTCGTCGAGGACGTCCGGTCCGGCGGTTATCCGACCGATGAGGAATCATTTCTGGAATGAACGAGATCATCGTCACCCGCGCCATCTCCTCCCAGCAGAAACTGTCGCGCCGTCTCATCAGGGAAGGCAAGACCATCGCCATCGTCCCCACCATGGGGGCGCTGCATGAGGGTCATCTGTCGTTGATCCGCCGCGGGCGGAAAAAAGCCGACGTCGTCGTCACGACCGTTTTTGTCAATCCCGCGCAGTTTGCGCCGCACGAGGATTTCAACCGGTATCCGCGCGACCCGAAGGGGGATCTGGAAAAGATCAGACGCGCCGGCGGACAGGTCGTATTCATGCCCGATCGGCGGAAGATGTATCCCGACGAGTACGACACCTATGTTGACGTCCGACATCTGACCATGACCCTTGAGGGGAAATCGCGTCCGGGGCATTTTCGTGGCGTCACAACCATCGTGACTAAGCTGTTCAATATCGTGCAGCCGGACGTCGCTTTGTTCGGCATGAAGGATTACCAGCAGGCGATGCTGCTCAAAAAGATGACGATTGATCTGAACTGGCCGATCCAATTTGTCATCTGCCCCACCATGCGGGAAAAAGACGGGCTGGCGATGTCGTCGCGCAACCGATATTTATCCCCCGAACTTCGCCGGCAGGCGCCCGCTTTATATCAGTCGTTGACTGCCGCCAGGAAGCTGGTCAGGGATGGCGAGACGCGCGGATCAACGATCATCGGCCGGATGCGTCGTATCATACGGCAGACGGCTCCCATCGCCGAAATCGACTATATCGCCTTGACCGAGTTGGACAGCATGAAACCCGTCACGATCGTGATGAAAAATACGGTGGCCTCATTGGCGGTGCGAATCGGCCCGGTGCGCCTGATCGACAACATGAAAATCGCCTAGACGATCCCGCCTTATGCGCTTTTCGTGCCGCGTGGTCCGGTGGCCCATCCCGGCCTCGCCGGGGTGGGTTCCCGCTTTCTTCTCCCATAGCTTCAGATCAAGCCGGGTCGAAACCCCCGCAGTTTCGACATCTTTTTTCTGATTACATAAAGATGCCGCTAAACCTTATTGCCGTTCCGCCTGATCCCCGGACCATCGTCCCGGCCCCCGGTTTGACTGTATTACTTGGTTGGGCATCGGTTGTGTTCTGTGTTCCACGATTGGCGGATGGAGCATCAAATTAACCGCGACTACTAGCAGGATCAAAAAGGAACCCAAGAAGAAACAATCCAGAGCAAAGGACTGTGAGAAGAGTCTACAAAGTGGGTTGCCTTTCTTCGGCAGCAGTGGCGCACCTTTCGGAATGCCTACGTCGGTCAAAGCATGATATGGCCCAGGATTGTTTCCTTCGAGTGCCCGCCCTGCTTTCGTGAGTGATTGGTAGATTTGACGAGTTCGGCGATCGGCAAGCCACAAACACAACAGAGTAAGCGATGCGAGAAAAGGTATCGACCAAGCTATGGAAAGACCTTTCTCATAGGCGGACGTCAGGAGGGAGCATGTCCCCCACAGTATGACGAGGCCGCCAGCAAAGGCTGCATGGCGCCAGGCGAGAAAGAAGCGATAGTTTGGGCCGATCTCCTCATATGCCTTGTCATTCATCATTTGTCTCTTTCTGTTGCCGAACGCGCGGGATCAGCGGCGGCGGATAGCAGTCCGCTGAAGCTGTTTGTTGGCTGGCTTTTCTATTTTGTATTTAGCAGCACAAAAATCGTAAGTGACGCAATTGCGGCCAGAAACGTTGCTGGTGTAGCATAGACAGCAAAAGTAAAAATCCAGCATTCTACTCTTCCAGCATAGTGCGTCAATGGCACACTATTTGTCACCTTTCTTGTCCTTTGATAAAACATATACCTTACTTCTAAGAAGTAGTAAGCGACAGACCGGTGGCCCATCCCGGTCTTGCCGGGGTGGGTTCCCGCTTTCTTCGCCCACGGCTTCAAATTAAGTTGTCGATCCCCGATGCCGGCGATCCGGTGTCAAAGGGGAATCGGCAAAATACCTAACGGTTCC
>Ga0315277_10010009_pt1 | contig 12055 bp, 11 predicted proteins | sample YL17G05_15_MG_FD_203695 | JGI IMG/M metagenome (GOLD analysis project Ga0315277, IMG submission 203695) | Sediment microbial communities from Yellowstone Lake, YNP, Wyoming, USA - YL17G05_15 | ecosystem: Environmental > Aquatic > Freshwater > Lake > Sediment | place: USA: Wyoming | collected... | reverse complement strand
GTCCTTAAATTCGCCCATACCTTTATAGAGTCCCTCAGAATTCTCCCGCACGACTACAAAATCCACATCCTCTGGTTTTTTATCTTTCAAAGGGCAAAAATCAGCATTATAGAGCTTTACCGGACGTAAGTTTATATACTGGTCAAAGGAAAATCTGAGCTTTAAAAGCAAACCTGTCTCTAGAATCCCTGGCTTTACTTCAGGATGACCGACAGCACCCAGATAAATGGCGGAATATTTCTTTAGTTCTTCAATATCCTCGTTTTCCAGGACCTTCCTTGTCTTTAGATACCGCTCTGCGCCAAAATCAAAAATTTTGGTTTCGTATTTAAAATTATATTTTTGACTTACTGCCTCTAAAACCTTTAGTCCCTCACGAATTACCTCAGGACCGGTTCCATCACCGGGAATAACTGCAACTCTGTAATTTTTTTGGCTCATTTCGCAATCCTAACTAATCTAGCCTGGTAGGGTCAGTCCCCTTCGGGGACAGACCCTACTGCTTTGCCTTTTTGATATAGTTCATCAAGCCCCCCCGCGTTATGATTTCCTGCAAGAATTCAGGAAAAGGCTGAGTTTGATAAGTCTGAGTTTTACTAATATTTTTTATTATACCACCGGTTAAATCTATTTCAAGTAAATCACCTTCTTTTATTTTATCTACATCGTCTAATTGTAGAAATGACAGGCCGACATTTATAGCATTTCTGAAAAATATTCCGGCGAAACTGCGCGCAACCACTGCAGCTATGCCGCAGCCTTTTAATGCCCGCGGTGCATGCTCCCGCGATGAACCGCAACCAAAGTTCTTACCAGCTACTATAATATCGCCTTTGTTTACAATGCTTGCGAAATCTCCAGCAATATTCTCCATACAGTGCCTACCCAGCTCTTTTTCGTCAGTACTAACCAAATATTTGGCTGCAATAATATCGTCGGTATTGATATCATTGCCGAACTTATGGATTTTACCTTTAATAATCATTTTATTTACTCGTTAGCGTAAAGCTAAAAACGCAAAGCGTAAAACCAAAACGTAAAACTAAAAACGTTTTAAGTTTTAAACTTTAACTTTACACTTTTCGCTTTACACTTTACGCTTCTATGCTACTTCTTCAGGGTGTACAATCCTTCCTTTAATTGCTGATGCAGCAGCTACCGCAGGGCCAGTTAAATAAACCTCTGATTTAGGGCTACCCATCCTGCCGATAAAATTTCTGTTAGTAGTAGCCAGGCACCTTTCGCCTTCAGCGAGAATTCCCATATGCCCCCCTAAACAGGGTCCGCATGTAGGAGTAGAAAATACTCCTCCTGCCCGCACAAATATCTCTGCCAAGCCTTCTTTCACTGCCTCTAGATAAACCTTCTGCGTTGCAGGAATAACAATTAATCTTAAACCCGGTTTAATCTTTTTACCTTTCAAAATCTTAGCGGCGAGCCTTAAATCCGAAATCCTGCCGTTAGTACACGAACCAATAACTACCTGGTCAAGGGTTATACCCCCTAATTTTGATGCGGGTTTTACGTTGCTGGGTAAATGCGGACAGGCCACAAGTGGCTCTAGTTTAGAAACATCCCAGTCGTAAATCTTGTCATAATAGGCTTCTTTATCGGATTTTAACCTGTCCCACGTAGCACGTATCACGTTCCACGTTCTTTTACGTGTGACGTGTGACGTGTAACGTGTGACGTGTTTGATGTAGTCAAAGGTAACCTCATCCGGCTCAATTATTCCAGTAACTCCACTTGCTTCAATTGCCATATTAGACATCGCAAACCTATTGTCCATACTTAATTTATTAATAGCAGGCCCTCTAAACTCCATAACTTTTTCCAATGCTCCATCCACACCAATCTGGCCTATTGTATAAAGAATCAAATCTTTACCACCTACCCATTTATTCAGTTCGCCGTTATAGATAAATTTTATGGTTTGCGGCACCTTAAACCAGCATTTCCCGTCAATAAATGCCCTGGCTAAATCTGTTGAACCTACTCCTGTGGCAAAACTGCCTAATGCACCGTAGGTACAGGTATGTGAATCTGCGCCAATAACTAAATCACCGGGAGAAACTAATCCCTTTTCAGGTAAAAGCGCATGTTCAATCCCCATACAGCCAACTTCAAAATAATTCTCAATTTTGTGCTCTTTGGCAAAATCCGCCAGTATCCGGCATTGATTTGCGCTCTTTAAATCTTTTGCCGGAGCAAAATGGTCAGGCACCAAGACTATCTTCTTATTATTAAAAACTCGTCCGACTCCTGATTTTCTAAACTCTTCTATAGCAAAAGGTGCCGTAATATCGTTACCTAAAGCTAGATCAATCTTCGCCTCGATAAACTCACCTGGCTTTATGTCTTTTTTATCAGTATGAGCTAGTAAGATTTTTTCGGAAATTGTGTAAGCCATATTCGTTATAGTGTTATAGCGTTATAGTGTTATAGCGTTATTGCGTTATAGCATTAACGCAAGTAACCCTATAACCCAAGTAACGCAATAACGAACTTGTCACTTAAATTTCTTGACAATAAGCGTAGCATTGTGGCCGCCAAAACCTAAAGAATTGGATAGGCAGACATCGACTTCTGTTTCGCGGGCAGTATTCGGAACATAATCCAGGTCACAATCAGGATCGGGGTATTCATAATTTATGGTAGGAGGCACTACCCCATCTTTTATTGCCAAAACGCAAACCACAAATTCTACACCGCCGGCTGCTCCCAGCATATGACCGGTCATAGACTTAGTAGAAGAAACCATGGTTTTCTTGGCGTAAGCACCTAAAGCTCTTTTTATGGCCATTGATTCAACCTTATCATTCAGTTTAGTGGAAGTTCCGTGCGCGTTAATGTAATCTATATCTTCGGGATTCGCCTTAGCATCTTTTAGTGCTTCTCTCATTGCCTGTGTTGCGCCTTCACCATCAGGGTCAGGTGCAGTAATATGATAAGCATCACAGGACATACCATAGCCGCACAACTCTGCATAAACATGCGCTTTTCTTTTCTTAGCATGCTCCACACTCTCCAGGACAACTAAGCCGCAACCCTCCCCTATCACAAAACCATCGCGCTTAGCATCAAATGGACGGCTGGCCTTCTCTGGCTCATCATTTCTGGTAGAAAGCGCCTTCAAAGCGCAGAATCCTCCTACGCCCGTAGCCACTATACAGCTCTCAGTCCCGCCGCAAATCATTACATCTGCATCGCCACGTTCAATAATCCTCGAAGCATCGCCTATGGCATGCGCACCCGAAGCACAAGCGGTGGCTACGCAAGAATTGGGGCCCTTTAATCCAAAATTGATGGCCACCTGTCCGGCAGCTTCATTAACAATTAACATGGGTATCAGAAATGGTGATAACCTCGAAGGCCCTTTGTTCAGGTAGATCTTATTTTGTTCTTCTATGGTATATAACCCGCCAATCCCTGAACCAACCAAAACACCGATTCTATGCCTATTTTCTTTATCTAAATTCAAACTGGCATCAGCTATTGCCTGTTTGCTAGATGCAACTGCATACTGTACAAATTTTTCCAAGTGCCTGACATCCTTAACCGATATTCCGTATAAAGTCGGGTCAAAACCTTTGATTTCAGCAGCAATACGCGAATCAAAACCTGAAGTATCAAAGGAAGTAATAGGACCTGCACCGCTCTTTCCGGATTTTAAAGCACTCCAGAAAGTAGAAACATCGTTTCCTACAGGAGTTATTACTCCTAAACCCGTAACCACTACTCTATTCTTGCGCATATTAAATGAGCACATAACTTATGGAGTAAATATTTTTAGTTGCTTCGACATAAGTTATTGTGCGAATTTAACCCGCCACAGTTCTTTGGCGGGTAAGCTCGGACCGATCCGCCGAAGGCGGATGTCCTCGCTTAAAATTTACCCCGCCAAAAACCAAAAGGCGGGGTAGGACTTAAAAATCAAATTTATATTGACGACTACTTATTAGCAGTCTTTTCTTCAATATACTTAACAGCATCGCCCACAGTAGTAATCTTTTCGGCGTCCTCATCCGGTATTTCAATACCGAACTCCTCTTCTAAAGCCATTACCAGCTCTACTGTATCTAAAGAATCTGCTCCTAAGTCATCAATAAATGATGCCTCAGGAGTAACTTCTTCTGGTTTCACTCCCAGTTGCTCCGCTATTATGGACTTCACCTTATCTTGCACTGCCATTATTTTCTCCTCCTTTTAATGAGCCCACAACTTACGCAACAGCGAGTGAACGTAAGTTGTTTGGGCAAATTAATCCCTCCCCCCTTGCTTTCGCAAGAAAGCAGGGGGGATAAGTTCGCACATATAAGTTATGTCACCGACCTATTAAGAAGCAAGCTCCATAACTTATGTGCTCACTTATACCATCACCATACCGCCATCCACAATTATAGTCTGGCCGGTAATATAACTTGCCTCCTCAGATGCCAAAAACACACATACAGCCGCAACATCAACGGGACTACCAAATCTGCCTAAGGGAATCGCCTCTTGCATCTTCTGTTTCAAGTCCTCGGGAAGCCGGGCCGTCATTTCAGTCTGGATAAAACCAGGGGCTACGGCATTAACATTTATATTGCGGCTGGCCAACTCCTTAGCTGCAGTTTTAGTTAAGGCAATTATCCCTGCTTTGGAAGCAGAATAATTTGCCTGTCCCGCATTTCCTATTATGCCAATAATCGAAGCTACGTTGATAATCTTGCCGTAGCGCTGCTTTATCATTAACCGGGATACAGCCTTAGTACAATTAAAAGTGCCCTTTAAGTTTACACCGATAACCGCATCCCACTCTGCATCACCCATACGAAGTATTAGGTTATCTTTGGTGATGCCAGCATTGTTAACTAATATATCAACCTTCTTGAATTTGTCAAGAATTTTGTTTAGTGCCTCGGTAAGTTTTGCGTAATCAGTTACATCTAACTCTAATGCCAAAGCCTTCCTGCCTAAGGCCTCGATATCCGCTTGAGCCTTGATTGCCTTCTCCAGGTTTATATCGCCAATAACGATATCCGCTCCTTCCGAGGCAAACGTAAGAGCAATCTCTCTGCCAATGCCCTGAGCTGCACCGGTAACAAAAGCAACTCTATCTTTAAGACGCATTCAATCTCCTTTTGGCTTATCTAGCTAACAATACCTATCTCGCTCAGTAGGGACAGTCCCCTACGGGGACAGTCCCTACTGCATTCGCTACTTACTTAAATTTAATATATCTTCTTTTTTCTCAATATTTGTTACTTGTGCTGTTTCATCAATACGGCGCATAAGACCTTTTAAGACTCTACCCGGCCCAAATTCGATGAAATTCAATATACCCTGGGATAGAATAAATTTCATTGAGTCTTCCCAAAGAACGCTCGCAGTAATCTGTTTAATTAAATTAGCCCTGATTTCTTCTGGTTTCGTTACCGGCTTCGCCGTCACATTGCTTACTAAGGGAATCTGAGGTGTATTTATCTTTATTTTCTCCAATTCCCTGGCTAATTTCAAAGCCGCTCCCTGCATAAATGAAGAATGAAAAGCTCCGCTTACCTCCAATAAAATTACTCTTTTAGCGCCCTGCTCTTCGGCTAATTTAGCTGCCTCTTCAATCTCTTTTATGCCTCCTGAAATCACTATCTGGCCAGGACAATTAATGTTGGCAATCTCGGCCTTAGTTTCCCGGCAAATATTCTTTATTATTGCTAAATCCAATCCTATGATGGAAGCCATCTTGCCAGGAGATTTTATGGCCTCCTCTTCCATAAATTCGCCGCGTTTTCTCACCAGATACACTGCTTCTTCTAAATCTATTGCGCCTGCTGCTACCAGCGCAGAATATTCACCCAGGCTTAACCCCGCAACATAGCGGATAGCAGATAGCGGATAGCGTATAGTTGACTTAAACGCTTCCCAAGCAGCAATGCTGGTAACTAATATCGCTGGCTGGCAATTCTGGGTTTGTGTCAATTCCTGCGCGGGCCCTGCGAAACAAAGTTCGGAAAGAGAAAAACCCAAAACTTTATTTGCCTTGTCAAAGACCGCTTTACTCTCGAGGAACGCCGCGTATAAATCCTCTCCCATACCTGCATACTGTGCACCCTGTCCGGCAAATAAAAGAGCGACTTTTTCTATTTCTCGCACAACTCGCAAACCCCACTTATCTTGTCGTGGGACAGTCCCCTACGGGGACAGTCCCCTGCTGGCAATGCTAAACTCTTTTTCGCTTGTTTACCAATCAACGCTCATTTTGTCGTGGGTCAGTCCCCTTCGGGGACAGACCCTACTGGCAACGCTTGGTTTACCATTTGATGAGGCAGGCACCCCAAACCAAACCTGCACCAAAAGCATCCAAAAGAATGATATCGCCTTTTTTGATTCTGCCTATTCTAACTGCTTCACAGAGCGCTACAGCAGTAGAGGCCGAAGACATATTCCCGTATTTTTCTATATTAAGGTAAACCCTGTCTGAAGATAAGCCTAATCTTTTAGCCATAGCCATTATAATACGCACATTGGCCTGATGCGGAATAACCAAATCTATATCTGAACATTTTAAACCTGCCTGTTTTAAAGCAATTTGCGCTGCGTCAGTCATAATCTTCACCGCAGACTTAAATACCTCATTGCCCTCCATCTTTAAATAATGAAGCCGTTTATCTATCGTTTTATGTGTAGCGGGATTTCTGGAACCGCCTCCGGGCAACATCAATAAATCCGCCAGGGAACCGTCACCGCCTAAATAAGTGGAAAGTATCCCGCCGGATTTCACTTCAGATAAGACAGCAGCGCCTGCACCGTCTCCGAACAAAACACAGGTACTCCTATCCTCCCAGTCAGTTATTGAAGACAGGACCTCTGTGCCTACTACCAGGGCATTCTTATAGGTGCCCCGGGCAATGAACTGCTGGGCAACAACTATGGCATAAACAAATCCTGCACAGGCAGCAGAAATATCAAAACATACAGCGTTCTTTGCGCCAAGAGCCGCCTGCACAAAACAAGCAGTAGAAGGAAATTGCATATCAGGAGTAATTGTGGCTACAATAATTAAATCTAAACCTTGAGGTTTTATCCCTGCATCTTTTAATGCCTCTTTGGCAGCATTTATAGCTAAGTCAGAGGCTGCTTCGTGACTGGAAACAAGACGCCTCTGTTTTATCCCGGTGCGCGTGGTAATCCACTCATCAGAAGTAGCTACCATTTTCTCTAAGTCAGCATTAGTTAGAATCTTCTTTGGCAGATACTCACCTACCCCAATTATACCTATTTTTTTCATATTTCGCACATCTCCCAATTAAAACTCATCTTGTCGTGGGACAGTCGCACATCTCGCAAATTTAGCTTATCTTGCCGTGGGTCAGTCCCCTTCGGGGACAGACCCTACTGGCAGTGCTTTACGTCGTTTTCCCTTTTATCGCCTCTAAGATTTTCTCGTTAAACTTTCGCTCCACCTCTTCTTTGGCAACCCTGATGGCATTTTTTATAGCTTTGGCATTGGAACGTCCATGGCCGATAATCACTACGCCATTCACTCCTAATAAAGGTGCGCCGCCGTATTCAGAATAATCCAACTCTTTTTTAAAACGCGAAAGGCTGGGTTTTAAAAAAAGTACTCCTAATTTTCCCAAGGGATTACTTAACAGGTGTTTCTTTAAAAAAACCTGCATGGTCTCCACCACAGATTCTGTGACCTTTAATGCGACATTACCCACAAAGCCGTCGCAGATAATAATATCGCTTTTGCCGGAGAATAAGTCTTTGCCTTCCACATTACCGATAAAATTGAGGTTACTTTTTTCGAATAGCTCGCGCGTCTCTTTGATAACCCCTGTGCCTTTACTTTCCTCTTCCCCGATATTTAAAAGGCCTATTTTAGGATTAGGTCGGTTTAATATGTACTGGAAGTATACATCTGTCATAATGCCATACTGTAATAAATGCATGGGCTTGGCATCAATATTGGCGCCCACATCAATAATTATAGATATGCCTCTTAATGTGGGTACAACTAGCGCTATGCCCGGGCGCTCAATTCCGGGTAAAAGACCCAGTCCCAAGGTTGCAGCGCAAACAACTGCTCCTGTGTTACCTGCACTGAAAAAAGCATCGCCAAGGCCTTCCTTGACTAAATTTAATCCTACTGCAATAGATGAATCTCTCTTTTTCCTGACACTCGTGGCAGCAGGTTCGGACATTCCGATGACCTCACTAGCCTGATACACAAAAATATCATTGCCTTTGTATCCAAACCTTCCCAGGAGGAGCTTTATTTTTTCCTCATCACCTACCAGGCCTATATGTATGTTGTATTCTCTGGCAGCGGCTACCGCACCCTCAATTACTACGCGGGGTGCGTAATCGCCGCCCATAGCATCAACGATAATTTTCATTCGCACATCTCCTAAATAACGCTTAACTTGTCGTGGGACAGTCCCCTTGGTCTCCTTCGGATTAGCTCTCTACGGGGACAGTCCCTACTGGCAACGCACATTTCCCTATTGTTTTTTCTTCTTCTTTTCCTTCACTTCTATCTCAATAACCTGCCTGCCATTGTAATAGCCGCAAATAGCGCAAATGCGATGAGGCAATTTTGGCTGTTTACATTGTGGGCAGGGTATAAGATTTGCTGGACTTAACTTCCAATGCGTGCGGCGCCTTCTTCCGCGCGCCTTAGAATGTCTTTTTTTCGGTAATGGCACAGGAACAACCTCCTTCGTTCAGATTTTTGCCGCATTTAGGGCATAGGCCTTTGCAATCAGAATTACACAAAGGCTTTATGGGGTAATCTAAGATTATCTCCTCTCTTATATCCTGGTCTAAATCAATTATGGGCTCTGTTCTATCAACGTGGTAGTTTAATCTGAGAATTTTTTTAAGAGCAACATTAAATTCCCTGAGGCAACGGCTGCAGTTTAAGTGCATTGAACCGCTCAAACTTAAGTTCACGGTAACCGCGTTGGTAATCTTAGAAACCCCTGCCCTTATTTTTATGGGTTCTAATAATTTAACGATATCGGTCTCTAAATCTAAACCCGAAGGATTAACTTCTTCCTCTAAGGTTAATCCTTCGAGGGGTATCTTATTTATATCTATCTTCACCCCGCACCTTCTAATTATTCTTATTTATATATTCTCTGCCCCAACACTTCTTGCTAAATATAAAGAAGGTGCGGGGTTCACGAAACCTTGCGCAACTTCTTTTTCAGCGCCTCTTCTACAAAATCAGGGACAAAGCAAGACAAATCCGCACCCAAAGAAGCTGCTTCTTTTAAAAGCCTTGAGGAAAAATAGCTGTAAGATTCCTGGGGCATCAAAAAGATTGTTTCAATATGGGGATTTAGTTTTCTATTGGTTAAGGCCATCTGGAATTCGTATTCAAAATCAGAGATCATGCGTAATCCGCGGATTAATACCTTTGCTTTTTGCTTGCGTGCATAATCAATCACTAAACCGTCAAAATCATCTATGGCTATGCCTTCTAGGCCTGCGGTTGCTTTTTTGAGCATATCTAGCCTCTCCTTTACGCTAAAGAGCGGCTTCTTCCGGGGGTTGTGCGCAATTGCAACAATAACTTCTGGAAATATTTCCTGAGCCCGCTTTATCAAGTCAATATGACCGTAGGTGACTGGGTCAAAACTGCCAGGATATATCGCTTTCTGACACATTTTCGCACATCTCCCAAATAACGCTTATCTTGTCGTGGGACAGTCCCCTTAGTTTCCTTTAGATTAGCTCTCTACGGGGACAGTCCCTACTGGCAACGCTTTTTATAAAACGATAATATGGTATCGCCGTATCTGGATTCCTTAATTAAAGTTAGCTTACCGCTCTCTTTTGGCAATTGTTCTTTCTTAAAATGCTGAACTACCACAAAACCATTGGGCGCTAATATATCATAAGCCCCCAGCATTTGCAAGATTTTTTTTGACATCTCCTTATGGCTTTGGCTATCGCCCCGCCTACGGCGGGGTGGCCTATAGTAAGGCGGGTCTAAGAAGATAATATTGAATTGTTTTTTATCTTTAAACAGCTTCTTAATTGCTATAAAAACATCCAGCGGTAGTAGGTAGTAGGTAGTAGGTAGTAGGTAGGTAAAATTATTTTTTAAGGCCTTAAGGCAATTTGGGGTATTCTCCACAAATACTACTTGCTTTGCGCCTTGTGATAAAGCTTCAAAACCCACTGCGCCTGAGCCGGCAAATAGCTCCAGGAAAGACAACCCCTCGATATCACCCAAAATATCAAACAAGGCCTTTCTTACTAATCCTTGAGTTGGCCTTATGCCTTTGGGCATCTGAATAATTCTACCTTTATATTGGCCAGAAGTTATCCTCATCATGGGTTATCCCACCATCATTAACTTCTCATACTCCGGAAATCTTTGTAATAATTTCCCTCTCAGGCCAAGATTCTGGCGTAATCCTAAACCGGGGTCTATGTTTATAAGCTTTATTGCCTCCTCCCTTGCCTTTTTCAACAGCTGCATCTGTGTTAAGGGATTGGCAATCTTTAATTCGGAAAGGCCTGACTGACGCCTGCCGAAAAATTCGCCCGGGCCTCTAATCTTTAAGTCCTCTTCGGCAATGCGAAATCCGTCGTTATATTTTAGCATTGCCGCAAGGCGCACTTTTGCTTGCGGTGTTCCTGTGTCAGATATAAGTATACAAAATGATTCCTGCTTTCCTCTTCCTACACGGCCGCGCAATTGATGCAGTTGGCTCAAGCCAAAACGTTCGGCACTTTCTACAATCATACAGGTAGCATTGGCTATGTCAATACCAACCTCTAAGACTGTGGTAGATACCAAAACCTCCAGTTCTTTTTGCTTAAACTTTAACATAATTTCATCCTGCTCGCTTTGTTTTAGCCTGCCATGAATGAGGCCTAATTTGAATTCTTTGAATTCGCCTGACTTTAATTGGTTATACATCTTTTTTGCACCTAGAATATCCAGGGCATAAGATTCCTCGATTACGGGATAAACAATGTAGGCCTGAGAGCCTTGCCGTAATTGGGCTTTGGCAATTTCATAAGCTTGAGATTTATTTTTCTCGCTAAATTGCATTGTCTTAACCGGAAGTCTGCCGGCAGGTAATTCATTGATAATGGAAACATCTAAATCGCCGTATAAAGTAATCGCCAGTGTCCGTGGTATAGGTGTGGCGGTCATAATCAGGACATCGGGATTGGTGCCTTTGGCAGGTAATAATGCCCGCTGGCCCACCCCGAACTTATGCTGTTCATCAATTACTATTAAACCCAGATGCTTAAATTTTACGGATTCTTCTATAAGGGCGTGTGTACCGATTACTAAATCTACCGTTCCTTCTTTTATCTCTTTATAAATTTTTTCTTTTTCTTTCTTTTTCTTATCTAAGCTACTTGTAAGAAGCCCAATTTTAACCTCACTGAGTGGTGACTGGTGACTTGTGACTTGTGACTTTATCTTTTCATAATGCTGCCTTGCCAATATCTCAGTAGGAACCATAAAAGCTACCTGATGTCCTCCCTGGATAGCGATTAAGGTAGCAATAGTTGCCACCACAGTTTTGCCTGAACCTACATCGCCCTGTAGTAACCGCTGCATAGCAGGAGGTTTTGCCATATCGGATTTAATTTCCTCAATAACTTTTTCTTGGGCAAGAGTCAATCGAAAAGGCAAACCTTCTATAAAAGCATTAATTAACTCTCCGCCTACCTTATGGCTTATACCTGTTTTTTCCTTCTTTTTTAATTTTCTAAAAGCGAGGGGAAGTTGAAAGAGAAAAAACTCCTCAAAAGAAAGTCTCCTGTAAGCTTCGTTTTGCCTCTCTAGATTATCAGGAAAATGAATATTAATAAGGCTTACGGCGAGATTCAAAAGGTTATTTCTTGACCTAATATCAAAGGGAAGAAAATCATTAATCTCAGGAAGATATTCATCCAAAGTATTTTTTATAATCTGCCGGAAATAACGCTGGGTTATACCTTCGGGCAAAGAATAAATAGGTGTAATCCTGCCTATGCTAAGGGATTCATCCCGCCCTTGCGCGCAAGGGCGGGACTCATCGCTTTTAGAGGAAAC
>Ga0315277_10010006_pt1 | contig 12058 bp, 7 predicted proteins | sample YL17G05_15_MG_FD_203695 | JGI IMG/M metagenome (GOLD analysis project Ga0315277, IMG submission 203695) | Sediment microbial communities from Yellowstone Lake, YNP, Wyoming, USA - YL17G05_15 | ecosystem: Environmental > Aquatic > Freshwater > Lake > Sediment | place: USA: Wyoming | collected... | reverse complement strand
ATATCGCATTCCTCCTGTGTTTGTCTTCGTCCCTCAATTATCTCGATCGACAGACTCTCTCCGTTCTCGCCGAGACGATTCAGCGCGAATTGAAACTGACCACCGTCGATTATTCCTACATCACGTCCTCATTCCTGGTCAGCTATACCATCATGTATGCCGTTTCCGGACGGCTGGTTGATTTCCTGGGAACTCGGCGCAGCTTCCTGATCTTCGTCTCGGGCTGGTCCGTGGCCAACATGCTGCACGCTTTGGCCACCACGGCGCTGCGGTTTTCCTTCTTCCGATTCCTGCTCGGCGCAACCGAGCCGGCAAATTTTCCTGCCGGCGTCAGGGCCGTCGCGGAGTGGTTCCCGATGCGGGAAAGGGCTCTGGCAGTGGGAATTTTCAACGCGGGCACCGCAGTCGGCGCCGCTTTGGCCGTGCCGGTGGTTTCCTTCATAGCGCTGCAGTGGGGGTGGCGATGGGCTTTCGTGGTCACGGGCGCCACAGGTTTCATCTGGGTCGCCGCCTGGGCCGCATTCTATCGCCTCCCGCAGGAACATTCCCGGCTCAGCCCGGCCGAAAAGCAACTCATCCTCTCGGGTTCGGAAGGGCCGGCGGAAAGCCCAACGGGATCCGTCCCTCTGGCACGTCTGCTGGCGCTGCGGGCCACCTGGGGCTGCATCCTCGCGCGCGTTCTGACCGATCCAATATCCTATTTTCTGAATTTCTGGATCCCCAAATATCTGCAGCAGGAACGCGGGTTCAGCCTTGCCGATCTCGGCAAATACATCTGGATACCTTTTGTGGCATTGGCTCTCGGCAATGTCGCGAGCGGTGCTATCCCGCGATATCTCATAAGCCGGGGCTGGCCGCTCAACAGGGCCAGGAAGACAACCATGTTCGTCGTCTCCTGCCTGGTGCCGGTCATATGTCTGTCGATCACCCGAGTCCCCAGCGCCGCGATGGCCACGGCGCTGCTCACCGCGCTGATGTTCCTCCACGCCGCCTGGGGAAACATCACAATTCCGGCTGAAGTATTCCCGAAGCAGGTGGTCGGCTCCGTGTCGGGCTTTGGCGGATCATTGGGCGGCGTAGCCGGGGTGATTACTCAACTCACCATCGGCTGGGTCGTGCAGCACCTTTCATTCGCGCCTATTTTCGCCGCCATCTCTGTTGTCTACCTGCTGGCATTTGCCGCGGTTCACCTGTTGGTCGGTGAACTCGGAACCATCCGCAAAATCCCGATGGACGCGAATCCGGCAAGCACATAGACCATTCCTCAATAGACCTTTGACGTCGACACAATAATCCCGTGGAATCAGTGTAACCTGTGGCCTGCAGTTAATTGAATCGAGTGACCTCTTGGTGCAGGTGTCGGCTCCGGGCCTATCGTGGCGGTTTTGCGATGGCGTCAACTTCCCTGACGAATCGGGCCTGCTCCTCCCGGAGACGGGCCGCATCCCACCGACCCGGGTGGATGAACACCCGATAGCGTAAAATGAGTTGCTGGCCCGCGCCCAGAGTGTACGGCTCCAGCTGCAGCAGCGATGCATTCAGAAACCAGAACGGCACCGACCGGTCGATGATGCCGTACCAGCGCGTCGGGGCGCGCGGATTCGCAGGGTGATCGAAAAAAGCGACGCCTGCCGCGCCGCCGTCGATCTCGCCGCTGAACTCGGCGGCCGAGGCTGCGAACCCATGCCTGTTTTTGGCCAGTGCACCGATATCGCCGGCCGCAGCGATGATGGGGTTGGTCAGTTCCCGGGCCAGACGGATCGACAGACCTGCGTAGCCGCCCCGTGCGTTGCCGTCCGGAGCCGTGTCAGGCGGGGTGCGGTCCATTACTACGGCCTCGCTCCCGGCTGTGAAATCCAGGCGCCAGTCCATGAAGTAGCTGCCGTCTGCCGCGGGCGATGCGATCCGTATGGCACGTTGCTCGGTGAGTACGTCCTGCACGGCTTTCTGCGGACGATACTGCAAATCCATGGTGATGCGGGCGGAGAAGTCCGGCTGCATATCGACCTTGACGTTGGACCACCTCGTGACCCCATCCGGGGTCTCTTCCCAGTAGTTGACGCCGTTCAGATATTTCCATCCGAAGAACAGCGCGAAGTGGTACGGGTGATCTTTCGGGCTCAGCCAAGTCAGGTCTGACCCGCCGGGCAGGGCCACGGGATGAAAATAGGTGTTCGTGCGCCCGGGCTTATAATTGAACTGCCAGACCGTTCTGCCGTCTTTCAGGAGCGCGGCCGTTCCGACGTCCTGGCGCCAGCTGAGACGGCCGGTGTCCTGCCGCACGGCCCCGCTGTGCGGTGTCAGCACCAGGGCCGTTGCCAGAACAACCGCGACGCCGAAGCACGCACGTGGCGAAGATTCGCTGAATTTAGCATTCATACAGCGATCCTATGATAGCCACGGATTCCACGGAATCGGAATTCGTGGCTGAAGACATTCGTGCCCGCATCGATGCGAGAGTGCGATCACGGTCGGGGCCGTTGATGCGGAGGATACACTGGCCGCATCGGGGGGCGAGGTCACAGCTTCAGATAATCCGTTCCGAAGGGAGCACGCTGGTCTCTCCTGAGCATCGAATTGGCCTGATCATTGTTTATAAAACTCTCTTTTTCGGGATCCCACCGAAGCACCCCCGGTACCTTCATAGCTATGTGGCTTATTAGACAGAGAGTACAGGCCCTGTGTCCCATCTCGACGGTGGAAATGGGTTGTTTTCTGCTCCTGATACAATCGAGCCAGTTGCCATGATGCTCGGTCGTCATATACAGGTGGATCTCATTTTCCTTTATTTCGGAAGAGAGTATCCGAGGGTCACCGGCAGCGAGCTTGGGAGTGCCTGAATGCGTTACGAATATCCAGCCCGTCTCCCCTTCATACCTTACGCCGGTCGGATAACCTGTGCCGGCAAACAATGTGATGCTGTTGTCATAGACGGCTTTCAGCATGAAATCGCCATGAACATTCCATATTCCCGAGCGAGGGAACTGGGCGACAGCCTGTATCGAGGACGGTCCGGTAAGTTCCGTGTCCATACCCCAGGCGGAGTAATCGAAGAAATGAGATCCCCAGCCTGTGATCATTCCTGCCCCGAATTGTTCATTCCGCAGCCAGCCCGGTCTTGAATAATCCTTTTGCGGATGCACCCTGAGCTCGTGGTAGAAAACCTGAGGCGTGGACCCAAGCCAGGTGTTATAGTCCAGTATATCGGGAACCGGCGTCTCTCTTACTTCAGGTCCGGGAGGATCGCCGGCCATACCTATCTTGACGGTGTGTATTTTTCCAATTCTTCCGTTTCTCACCAGTTCGGCGGCTTTCCTGTATTGCGGGTCGGACGAACGGCACTGAGCTCCCACCTGCAGTATCACACGCTTCTTGTTTACGACATCACTGAGAAGCCTGCCCTCTTTGACCGTAAGCGTAAGAGGCTTCTGAATATAGATATCCTTGCCGGCAAGGGCTGCCTCAATGGCCGGCTGCGCATGCCAGTGGTCCGGGGTGCTGATGATGACCGCATCGATCGAGCGATCGCGAAGCATGTCCCTGTAGTCTGCGAACGTCTTCACATCAACAGAACGCGTACTGCCGGTCTTCTTGGCGTAATATTCCTCAATCATTTTTTTGCCGTCAGCCATGCGCTTTCTGTCGACATCACAGACCGCAATCACCCTTGCCGTATCATATTTAAGTATTTCAGGAAGGTTGTGCTCGCGTGCAATTCGGCCGCAACCTATCTGGCCTATATTGATTCTATCCCCGGGAGAAGTCGTTCCGGCAGCATGAGAAGGAATGATGGCGGGCGCGACAAAGGTCCCGGCAGCTGTGGCCATGGCGTTTTTCAAAAACAGTCTTCTTTTCATAGTTATCCTCCGTGGTCCTCGCGGCTCACGATGCAACCCCCGGCTTCGTCGGACCTGACTGGCCCCGGGATTGTATATTGCCCTCCGCTTTCCGGGCGAGGGCCCGTTCCGTCGAAGGCCGTCGCTCGGCGGAAAGCTCCCGTCGCAATTCCGCGGCCGCCTCGAAAATCGCCGCGACCTGCGCATCGGTGACGGTGCTGTCCATGTTGATGCAGCAGACGCCGGTGAGCCACGGGTTCGCCGATTGGCCCACCAGGCGGACGATTGTCTCCCGAATTTCCTCCGGTGTCTGCCGCGTGATGCCGACCGGGTCGAGGCGGATGTTCAGGAACGTGTGAGGCAGATGCTCCCGCATTTTCGCGACATCGCCGCCCCAGCCTACGTCGAGAAAATCAAGGTGCGGCACCTTTGCGTAGCTTGGGGCGAAACGGTGCGGGTCTCTGCCGCAATGATGGATGCCGAATGGTCGGTGCCGCCCGCTCCATGCCACGTCCAGCGGCAGCACGAACCGCTCATAGTCTGCGGCCGAGATCATCGTGTTCGAGCACTCGGAGTGCAGATATACCGGCCGGCGCAAATGCCGCACGGTGCGGTTCACGGAAACCGAGCTGCTGCCGGTCTCGGACTCCACGCCCGCAACGAAGCGCTCAATGGCCGAGGCGAGGTTGCGGAACTCCGACGCGACACGCTCCGGCGCGTCGGCCATATCGAGGAACAGCTCCTGCCCCCGCAAGTCGAGCGCCAGGTTGAGGACGCCCGCCCATCCGATGTCGCCGAGCAGATAACCGTGACGCCTCTTCAGTTCGTCACGGAGCCGCTCAAAGCGCTTGAACGCCTCGCTGCCAAACGGTGTTTCCGGATCCACCTCGAGCCGCTCGCGGTTTGCGGGCACGACATCGGGCGGTGCGTCGGCATGGTAGCGGATCTCGCAACCGAACATCTCCGAAACCAGGTAACCTGCTGCGTTGTGCACCGCGCCGATGATGGGCAGGTCGCGATCGCGGTCGGCGCCGAGGCCGTAGGCTCCGAAGCGTTCGTGCAGCACCGCTTCCATGTGCCGCTCGCTCTCCACGCGCTTGGCCGGATGGTAGAAGAAGTCTTCGTCGAAATCGATGCCGGCGTTCGCGTGCCACCACGAGGGGTGCAGCACGACGTCCACCGGCAGCGGCTCGCACTCGACATATGGATTTTTGTAATAGCTGGTCATTGAGGCAAGTCCACGGCTTGAACGATCTCAAACGACTACTTTTGTGTTTCCCCCTCTTTCGAGGCCGATGTCCATGTTTTGTTTGTTGGTCTTCCAGGCCCCTGCTGTGAAATCGGGTACATCAATGGAATTCGAGCGGTTCAGGACGGACCACTGACTGAGCGGGACGATGGCACTCCAGGCAGCCGCGTCGTACACGTCCTGGTCGAGCGGCAGTCCGTTGCGCAGACAATCAATCAGCCGCCAGTCTTCCAGCAGGTCGGTGCCGCCATGACCGGCCTTGGTCTGGCGGGCAAGTTCACTCAGTTGGCGGGTGATCTTCGGGGTGTATCTCTCCGTGAGTGAGTTGAATTCATCAGGAGACACCCAGGCATGGTTCCCCACGGAAAGTCTCGGGGGCGGCGGATCATAGAGCGCGGCTCCTTTGGTTCCATAGATGCCGTGAATGAGGCTGTGCGGCGACGGCGAAGTGGCATCATGCTGGAGCATGATGGTGCGCCCCATGCTCGTCCGGATCGTGGTGACGCTCATATTGCCACGATAAGTCTTTCCGGCGAACGGCTTGAAGAATTCATCCGTGGCGGCAAGTTCCCGTGCTTTCGCGTTCATCATGAAGTCATTGCTCTCGACGGATACCAGAAACTCGAACTTGTCGCCACGGTTGATGTTCATGACCTGGCTGACCGGGCCAAGACCATGCGTGGGGTAGATGTTCCCCCGCCTCGAGGCGTATTGCTTGAGCCACCACATATCCCAATACATGTTCCTGGAAAAGTTGTTCTGCATCTTGCTGGTATTGTAGGCGCAGTCGCCATGCACCACCTCTCCGAAAAACCCCTGTCTGGCCATGTTCAGGGTCATGATCTGAAAAGGCAGGTAGCTATCGTTCTCCATCATCATGCAGTGTTTCCGGGTTCGTTCGGCGGTTTCCACCAGCAACCAGCACTCCTCGATGGTCCCGGCTGCCGGCACCTCGCAAGCCACGTGTTTACCGTGGCTCATCGCATAGACCGCCATCGGCGCGTGCATGTACCAAGGAGTTGTAATCATGACTAAGTCGATGTCGTCACGCTCACAGACCCTCTTCCAATCTTCCGGTCCGCTCAAAACATCCGGATTATGCGACGTCCCGCTCAGCTTCTCCTTTGCCGCATTCGCTTTCTCCGGTCGGATATCGCAGAGAGCTCTGATCTCAACCCCTTCGATGTGGCTCATTATCGCCAGGTGGGCCGGACCGCGCTGGCCCAAGCCGATGATGGCGATCCGCACCTTTTCCATTGGGGGCGATGCGTATCCCGACATGTTGAAGTGTTGCACATGGGCCTTCCCCAACCGCTTGCTCACTTGCGCGGTGTCGTTCACCTCATGACGACCTGCCTGCGGCGCTCTCCCATGCAGCAGGCTGCCGCCGGCGAGACCCAGCCCCGTCAGGCTCGTCGTTTTGATGAAGTTTCGTCGCTTCGTTTTCATATTTAGCCGGTTCTCATAAAAGGAAAGAAGTCGAGATCCCTGCGCCAAAGGGAAAGCCGCTACTTGGGTCGCTAACTGGCGTTTGAAAGCTCAGTCAAAACTCAGGTGGCGGCTTTTTCCCAGTCTTAAATGACTCCTAGAACGTAAGTCGAAGGCCGAACCGGAACTTGCGCTCGCTGCCGAGACCCGAACTTGAAGCGAATGTGCTCGTGATGGCCATGAAGTTGTTGACGTTTGTAATGGCTCCCGTACTTGGATTCACCGTCATGTTACTGACGTTGGAGGACGGGTTGTTGAATTGCGGGGTGTTCGTGAAATTAAAGGATTCCGCCCTGAACTGGAGCACGAAGCGCTCGGTGATGCGGAAGTCCTTGAACAGGACGAGGTCCACCCTCTGGATGCCGGGTCCGTACAGTGCGTTGCGGCCCATGGTGCCGAAACGGTAGGTGCCCGTTGGGCGCTGGAAGTTCGGGTCGCGGAAGGACGTCACATCGTAGTACTGAGTGCCCGGGCCAACGTCGCCGATCTTCTTGATATCTCCGATCTGGTCGGCGGTCTGGGTGGATCCGGGGGTATTGAGCGAGGCCGTGGAGGCGGATACGGTGAAGGGCGTGCCGGAGTAGGCGGAGTAGATGCCGTTAATGCGCCAGCCGCCGAAGATCTGGTTGGCCACGCCGGAGAGATTGAAGCGCCGGCCGTTGCCCCAGGGCAGTTCGTAAACCCAGCCCATGGTCAGCATGTGGGGACGGTCATAGCCGGCCACGGCGCGGTTGCGCTCAAGCTGGCTGGGCATGTCGGTAAACGGCAGGGACGCCCAGCCGTCTTCGTCGGTCATGTTGATGGCCTTGGACCAGGTGTAGGCACCCTTCATGAAGAGGCCGTGCGACAGGTTCTTGTTGACCGCGATCTGCATTGAATGGTAGTTCGCGTTGCCCCAGCCATCCCACATATAAGCATCGATGAGGCGGCCCTGGGTGGCTGCGAGCGGCCGGGAGCTGTTTCCACCGCCGATGTAAGTGGCGGCGTTGACATTGATGTCCAGGAACTGACGGACGGTCTGATTCCCGACATAGCCGAGGGAAACGAGGAAGTCGGCTGGGAGTTGCCGTTCGACGGTGAAGTTCCAGCTCTGAATGTAGCCTCGATGGAGTTGGCCTGGCCAAGGGCTACGCATGCCCATATTGACGGTGGGCGGCAAGGTCGTGGAGCCGGTGGAGATGTCAGGCGTGGGAACATCCGGGATGCCTTTTGAGAAGAAGCCGTAATAGCCGTACGTGGCAGGAGCGACCCAACTGTTGGTGATTGTAGCGGGATAGAGTCCTTTCAGCGGGCGGGAGATCACCATCGGATCGTAGGTGATGCCGTAGCCGGCGCGGAGGACGGTCTTGTTCCTCAGCCTCCAGGCAAAGCCGATTCGGGGGGCGAACAGCTTCTTGGAGGTGCTCATGCCGTTGGCTTTGGGCACGCTTCCGACGCCGCCGATCGTGACGATGTTCGTGGCAGGATCCCAGCGTTCGAGGCCGCGGCCGTCGGCGCGGCTCATCAGAGGATAGTACTCATAGCGCAACCCGAGGTTCAGCGTGAGCTTGCGGCTGACCTGCCAGCGGTCGCGGAAGTAGAAGCCGTCCTGCCATTCCCGCGTGGTCATGTCGAAGTACTGCACCGACTTGTCGGCGCTGCCCAGGATGTCGAGCAGGCCGGCGGCGTACGTGTGAATGGAGCGGGCGACCTGCCCTCGAAGCACGACAGCATTGCTACCGGGATACAGGGAGCCGCGCGGGTTGGCTGTTTCGGGCTGCCAGTGGTTCATGGCGTGGTGCACGAGGTCGACGCCCCAACGGAATTCGTGCGCCCCCTTCAGCTTGGTGAAGTTCGTGGTGAAGGTGTAGCTGCGGTCGTTGTAGAAGTTGGGGTTGGACGAGGCGTTGTTACCCCAGGAAGAAAAACCATTACTGATCAAGGGCATGCCGGAGTAGCGGATGTCGTTGGCGAACATTTTGCCGCCATTCGTGCCGGGGATCTTCCAGACCTCCGAGCCCCAGTTCTTTCCATAGTCGGGCCCGATGGCTATGTTCTGGAAGCGCGTGTGGCCGAAGACGCCGTCCACGAGGAATGTGGGCGACTGTGTGAGGTTGAAGCCGAACGTGGGGATCCTGATGTAGACATCGCCGGTGCCGTTCTGCCCGAGTGCGGGGCCGACCAACTCGCCGAGAGCGCCCGCGCCATAGACGTACGCTTCCATGTCCGAGTATTTGCCCCAGATCATCAGCTTGCTGGTGAGGTGGTAATTGATCTTGACGTCGTAGTTGTCGCGGTTCATCCCCGTGCTCGCGGATGCGGCGTAGTTGTTCGTGAGGCCATAGGAGTCGGAAGCTCTCTGATTGGGCAAGGGACAGAGCTTCTGAATCTCGGCCCAGATCGGAGAGATGCGCGAGGCGGGAATCTTGTTGTCCTTGAATGGGATGCGGTTGTTGCCTTCAGCGTCGCCGGTCAGGGGATCGTAGATAAGCCCCAGCCCGGTATAGGCAGAGAAGTCGCCCGTACGTATATCGGCGGGCGGGACGCTGTAGTTGCCGGACAGGCCCTGCCGCAGCCAGTTCCGCTCGTAGCTGAAAAAGTAGAACAGCTTGTTCTTAACGATCGGGCCGCCGATCGTGAAGCCGGGGATGTTGGTGATCGACTTGGGAAGGCGGGGCTTCACAACGCTCTGCTGGTAGAAATATGGCCGCGCATAGAGGTGCTGGTTGTCGTGGTACCAGTAGCCGGAACCGTGGATCTCGTTGGTGCCGGACTTGGTCGCCACCGTGACGGCGGCTCCGCCCGCCATGCCCTGCTCAGCGTCGAACGAGGACGTCGAGATATTGACGTTGTCGATCGCCTCGACCGGCGGGTTGTAGAGCGTGTGGTGCGGCAGCCAGATATAGACGTTGATGGCGCCGTCGACCCGCGTATTGTTGTTGTTGCGGTTCGTGCCGTTGATGTTGGTGCTTAGCGAGCGCTGCGGGGACGCGCCCATTGAGTTCTGCTCAATAGAGGGAGTCGCCCCGGGCACGAGGTTGATCAGGCTCTGGTAGTTGCGGAAGTTGGCAAGGGGGAGCTCGACGGCAGTTCGGGAAGTAATTTCGGCGCGGGTGTCGGAACGGTCGGTCTGCAGCATTGCGGCCGATCCGGTCACGGTCACCTGCTCGCTGAGCTGGCCGACCTCCAGGCGGAGGGTGACGCGGGTAACATTGTTGATGGTGACTTCGACACCGGTGCGCGTCGTGGTGCGGAATCCGGGCGCGGTGACGGCGATGGTGTAGGTGCCGGCCGGCATGTTGACCGCCGTGTAGCGGCCCTGTTCATCCGCCGTGATCTCGCGGACGATGCCGGCAGCCACGTTGGTGAGCGACAAGGCAGCGCCGGGAACAACAGCGCCGGTAGGATCCTCGACGGTACCCACGACCGAGCCGTAGAGCACCTGAGCCGAGGCGGGCTGGCTGACGATACACAGCAGGAATAACAACGCGGCAAAGGTTCTGAATTGGTTGATCCATCTCCGATTGATCATTGTCCAAAACCTCCATAATAATGGGGTTTGGTACTTGCGCTTAACACATATTCAGCCATCCTACAATTAGAGCAGACTCAGATCAAGCGAACAAATTGCCTCATCATAAAAGTACCTGAAAAGGGATCGTTGCCTCACAGCTCCGGGAGTACTCCCGTCTTTCCGGTAAATAATCCTCTCGGCTTCAGTCATCGGAGCAGCGGGAAGTTAACGCAAACACGGCTTATTGGAAGCCTCGGCGTGTCGCCGCGTGATCGACTTGGGTTCAACTTCGACAAGCGTCATGTGCCCGCCCTCGGCCAGAATTACTATCTCGGAACCGGCGATCGCCTTATTCACTTTCCCCAAGAGTGAGGGCAGGCATTCGTCGTGGTCGCCAACAGTGATCCGCCGCAACAGTAAAAGGAACTTAGAGAGTTTATAATCAGGTGGGGGCAACGAAGGGCGGAAGCGGGACATGTCTGAGGATTTCACTCCGCAATCGCTTTCCAGCATATAATCCTTTCGGGTTCAGCCATCGGAGCAGCGGGAAATAAACATAATCACTCCATATCGGAAGCTGGTTCCGTGCAGGGGCATGCGAGAAAATTACAGTACTTATTCGGACTATCAGCCGAACTCGGGCTTTTGACGGTAGTTCCGTTTTTCCTTTTCCTGTCACCGGAAGTGAGGCGTTCGCCCGGGGCGCTTTTTACCGCCGCTGCGATGTATGTTGCCGGCGTTGTGCTCAACCGGTGCGCGGTTTTCTTCATCGCCTACCAGCCGCCCTATGCGGAAAAGACCTACATCCCGGCTGCCGGCGAATTTGCGCTTACCATCGGACTTGTGGCCACGCTGATTTTCTGCTACGGGGTCGCTGTGACACTTTTTCCGCTCCTGCAGGGCCCGGAGCATTCCAACACCGTAAATCAGAAAGGGAAACCATGACATCAAAAGAACGTTTCAAAATGACCATGTCGCGGAAACTTCCGGACCGTCTGCCCGTGGATTGCCTCTGGGCCCGGGCCGAGACGCTCCGGGATCTCCAGAACCATTTCGGCACGCAGGACCGGGAAACCATTCTGCGGAAGCTGGGGGTCGATTTCCGCTGGATGGGAGCGCCGCTCCGTTTTCCGGAATTTGAAAAGAAATGCAACGGCGAGCTTACGGGTGATGTGCCCGGCGCGGGCAGGCGCTACATCTTCCATGATAAAACCACCTATGAAAACGAGTGGGGGATTGTCGAGCGCGTGGGTTCCGACGGCAAGTACAATGAATGGCGCGGTGGCCCTCTGGCAGGGAAGGAGACCCTGGACGGATGGGATGTGCCGGTAACCGTATTTCCGACAGTTGAGGAAATCAGTGCCCATTTCGCACTGTTCAAGGACAAGGTCATCGTCGGAGAGACGAACAACCCTTTCAAGACCGCGTGGCATATCTGCGGCTTTGAGCACTTCATGATAATGATGGCGCTCGACCCCGGTTTTGTCGAATCGCTTTACGGCCGTCTCTTTGCATGGGAAACCCGGCGCGCGGTGCTCATGGCCCAGGCCGGTGCGGACGTCATCGCGATTGTCGGTGACATCGCAGGCAAAAACGGGCCCATGTTCTCTGTCCCGATGTACGATCAATTCATCCTGCCGCGATTCAAGAAACTGAGCGCGGATATCAAGAAGGCCAATCCGAATACTGCGGTGCTCTTTCATTCCGACGGTGAAATGAGCGCATTTATCCCTTCGCTCATTGAATCCGGGGTGGACATTCTGAATCCCATCGAATCCAACTGCATGGACCCTGCGGCGCTGAAAAAGCAGTTCGGCAGCAAGCTTGTGTTCCACGGTGCCATCTCGGTACAGAAGACCATTCCGGACGGCACGGTCAAAGACGTGAAGGACGAGGTTTACCTTCGGATCAGAACCGTCGGGTACAACGGCGGCTACATTGTCAGCAACGAAAACAGTTTCCCTTACAATGCGCCACTCGCCAATGTTCTTG
>Ga0315277_10010005_pt1 | contig 12061 bp, 9 predicted proteins | sample YL17G05_15_MG_FD_203695 | JGI IMG/M metagenome (GOLD analysis project Ga0315277, IMG submission 203695) | Sediment microbial communities from Yellowstone Lake, YNP, Wyoming, USA - YL17G05_15 | ecosystem: Environmental > Aquatic > Freshwater > Lake > Sediment | place: USA: Wyoming | collected... | reverse complement strand
CAATTACCATCGGATCGACCACAATTATTTCGCAAACCGTGCCCTGGGATGGGACAACGGTTTTGAAACCGTCCGTGTCGGCACCAGCGAAGTTTCCATGAGCAGCTCGCGCACGACCGTGGAATACAACCTTTTTGAAAAATGCGACGGCGAGGTGGAAATGGTTTCCAACAAAACCTGCGAGAACGTATACCGGTACAACACGTTCTTGAACAACAGGGGAACGCTGACTCTGCGCCATGGAAACCGTTGCCTTGTCGAGGGCAATGTTTTTCTCGGCAATCAGACGTCCAGCACCGGAGGCGTGCGCGTGATCGGCGAGGACCATCGGGTGATCAACAATTATTTTTCCGGATTGACCGGGGACGGGGTGCGTTCCGCCATTGCATTCATGAACGGCGTGCCCAATTCCCCGCTGAACCGGTATTATCAGGTGAAAAACGCGTTGATCGCCTTCAATACGTTCGTGAACAACAAGATCAACATCACGCTTGGCGAAGGAGCGGACCAGGAACTGAGCCTGCCTCCGCTCAACTGCACCCTGGCCAACAACATCGTCTCGGGGAAAACCGGACCTTTGGTCGTCAAAAAATCGGAGCCCGTCAATCTGATTTGGGAAGGCAATCTGTTTTTCGGGGCCGCCCTGGGGATTCCCCAGCCCGCCGGGATCGCTGTTCAAGATCCGCTCCTGGGCCCGGCAGCGGATGGATTGTACCGACCACAGGCCGGCAGTCCGGCCATTGGAAACGCTGCCGGAGATTACGGATTCGTAACCGATGACATGGACGGACAGCCCCGGGGAGCAAAAAAGACGATCGGCAGCGACGAGGTTTCCGACACACCGGTGTTGCGCAAACCTTTGACCCGGGAGGATGTCGGACCCGAATGGACGCACGCAGGGAAAAAGGTGTTTGTACTGATCGCCCGGACCAGCGGCAGAGGTACGGTACGTCTCGATCCTCCGGATGTGTCCTATACCGAAGGCGTGACGGTTTCCCTTGCTGCAACTCCCGATACGGGTTGGACGTTCAGCCGATGGGAAGATTCACTCAGCGGAACCGAGAATCCTTCCACCGTGACCATGGACAAGGACAGGTTGGCGACTGCCGTGTTCGTTCAGTCCGCCGGCGTTGAGACAGGATCCTCCCTTGCTTATGGTTTTACGCTGGAACAGAACCATCCAAATCCGTTCAACGGTTCGACCGTCATCCGGTACACGCTGAAGCGAGCGGAACACGTCCGCCTAATGATTTTCAACGTTTATGGAGGGTTGGTTCAAACACTCATCAACGGGCGTGAAGGGGAAGGATCGCACCGGGTGGTGTGGCGACCCGAACGGCTTCCATCGGGCATGTATTGCTGCACACTGATTGCGGGGGATCGGCTGGTTGCACAGAAAAAAATAGTCTATTTAAAATAACCATTCAAACCATTGAGAGAATCCAACAAGCCATAAAGAGGCAAACATGGTTCTTCAATACCGAAAGGTCGAGCAGATCGTTAAACCCCAGTATGTTTTGGAGGGCGCCGGTGTCCGGCACAAGCGGAGCATTGCCGGCAGTGAACTGGATTATCTGGACCCGTTTCTGCTGTTCGACGATTTTGGGTCGGATCGCCCGGACGATTATCTGGCGGGATTTCCCTGGCACCCGCATCGCGGCAGATCCCCTGTACCTGGACGTGTCGGTTCCACCCGGCGTCTCGTTCTCCTGTTCCGTGGAGCCGGGGCACAACGTTTTTGCCTATGTGTTCGGGGGGGAAGGCGACCTCGGAAAGACAGATCTAAAAAACGGGAACAGGATCGAGCAACCTTCGCTCGCGGTGTTCGGGGACGGGAATGCGGTCGACGTGTCCGCGGACCGTCAACCCGTCCGGTTTCTTTTGGTTTCCGGCAAACCCCTGCACGAACCGATTGCACGCTACGGACCGTTCGTCATGAACACGCGCGAGGAAATTGAACAGGCCCTGAGCGATCTTCGAAACGGCACGTTCATCAAAGCCAAGTCTTCATAAAAAATCCTTCGCACCGTTTGAAAGGGATGCGAAGGATTTTTTATGAGTGGTCTGGGATCCGGCTTCGAGCTCGACCCTCATGCCGGTTGGCAGCCGTCGGTCGACGCCGAACCGAATTACCGTTTGGATTTGGCCTGGGGTGCTTCCTTGAACGGCCAGTATTTGATGCAATAAACAATCCCGATCGCGGTCAGCAGGATTCCCCACCAGACGTCGGAGTGCAGATGGCTCAATGCGAGCTGTTTCACCGGAGGATGGATCCAATGGGCAATCCCCGTTCCGAGGATCAGAATACCGTAAATACCCAGCAACCCTCCAATGAAAAACCAAATTTCGATCTGACGTTTCTTTTCCATGGTTCAGTCCTCACCAAAAGAGTACGTTCACTGCAATCAGCACGACCATCACCACACCGGCCCAGAGCACGGGTTTCTGGTACCAGGGGCAATGCCCTTCCTCGGGAAGGCGAGTCAGTCCGTAGACCAGATCCTTCAATTCGGCATCCGGTTTGGGCTTGGTGAACAGACTGACCAGAACCGTTACGCTCATGCAGATCAACAGAGACCACAAGGCACTGTACATGTTGACTGCCATGTCCCTGGCAAGGGGCGATAGCGCGATGTGTTTCACGTGCTCCGGGTTCAACTGGGCGGGATCGAAGCGGCCTGGAAACAGGTGCACGTAAACGAACATACCGATGGACGACAAAATGCCCGACAGAAAACCCCAGAAACCGCCTGCAGGAGAGGCCCTTTTCCACAGCATCCCCAGAATGACGACCCCGAAAAGGGGAATGATGAAAAACATCACCAAAACCTGTAAATAAACCAGGATGTTGCTGAAAAACTTGGCCGTATAAGCCGTCAAGATGGCGATGATGACGCCGATGATGGAGCTCCAGCGTCCCATGCTGACGTAATGCGCATCGCTGGCGGTTTTGTTCAGCAGCGGTTTGTACACGTCGTACGTCCATACCGTGGCGAATGCGCTGACATTCCCCGCCATGCCGGACATGAAACCGGCGATCATGGCGGTGATGCCCAGGCCCAAAAGGCCGGGTCCCAGGTAACGGGACATCATCAATGGAAGCACCTCGTTGTAGCTGTGACCGCCCGTTGTTTGCGCGACGCTTTCCGGAACCAACGTGATTCCCGCCTTCTGCGTCAGCACGGCCAGTCCCAACAATCCCGGAATGGTGACGATCAATGGAACCAACATTTTGAAAACGGATCCGATGATCGTTCCGTTCTGGGCGGATCGAAGGCTCTTGGCCGCCATGACGCGCTGGACCTGTAGAAAGTCCGTGCACCAGTAACCGAACGAAACAGCCAAACCCAACCCGAACACCATGCCGGTCCAGTGCATGCCCATGGGATTGCTGGCCGCAGATCCCAAGTTGGCCCACAGGCTGGTAAAATTCTGGCCGGGATGCTGGGCATTGATGGAGGCCATCATCTTGCTCCAACCGCCGGCTTCAATAAGACCGAGGATGGGGATCAACAGGGTTCCCAGCCATATCAAAAAGAACTGGAGGACCTCGTTGAACACCGCCGACAGCAGGCCTCCCAGCGCCACATAGACGGCCACGGTAATCGACGACACCCAGATGCAGAGGTCAAAATTCCACCCCAGCATCATTTGCATGACTTTTGCCATGGCGAACATGTTCACTCCGCAGACCAGAACGGTCATGATCGAAAAGGAAATTCCGGCAAGCGACCGGCTGGCTTCGCCGAACCGCAGCTTGAGATACCCGGGAACCGAATGCGTTTTGCAGATGTAGTAGAACGGCATCATGACCACGGCGAGAAACAAAATGGCCGGAATGGCGCCGATCAGGTATGCATGGGCGCCCAACATGCCGTATTGGTAGGCCATGGCCGACCAGCCCATGGTCTCGAGAGAGCTCAGGTTGGCCGAAATGAAACTCAGTCCGGCGATCCACGCGGTCATTTTTCGTCCCGCCATGAAGAAGTCCTCGCCCGTGCTGGTGTACTTCTTCAGGTAAAATCCGATTCCCAGCACCACGAGAAAGTACAGTACGATGATGACCAGGTCGATGGGTGACATGGTCAGCAACCGGGATGCCGCACCCCCCGCGGCAGCGGGAACCGTGGCTTCCGCACCCAGGGGAACGATTCCAGCAAAAAGGACCAGTATCAAAGCCCAGACGTGTCTCAACGATTTCATACGGGTTCCCTTTCGAGTAAGTGTGTCGGTTTGCAGGACAATCCGACCGTGAATCACGTTGTCCTGATTTTTATTTTCAATGCGCCGTCGATGGTTTTCTCGGATGCGACCACGATGTATCCGCCCCCGCTGCCTGAAAAGATCGCTCCGGGATGGGAGGAATACTTTCCCATTTCGTCAAGAGTGGTTTCAAGAACGGTCAGGGGCAGCAGCTGCTTCCATGCCTCCAGGGTGAGCGTCAGCGCCCGACCCAACCCGATGACGTTTTTTTGATGGATGCTCTGCCAGCACAGCTCCCCGGATTCGCTCAGTTTTTTCACCCCTTCCACCGTCAGGTTTTTGATCCGGATGGGATCGTAGTTGTCGGGTCTCGGGGTTAGGGGAATCAAATGGAGCACATGTTCCAGCCATCGGGTAATGTGTTCTTCCCGGGTAGAGTCGATTTGACTCGGCCAATATCCTCCAGTGTAATACAAACGGTTGATCCCCGACAGCAGCAGACCGAGGTGGTCCTGGGATCCGGAAATATACTTCGTGCCGGGCGGGTTTTCAGCTCCAAAAAGCAATCGGGCATTCCGAATCGGATCGCCATCCGGGAAACGATCGCCCCACAACTCCAGGGCCACCTTGCGTGAGCTGGTGGCCATGCCAGACCGGTCGTTGAAATCCACGGTGGGCATGATTTGCACGGTAACAACCGGACCGGGATATATTTCCGAGATCCACGGCTGGTCCAACCATCCACCGGCCAAACAAATCCGGTATGGAAACCGCAGATCCTTCTTGATGCTCGAACTGGCCCTGGCCGGAAGTCCCTGTTCCGGGATGCGTTCCAGGACAAGGTATTTAACGCCATTCTCTTTGCAGAGTTGTTCCTTGTCCACCGTGTGGCCGTCGGCATTCACAATGAAGATGTCAGGCTGAAGCCGCTTCAGATCGGGTTCAAAATCGAGCATGCCCGCTCCAGTTGCCAAAAACGCTTCATGGACATACCGGATGGATTTGACCATGTACAACCGTTCTGCCTGAGAGAAATACGGGGCCTTTCCTTTCAAGAGGCTGAGGTTTTGATCCGTGCCGAGGGAAACGTACAGCCGTCCGTAGGAGGATGCCTGCTTGAAAAATGCGGCGTGCCCCGCGTGAAGCAAATCAAAACAGCCGCTGACGAGGACCTTTTTATCCTTTGGATCCATATCCGGCATGGATGTCTCGCTTTTTGGTTATCTGCCCGTAAATCCAGTCGTATGTTTTTTTCATGCCTTTCTTCAGCGGAATGGAAGGTTCCCAGTTTAAATATTTCTTGATCAACGTGTTGTCGCTGTTTCTGCCTCGGACGCCTTTGGGCGCGTCCAAGTCGTATTTCCGCTGCAGTTTGATTCCGGCGATGTTTTCCACGATGTCCACCAGCGCATTGATGGAAACCATTTCGCTCGATCCCAGGTTGATCGGTTCCTCGATACGGCTGTACATGATGTCGCAGATGCCCTTGATGCAATCGTCAATGTACATGAAGCTGCGCGTCTGGTGGCCGTCACCCCAGATGACGATTTCCCGATTGCCGGACAATTTGGCTTCGATGGCTTTGCGGCAGATGGCCGCCGGCGCTTTTTCCCGTCCGCCTTCGTATGTGCCGTGAGGACCGTACACGTTGTGGAACCGGGCCACGCGCGTGATCAATCCGAAATCCTCCATGAAATGGCGGCACATGCGCTCGCTGAACAGTTTTTCCCAGCCGTAACCGTCTTCGGCCAGGGCGGGATATGCGTCGGATTCCTTCAAACCCGGATTGAGTGGATCCGTCTGTTTTTCGCCATTGTACACACAGGCCGACGAAGAATAAAAGCAACGCTCCACACCAAGGTCGTTTGCTGCCATGAGCAGATGGGTGTTGATCAGAACACTGAGCATGCAGGCAGCTTTATGGGTTTCGATGAAACCCATTCCGCCCATGTCCGCCGCCAGGTTGAACACCTCGCTGCAACCGTTCACCGACCGGTAAGCGTTTTCCTTCACACGCAAGTCGAGGACCAAATTGTCCACCTCGGGGACAACCTGGTACCATTCCTTCATCGGTTTGATGTCGACGGCACGAACGCGGTACTCCTTTTTCTTGCTCAGGGCTGCGACCAAATGCCCGCCGATAAAACCGCCGGCACCGGCGACCAGAATTTTCTTCATTCGACGGCTCCTTTATTTGTTTTTTGAGTTGAATCACGAACGATCAAATGGGTTTTCACAATTTCTTCCCTGGGGTTTGTCATTTCCGAAGGGTTTTTAATCTGCTCCAAAATAATTTCCGCAGAGATTTTCCCGAGTTCGTACGGAGATTGCTTGACGGTGGTCAACGGCGGGTTGAGATACGAAGACAGAATGTTGTCCCCAAAACCGACCAAAGCGATATCCTCGGGAATTCGCAATCCCAGCCGTTTGATTTGATGGTAGGCTCCGATGGCGACGGGATCGTTTACCGCAAAAACGGCTTCGGGCAGTTTGCCTCTCAAGGCCACTTGCTGAAAAGCGCGGCTGCCGTCTTCTTCCAGAAAACCTCCCTGAATGATCCATCCATCGTCCACGGGCAGGTTGTTCCTCAACAACGCATCCGTATAACCCTTCCGGCGGTGGCGACTGACCGAAATGGTCTCGGGACCCGAGAAATGGGCGATTGTCCAGCGTCCTGATTGAATGAGGTGTTCCACGGCTTCAAAAGCACCCTGGTAGTCGTCTGCAACAACCTTGCTCGCGGTGATGTCTTCACAGACACGGTCGAAAAAAACCAAAGGTATTTTTCTTTTTTCAAATATCCTGAAATGGTCTCCGGATCGGGTCGTTTGAGAGACCGATATCAAGAGTCCGGCCACCAGATTGGAAACCATGCTGGAAACGTTCAGGATTTCTCTTTCAACGGTTTCGTGCGATTGACAGACGATGATGTTGTGGTCTTCCCTGTAGGCCACCTCTTCGATTCCGCTGATGACCGTGGAAAAGAAATCGTTTTTGATTGTGGGAACGATGACACCGATGGTCTGGCTTCGCCGATTTCTGAGGCTTTTTGCGAGGGAGTTGGGATGGTAATCCAGTTCCTTGGCAGTGGTGAATACCAGCTCCTTGGTTTCCTGTCTGATATCCGGGTGATTTCGCAGTGCCTTTGAGACTGTTGTGTGATGCAGGTTCAATATTCTGGCAATATCTTTTACTGTAATTTGTTGATTATTCATGTCTTGATTTAATTTATTATTGGGAAATCATACGTGAGATATTACGTATGATAATATATTTATTCATTTCATTTTTGTCAAGTGGAAAATTTTTATTGACATTTTGTTTATTAATGGATATTTTTAACGAGAATACAGGGCACATTTTCTGCAAAAATATTCAAACTTCTTGAAATAAAGGGTTTAACGGTATGATTGGAGGCACACCAACAAAACATCGTCCCCTTCCCGCGTTGCGGTGGTGGATCGGCGGGTTGCTGTTTCTTTCGACGGTGATCAATTACCTGGACCGGCAGACTCTGTCTGTATTGGCGCCGTACCTCAAACGGGATTACCATTGGAACAACGAAGACTTTGCGCTCATCGTGATTGCTTTCCGCATTGCGTATGCGGTCGGGCAGAGCGTGTCCGGGCGGTTTCTGGACCGCATCGGGACGAGGAACGGTCTTTCCCTGTCGGTTCTCTGGTATTCGATTGCGGCCATGGCGACGTCTTTTGCGACCGGTCTTCGCAGTTTCTGCGTGTTCCGGTTTCTGTTGGGAGCGGGGGAGTCCGCGAACTGGCCGGGGGCGACCAAGGCGGTGGCCGAATGGTTTCCCAAGCGCGAGCGGGGCTGGGCCGTGGCGCTTTTCGACAGTGGATCTTCCATTGGAGCGGCGATAGCGCCGTTTTTGGTTCTCTGGCTTTACCGGACCTTCGGGGGATGGCGGTACGCGTTTGTGATTACCGGGACGCTCGGATTTTTGTGGTTGATTGCCTGGCGTTTGCTGTACCACACTCCGGAGCAGCACCCGCGTCTCGGGAGGTCCGAGCGCGAGATGATCCTGAACGAGAAACGGGATACGGAGCGGGAATCGGAATCCGGTCCTCCGGTGCGCTGGACGCAGCTGCTCAAGCTGCCGCAGACGTGGGGTGTGATCATCGGGCGGACGTTCACGGATCCGGTTTGGTTTTTTATAGCGGACTGGTTTGCCATTTATCTGGTCAGCAAGGGGATCAGACTGGAGCAGGGGCTTCTGGTTTTCTGGATACCGTTTGTTGCAGCGGATCTGGGGAATTTTTTCGGTGGGGGGATGTCGAGCTGGCTCATCCGGCACGGATGGCCTGTGGGCCGCGCGCGCAAGGCCGTGGTCCTGTTCGGCGGTCTGGGGATGACCCTTCTGGCCAGCACGGCATTCACGTCCAATCCCCTCGCATTGGCTGCGCTGTTCGGATTTTCCACGTTTGCCTACGCCTCGTTTTCCACCATGGTGCTGGTGTTGCCGTCGGACCTGTTTCCCAGCCGCTCGGTGGCGACGGTCAGCGGGATGTCCGGGACAGGGGCCGGAATCGGCACCATCCTGTCCACCTTTCTGATCGGCTATGTCTCCGACCATTATTCCTTTGCGCCCATTTTGATCGCGGCCAGTCTGATCCCCTTTGTTGCCATGGTGCTCGTGATGTTCCTAATTCGCAACACCAAAGCCAGCGAGGAAGGACTGGTCAGGCGGATATGAGGATTTTCCGATATCGACTTTTAAAATGCATTCCGATACCAGGAGGCCATTCATGAAAGATTCTGCATCTCAAAAATCATTTCAAGTGGACAGGATCCACGTTCAGGTGTATGCATCGAAGAACGAACTGGGGCGGATGGCTGCCTCTTTTGTCGCCGCGAAGTTGCGCGAAGCCGTTGAGGCGAAAGGCAGCGCCAACCTGATTCTGGCGACCGGCGCTTCCCAGTTTGATTTTCTGGATGCGTTCAAAGCGGACCGATCGGTGGATTGGTCCAGGATCCATGTGTTTCACCTGGACGAATACGTGCACCTGTCGATTCGCCACCCCGCCAGTTTCCGGAAATACCTGAAGGAACGCATTTTGGACGAGGTCAAACCGGCACGTGTCTTTTTGCTGAACGGGGAAGCGGAAGATCTGGACGAGGAAGTCAGGCAATACGAACGATCGTTGAAACAATATCCGACAGACGTGGCATGCATCGGTATCGGCGAGAACGGGCACATTGCATTCAACGATCCGGCCGTGGCCGATTTCAACGATCCGGTTCTGGTGAAAGTGATCGATCTTGCCGATGAGGCCTGCCGCCGGCAGCAGGTCGGGGAAGGATGGTTCAAGACCCTGGAGGAGGTTCCCATGCAAGCGCTCACCCTGACCATTCCGGCCATGATGAGAAGTAAAACCATCAGTTGTGTGGTTCCCGATCGGCGCAAGGCTCAAGCCGTGTACCGTACCCTAAAGGGTCCGATCGAACCCTCCTGTCCGGCGTCCGTCCTGCGGACACATCCGGATGCAATGTTGTTTCTGGATACGACATCGGCATCGCTGGTATGAAACGAACACGCATTGCCACCATGGGATTTCGAGCGGATTTCAAACTGCTCTTCAAACGAATCCTTCTTTTCTTTGTATTGAACGTGTCGTTGCTGGAGGGGATTCTCGTGGCCCAGGAAAATGAAGTGACTTCGGTTGAAGGAATTTTCTATCTGGACAACACCCCCGTCGTCGTGGAAATCGACCGGGGTGTGATCCGCAAGATTGTTCGCAACAGGCAGTCGGATGCATCCAAGGGGAAATGGATTGTTGCACCGGGCTTGATCGACAATCAAATCAACGGCTGTTTATCCGTGGGATTTGCCACGCCAGATTTGACCGTGGAAGGCGTTCGGAAGGTTGCCCGGGCCCTGTGGAAAACGGGCGTGACGACGTTTTTACCGACCCTGGTCACAAATAGCCACGACCGTTTTATGGAAAACCTGACGGTGTTGGCAAAGGCGATTCAAGAACCGGATTTGGCACGCTCCATCCCCGGTTTTCATCTCGAAGGGCCATATATTTCTGCGGTGGACGGATTCCGGGGTTCTCACCCGAAACCCTGGGTTCGGCCCCCGGATTGGAAGGAATTCCTGGAATGGAATCGGGCCGCCGGAGGCAACATTCTGCAGATTACTCTGGCACCTGAAACGGAAGGTGCCATGGATTTTATCCGGAATTGCGCGAGCCAGGGGATCGTGGTCGGCCTCGGCCATCACAACGGTACTGCCAGTCAAATCACCCAGGCAGTGGACTGCGGTGCCGCCATTTCCACGCACCTCGGCAACGGCTGCGCCAACACGATCCACCGTCACGACAATCCCCTGTGGCCGCAGCTCGCGGAGGACCGCCTTTTGGCTAGCATCATCGTCGACGGGTTCCACCTTCGCCCGGAAGAAGTGCAGGTGTTTTTTAAAACCAAAACCGTTGAACGCCTGGTGCTGACTTCCGACATGGCCGAGATGGCGGGCATGCCGCCCGGCCAATACATCCAAAACGAACAAACCGTTACGATCACGCCCGAAGGCATGATCCAGGTGGCCTCCCAAAACGTGCTTGCCGGCGCGTCGATGCCGCTCAACAGGGGAGTGGCAAACATCATGAACTACACGGGCTGTTCCCTGGCGGATGCCATCCACATGGCGAGCCGTAATCCGGCGCGGCTGTACCGTTTGGAAGACCGTGGCGAAATTCAGTCCGGCAAGCGTGCGGATCTCGTCCTGTTCTCCATGGACGGCGAGGGCATCCACATCCGCCAAACGGTCGTGGCCGGTAAAGTTGTTTTTTCATCGGATACCAAGTGAACCGGACGGATGATCCGTCCGGTTCATGCTCCGCGGCTTTGGGAAAAGGAAGCAGGTGGCGCATCCGTCATTTCATGAACATCTGGTCTCCCGAACGTTTTCACGGTTTTCATCGGAAGGGCCCCTTTTTCGAGGGATGGTTCTTCAAGCTGGTGGATCGTACGCGACAGCATGTGTACGCCGTTATCCCGGGAATCTTTATGGAAGCCGGCGGACGGACGGATCATGCGTTCATCCAAATTCTCGACGGAAAGACGAACCGTTCCACCTATCACCGATTCCCGGCGGATCAATTTCGTGCGGTCGAAGATCGGTTTCATTTCTCCATCGGCTCCAACCGTTTCTCGCTCGATCACATGGTCCTGGATCTCCATTCCGAAAACCGCCACATCACCGGCTCGTTGTCCTTCAGAGATTTGAATCCCTGGCCCGTCAAATGGAATTCCCCTGGTGTCATGGGATGGTATGCCTTTGTCCCTTCGATGGAATGCTACCACGGCGTGCTCAGCATGGATCATGTCCTTGCCGGAAGCCTGAACTTCGACAACCGGGCCGTCCCGTTCGACGGCGGAAGGGGATACATGGAAAAGGACTGGGGAACCTCCTTCCCGAGCGCGTATGTATGGATTCAATGCAACCATTTTGATCCGCCGGGAACCGGTCTCATGGTTTCGGTCGCCAATATCCCGTGGCGGAAACGGTTTTTTCGGGGTTTTCTGGCCGGTTTTTTCCTGCAAGGCCGATTGCATCGAATGGCCACGTACACGGGAGCCCTGTTGGAGGAAGTCAAAATCACGGACCGTGTCGTCCGCATTCGCATCGCCAATCGCCGGTATCGATTGGAAATCGAGGCGGAGCGGCGAGCCGGGGGATTGCTCCACGGGCCGGACGGCAGGCAGATGCACGAGCACATTTCGGAAACCCTTCAGTCCCGTCTTGCCGTGCGGTTTTTCAGGCGCCAAAAGGGGAGAAACGATTGCCTGTTTGAGGGAGCAGGTTCCCCCGCAGGGCTGGACGTCAACGGCCGTCTGG
>Ga0315277_10010003_pt1 | contig 12063 bp, 9 predicted proteins | sample YL17G05_15_MG_FD_203695 | JGI IMG/M metagenome (GOLD analysis project Ga0315277, IMG submission 203695) | Sediment microbial communities from Yellowstone Lake, YNP, Wyoming, USA - YL17G05_15 | ecosystem: Environmental > Aquatic > Freshwater > Lake > Sediment | place: USA: Wyoming | collected... | reverse complement strand
TAGTCCCGTCCCCCCAACTAAAGTAATACTGAACTGAGTGCCCCAGGTTAGATGTGGCACCTCCAGTTGTATAAGTGTAGGTTGTGCCAACCGTGCCACTGGTGGGACCGGATGGCTTAGAAGGGGTAGAAACAGTCTCGGTCGGCGAAGATATGCTGACTACAAGGGGACTCGACCAGCCTGATACAACCGATGTATGGCTTGCACATCTTGCCTGTGCCGATACAGCCCAGCCGTCTACTGAAGCCACAGACCAACTCTTCGTGGCGGAGGTCGTCCCCACGGGAAGCCATCCGGAGTTAGTCCCGTCCCCCCAACTAAAGTAATACTGAACTGAGTGCCCCAGGTTAGATGTGGCACCTCCAGTTGTATAAGTGTAGGTTGTGCCAACCGTGCCACTGGTGGGACCGGATGGCTTAGAAGGCGTGGAGATGGACTCAGAGATAGCAGCGAAGTTAGCGGCTATAGAGTAATTCTCGTTCATGGTAATCGTTGTCGAGGCAGCATTCACATTCGCTATCGTGCCCACATTGCCCGTCCAGTTGACAAACTGGTAGCCACTGGCCTGACTCGCCACAAGGTTAACAACCGTGCCTGCGGCACGGCTGAAGGTTCCCTCACCCGGAGTCGTTACTGAGCCGCCAGCCGTACTGGAGATCGTCAAGCTGTACTGGGTGGTTGGAATCAACTCGAAGTTTGCAGTTATGGCGTAGTTGCCGTTCATGGTGATCGTTGTCGAGGCAGCATTCACATTCGCTATCGTGCCCACATTGCCCGTCCAGTTGACAAACTGGTAGCCACTGGCCTGACTCGCCACAAGGTTAACAACCGTGCCTGCGGCACGGCTGAAGGTTCCCTCACCCGGAGTCGTTACTGAGCCGCCAGCCGTGCTGGCGATAGTGAGACTGCATGACGGAACATCTTGAGTGACCTTGATCTTGGTTATCTGTGCATACGCGGCAGCATGCGCTAGACCGATAACCGCTGCACTTGTTTTTGCTTGTAGCCCAATATAGAAGCGGTAACTACCCTTATCCAGTGAGCCCACGTTGTAGAGTATTTCACGTGTTTCCGCCTCTTTCGTTCCGTTCAGGGCTTTTGCCAGGTCAACAAAGCTCAACATATCCGTGATAGTAGTACCGCCATCGATGACAACGGCCACATAGCTCAATCCTTTTACATATGGGCTGAACACAATGCAAAGGAGTTCGAGTACCTTCTCCCAATCAAGAGGAGAGGCTATTGTCTCGTACCGACGAACCGGCTCATCATCAAAACGCGTAGCCACGTACGTACCCGCGAATCCGGAAACAATACCTGTCGTTGCTGAAATACACTTCATCGTTGTCGTGATGCTCACGTCAGTTCTGTCAGCCGGCACCACGAATTCGATTCCCAATAGTGCAGTACCTGTGTCAGCGCCGACCCACGACCAACTACTCGTGAATAGCGCGCCACTCTCGGAATTCGCCCGCGCGATAGCACTGGGCTCACCAAACCCAAAATTGCCTTGAGAGGTCCGACCGAACTCAATATGCTCGTCACCCTCATCTATCTCTTGTGGCGTGCCCCAGGGTGTATAGACAGTCGTGACTTCCGAAGACGTCGTTGCCAAGGCCTGTGCTGCACACGACGAGCTTACCCCTGCTGATAGTTTCTCCAGTTTTGTAACTACTTCCACTCCACCCACAGGCTCCAGTTCCTGCAACTCTTCGGCTATCCCAGTAAGAGCCTCCAAATCAGCTTCACCTTGATTTAGTAGTCTCTCAAAAACACCCTCTACCTCTTGCCATCTTGTTTCATCGAGCAGCGGCTCCAGCTCATTCAATAACTGTTCAACACGGTCTCTGATTATGTCTACCTGTTCTGATGTTAACTGCAAAGTACCTGTTCTCGCTTTGACTATTTCTACCTGCTCGTCTGTGAGCTGCAGCTTCTCTTTCAATGTATCAGGAAGATCGTACATAGCTCCGTAGGGATCTTCCCCTCGTGCACAGCTCGAGAGCAGAATCACAGAGACCAAGACAACAGAAGCCAATATACGCCCGATCTTCACCACGATAACACCTCCCGTATTTGCGACGTGCATTGATTCAGACACGAGTAACCAATCTCAGTGAGCCACGACAAATGATCTTGGCTAATTCGGTTACACACACTGGGCTCGATATGACTGTAACTGAAGCGCCCATTCGACGTGCACATATTCCCATCGATCTCAGCTGACATCCGAGCACTATTGTACATCAATATTGAATGAACTGGCAATGCCTCATTCGCCTCAGATGCAGACCAGCGGGAATGCCCTCACCGCTCTCCGCCGAACTCCCACACACTCCCACCTCCCGCCCTCGCTTCCGCTCGGTCGGGCGCTCCGGCTGCGCCGTCGCTGGCTCGGCAGCAGTCTATCAGACCGGTGCTATGATCTTTGCACAATAAGCCAAATTGTGTATTCGAGATTTAGTTCCTAGTTATGCTTCAGTTTCAACTACATCCAGTTTGGTATCCACTCGAATTGGTTCTATTTCTACATCCACTGCTACTTCTATGTCCATTTCTTTACGTACTTCTACCCCACGTACTTCTACGTTACTTCTAAGTCCGAATTGTTCGTTTTTTAGTCACAATTTCTAGAAGCGTAGAAGTGTGTGAAGAACTAGCTCACAGATTAGAAGATAGAGCTTGGGACTTGAAACCCGTAGCTAGCAACGTAGAACCACAGGATGATAGAATTACTGCTATGTCATTCCGTACTCAGGAATTGGCGTAAATTTGGCGTAAAGATGTTTGGGATGGGCCGGGACATAATGGGACTTTACGAACAAAACGGGATCCTATGTACAGACCAGAGAACCCCATCTCGTAGCTGACACCGGCCTTTGGCAGAACTGACCCCAAGTTGCTTCCATTGACAATGGCTTTCATCCTAGTGGCGATTATTGGACAGGGCATGTGTCCTGTAATTTTCGTAGAAAGGGGGTGTTCACACATCATATGATAAACATGAAGTTTGGAGCGATGGTTCGGGCTAGAACTCCAACTGCTCAGATCAATGAAGTCCTTTGTGGAATCCTCTGTCATAATATCTGTGTTCTTCTCCAGAGCATATATGAACTTCGGCTTGAGCCAACCTTCTGGGCTAATGAGGTAAAACATGCTGAAGTGCCAAAAGCCCTTATCAATTTCCGTCTTGACTGACACTTTGACTTGGTGATTCCCCCTGTTCATCTTCCTTGTCCTTTCTTATGTCTCCAGCTAGTTTCTTGATGCTTTCGGCCATTTGTCTGATGCCCTCACTCATCTGTTTAATATCCTCACTATTTTGCTTGATACCCTCACTGTTTTGTCTAATACCTTCGCTTACTTGCTTTATATTCTCCTTAAGACCCTCGCCATTGGCTGTTAATAACTCGTCTAACTCTTTGTGCATCCGAAATTCTTGGGTAATACGAAGGGCTTTAACCGTCGCCCAGATAGCGAGAACTGCCAAAAAACCGAAAGCTACTAGCATATTAGCACCTGTGTGTTCGGCGATTCTGCTCCAAAAGGTTGCGAAGTTTGGAGATGTATCCCAAATACCCTTGAAATGGTAGTATAAGATAATGACAGCGAAAGCAAGAAGAATTGGTTCGGTAACCACTTCAGCGACGTACCTCGGAAGCGACATGACAGGTTTATCAGAAGCATCTTTATGTGTTGACTTAGCCATATTATTAACCCCCCTTATTCAGAGCTGTGGCCTATCTTCGACCACTAAGTCCTCCTCTAATATTAACGTATTCTTCGCCTTATGATGAGAAAGTAAACCAGGGTGAGGATGAGCACCGCTATGGCGACTATGATGACAATGAATGTCCATAGGGCCAGGAGTCCAGCTCTAAAGGAGCGGGGTGCTGTCCAGTTGCCTGCGTTCTCCGCGCCATCTACAGCTCGCACAATCCAGTAATAAGTGCCGTAAGGCAGCGCATCTGTCGCATTCAGTGTATAGTTCGTTCCGGTTATGTTGCTAACTGAAACTATTGGGTCGACGAATTCTCCGCTGTTGGTGACATTTTTGCTTGTAGCTATCTGCAGGCTATAGTAAACTCCACTCTCATCGGATACCGCTGACCACTCAAATGTCGGCGTCACCTTGGCTATGAGTCCAACCCGGGTTCCGTTGGATGGTGATTTGACTTCCGGCACAGGTGGAGGGACTGATTCCATGGTGAAGATAGCTGTGCCATTATTTCCGGCAGCATCCCGGGCTGTCACTTGGCGCGCGCCGCGTTGGCTCTCAGGCACGACAAAATTTACACCAAAGTTGCCGTTGTCGTCGGTCGTGGCTGTTGCTTTCTGGATACCATCGTACTCTATGACCACATTTGCGTTGGTGGCAAATCGGTAGCCAGTGACGGTCAGGTTTGTGCCCACGTGTCCATTGTCGGGGTCGAGCGTAGTATAGGGTCCTCCGCCGTAGGCTTGTACGGGCGCAGCCAGCAGGGTAATACTTACAACGCAGATGGCGAAGACAATCAGCCATCGAATCAGCAACCGCATCTGACTGCCCTCCTTTGTGCCATTATAGACTAAAATGACGCTAGAAGATAAGTGCTGTATTGACTAAAACCTATAGCCAGGAGATTGGTGTGGACGCTTGAATTATACAAATAGCCAAGTAGTGCAGTGCAAATTGATATATTGGCGCTCTTTAACTACAGGGAGGGGAACCCATACTTTACTGCGAAGAACTCTTTGTAGTGGTCGAGAGCTCCTGTTAGTCTTCTAACAATATCCTGGACAGATATTCTAAACACATCAGGCCTCTCCACCCCTCTTGCTTCTGTTAGGTAGCTCCTAAGGCGATCGAAGTCATTGTCGGGTCCCCAGAACGCGCTATTCCGTTCGTCGGCAGCCAAGACAAAGATCCCTCTTATTTCTCCATCTGGATTCTCCGCTGAACGCTTTTTTGCGACCATCAGGTTTCGTAGGGCCTGATAGAACATGTTCAAGGGGCATCGCTGGATGTCGTCTGCCTGCGAATCTGCTACTTTAGTAGGGTCAAGCAGGCCATACTGAGCTCCTAGATGCCAGTATCGTGTTCCCACCTTCGCAAGGTAACACAGGTGGCCTTTGTTCCTTCGCACATACTGGAGACTGCCGTAGCTGCCATCGCAATTACCCATCTTTGGCTGGCGGCATTGCCCAAATCCGGCCTCAGTGAATTTGAATTCGATCGTGCAGACCTTGCCTTGTGCAGTACGAAGATACAGGTCTATGGACGTGGCTCCACGCCTTTCTCTCAAGTCTCTTGCTACGTTCAATTCGAGCACCGCTGCAGTTTCAATTCCGAAATCGAATTTCGTGTGAAGCCCACATTCGCGAAGACTATCTCTCAATACCTCGAACAACGGCGCGAAGTTGTCGTGTTTCTTCATAGGCAGCACTAGATTCCAGCACAGGGCCTGAGAGCTCGCCATATGTCCAACAAAATCATGTACAGCGATTTCGGAGGCTGCATCATCATATTTCCGCTCGACCTTACCACTAATCAAATCTTCCGCTTGGCTTCTGATATCTGGATGGAAGTTCAAATATCGGAACTCTGGCGTGAAGACAAAATGCCATCTGGGATGTGATACAGTCTCATCGTCTGGAATCGGGAGGCTGCATCTTTGTCTCAGCCATGCCAAGTAGTTTCCGGTCCTGTCGTTGATGTAATACCTGAGTTCAGTGGGCGACATATTATCTTTTGTCATTACCGCACCTTTGCCATTCAGATTGTAGGTCCATAATCTGCCTGTTCAGAAACAGTATATGCTTATTCTATCACGTTCAATGCAGGGGTGTAGGTGCGAACAATCAATCGTGAGGAGACTGCACATTACATCTTTTCGTGTGATAACTATCAACTGTTTCACTTCCTTGAGGAACAAGAGAACCTGACTTCACTACTGATTGAACGGATGCGGATGTTTTGGTAAAATTAACATAACAAAGCTGCTTGGTAAGGAGGGTAAAAAATGCCTGAACAACATAAGCCTGGTGAAAAAGCGAAGGAATCCGGACAGTATCCAATTATTGGACCTCGTGGAGGCGAGACTGGAGAGGAAAGAACAGTAGTGAAGGGAGAGCCATTTCCCCCAACACCCAAGCCAGGTCAGACTTATGGTAAACCCGACAAGACAAAGCATTAATTAATAACACAACAAACAGCCAGATAGTTTAAGTGACCATCAAGGTTGCCACGCTAGGTGTACAACGTGCAGCCAAGAAGAGATTAAAACGGTGTATTGCTAGGGAGTATCGTTGCTGCTGTCCAACTAGTCTAAGAATCTCTCCCAAGCCTTAAGCCAGAGCCTTGCCACCGACTCTACGGCATCGTGAAATATACAGTTCGTAATGTCCTTGAATTCCTCACTCTTCGCTGCGACCAGGGCATCTGCGTCTCTATATGGGCCATCAATCCATTTCCTAGATAGTGCATAAGAAGTCCTGGTAATATAAACCATCTCTTGCCACTCGTCTCCAGTGGTTTTGGAGATTGCGGGGTTCAGCCTATATTTGTCATCTTTTTCAATCCCTATAATTGAATCATTTGGTAGCGAGTTCACCACCTCATCGATAGACTCCATCAAGTACTCATGAAGCATCAGTTTATTCTTTTCTGGGAAATACGACTCCCACTTGGCCTCGATGGAAGGATGCAACTCACGTGGTAGTCGTCCCACAGTTGACCTATCGTTGCCGAAGTCTCTCAGGTCGCAGTGTAAAGGCATATGTCCATCGGTTATGTAGTGAGCAAGAATAAAAAACATGAGTGCGATCTCGCGAGGAGAGAATATGGGCGATACTGAAAGGTCCTTGACCTTATGCGCCATGAGGTCATCCGCAAAAGCTTTCGACTTTTCACCCCTTGCATAGAAGATCAAGGGGTAGTCGCTCATTTTTAGCATATCCGCAATTGTCTGGCTTATAGCGATTACTCGATTGGGCAGATGCCCACCGTCGGTGGGATGCGACTTGTATGGCTCCTTCAGGACCGGGGAGTCTTTGGCATATTCCAAGCAAAGGCGTTGGCCCTTGAGTTTCTTCTTAAGTTGTGTATACGGTACCTTCATCCATTGTTGTTGGGAGATGTCGGAGCCTAATCTCTGCGGGTCACTGTCCATCTTGAAGATGTGACCGTACTGCATATCAACAATAAGGGTATCAGGCAGCCAAGCACCCTCCCAGACATCAGACACATAGTAAGATAACAACTCAACCAGTTTCGCTGCCTTGTTTGAGTCGCTAACTAACTTCAGGGATCGAAGAGCTACCCAAGCATGAGCTCGCTGTTTCATAACCGCCTCCTTATTGGGCTTGCCCTAAACTCGTCAGTTAGGCCCAGGGGACCAAAAATGGGGTCCCACAGACACCGAGGCCGGTAACCAAAACATACTATGTAGACGCACGCCTTATGATTTCAATCTACTCTCTGTCTACGCTATTGTCAATATGCCAGACGAAGCTGCGCTATTAAGCTGTGCCCAGCCGGTTGCATAGTGCTCGCCATATTTCCCTGTCCTTCTGCGAGGGCACTTTACAAAACATCGTTTTGTTGCCTGCGAAATATGTCACGAATATTGATATCATCCTGCATTTCATACTAAAGAAGTGGGAACTGTATGAGGTGTGAGGTACCAGATACGCGGTACGGAGCAGGAAATACAAAAGAGCAAGAAATGTAGAAGCGGAGCGCATGATGGAGTGGTAGAGCGGGAACGAGAGAGCAAGGCACAGTGGAGCGGCAGAGCGGGAGCGAGAGAGCAAGGCACAGCGGAGCGGCAGAGCGGGAGCGGGAGAGCGATGCACAATGGAGCGGCAGAGCGAGAGCGGGAGAGCAAGGCACAGCGGAGCGGCAGAGCGGGAGCGGGAGAGCGGAGCGGAAGAGCCGCGACAGAGTAGAGCGAGAGAGCGGAGAACAAGCCCGAGAACAAAGAAGATACTAAGGTGGAATCAAGTGGAACATAGAGACAGACTCCATAGAAACAACCTGGCTAAATGTTTCCTCTTATAGGAGCCTGGTCGTATTCGTGTTGCGGCTCGTAATTCCAGAAGTTAATCGCATTACTAGGATTGCGTGTCCATAAGTATCTTTTCTCTCTCAGACTAACACCCATCTTACTCTGTCTACACAGCGAACAGAATTTGCCTATGAGCTTGTAGCGATTTTGCTTGGTTTCAATAGTATCGTCTATCGCATCCATTCCAGAAATGAAATCAGGCAAGTGTAATTGTTCGTCATTCCCCCAAGACTCCAGCCATTGTAGACAATGCTGACCCTCTTCCCGACTGAATCTGGCCATGCCAGCAAATAAATCAGCAAGCTGAATGAGAGGTTCTCCTACTGAGTCAGTCGGCTCAATTTCATTAAACTTCATTGATTGAATGTCTTCCTCCAAATCAAATAGAGAAGGCAAACGACATATAGAAGGCAACAATGGCGTTCTATTCAGAAAACTTGCAATATCGTGCCAGTTGATCTCAGAATTGGTATCCGGGTAGAAGTGCCAATCCACATGTTTCCACTGCCTCGCTGTATGCGTCAGTAGCCTATAATACATAATCCCTACATTAGCAACATCGTCTCTGCCTCTTATTGCATGGCGCAAATCCTGGGTATCCCAAATAAGAACGTCTATCCTGCATTTTTGTCGACTTGTATACTCTCGAACAGAACATCCAATGAAACCTTGTGCTGTCAGTATTTTAGGGCGGTGGGTTCTGACCTCGCTAAATTTGATTTCAGCGACATGATTTTCGTTTAAAATGAGTTGAAGCCTCTCTCTGAGTTGCAAAAGATGCACAGTTGGCCCAGATATTAACGCAATAGCCTGAAAACGCTTATCAAATAATCCCGTCTCATCGCTATATATTGAGAACGTATTGCTATTATCCATGATGCGTGTGTCATTTAAGAGTTATAAATAGTTGTTTATTTTCCATTATATCAATTTGCAGAATATGCCTGCGGAGATTCTTGATCCAGGTCAGAATGATGCACGTGTTGGCTGTTTAAACAAACTGACGAAATGTACACTCACAACAAGAAAGAACAACCAATGAAACCGCAGAGTCTCTACTCGAGTTCACCAATTTGCTTTCTCCTTGTCCTCATGATTGACCGACGCACTGAATAGAAACTGGTAGCCTTGCTGTCAACTTCGCGAGCTTTCTTGAGTAGTTCCTGAACTTTCTGTTGGTCGGCTCCTTCCTTCTCCAGCCTGTATGCCTCATATAAATAAGGCAAAGCTGGGCTCAATTCATCTGGAAAAGGGGTCCTAATTGAATCTTCGAATATTCTTTGCCAATCATAACGAACGTATGACCTGGCAACCTCATTGCCTTGTCTGTACTTACTTGCCTCCCTGGAGGGATGAGGTCCCTTCTCTGCAGGTGAATGAGGCATATTCGGAGATGCTATTTCAACTGATTGCTCCGAGGTTGCTTCTGCTAGTTCCCCTTTCCCTTCGCTTACCCAATCAGTTGGAACATAATCAGGCGGTATTTGGTATGTCTCATCACAGATTCGAACCCACAACACTCTCGATATTTTAAATGTTCTCTGTGCACTCCGATAATGACAGTAGGCATCAAAGTATTCGTTCCCGAGACCGTAGATGTCGATATCCCTAACCTTTATCGCTGGCTCTCCAGGCATAGGGTTACCCGTTTCATACTCCATTGTTACGCGAAGCTTCTTTGTGTATCCTAATCGGAGCAACTCCACTGTTTTGCTCTCTGTACTCCGTGCCTTGCTAGCGACTTTGGTCGTAGTCAGCTGGCGCGATGTGTTTTGAGAAGGCCTCCTTCTCTGACTAAGCCAAACCACAAGAATGATGAGGGCAATTAATAGGATTACAATCCAGCCCATTTACTGTATTTCCACTGACTCAAAGAGAGCGAGTATACCGACATTGGTTCTCTGTGTCCTTATACCCAGAGCATCCCAAAAATACACCTGTTCTGCTTTGTCTAATCTCCATTTTCCTTCCGCATTTCTGGCAACTTCTAGCCTCCGGAACTATAGCTTGTTCGAGGTCATCTCGTTTCACGTTCGCTGTTAAATTACACTTATCACACTTGTAGAAAGGTCCAAAACGTCCCTTAGGTACGACTTTCATACTGCGGCCACACCCACTGCACAATCTTGGTGGTATTTTGCTTACATCGATGGCTGGGACTAGGCTTTCACCCTCTTCTCCTGGCGTTTGAATTCCACACTCTTTCATCACTTGCTTGGTAAAATCTTCGTTTTCTAAGCGGAACATAAGCTCTCGCGTGTTTCTATGCGAGAGCGGGTTGAGGCTGCCAAACCAGACAATCCGGCCGTCTATGACTATCACCTTCTGATGCATTGACGGTCTAGGGGTTACCTTGATACCAATCTGTGCAAGGTAGCTAAGCATTTTCTCGGTATCGTTCTTGTCCGACATGCCCTGTTGATATGGCGGACGAGTTAGCACCTCCAATTTGATTCCCTGCTCCAACTTTGTTCTGAACAGGTCAACATATGTTTGAAGGCGCTCTCGGGTGACAAACGGACTCATAATAATGACATATCGCTTGGAGCCTTCTAAGTCATGCTGGAGTCCAGAATGAAATCCGTCCTCTGTCCAGAGCGAGCTAGCTGCGCCGGTCGTTGTCTCGGGATGCCACAGTGCCTCTTGTGCTTGACGGACTGCTGGGTCAGAGTAACCAGGTATAAGTTGCTCCGCTGGGAATATTCCTAACTCACTCTCAAATAGAACTTTGTAGATTGACCAATTCTTGTCTAGTCTTGCTTTCAGAAATGAAAGGTTCGCAATTATCGCTAACTTCTTCTTTGCTCGGCTGCAGGCAACGTTGATTAGACGTGCACCCGATTGCTCGTCAAGGTTTTTTGATTCAATGCTACCTTTTAACAATATTCCTACAGGGAGTCCAGTGCTATCTACAAGATCACATATTATCAGGTCTTTTTCACTGCCTTGAAAACGGTGGACATTCGAAACCACAACCTTTCCTTTCTCAGCGAACCCCCTGAGTGTAGGGTCCGTGTCGACCAGTGCTTTAATCAGGCGTGTCTGTGCCTTGTAGGGTGTTATTACTCCTATATTCTCGAAATCTCGAATTGCGATTTGACAAAGCTTCACTGCCAGAACGGCATGATACAGATTGAATCGAGAATGACTGCTGGTCCAACTGCACCACGGGTCTATCGCAGATGTATCGTAGACTCCGGCATAGACACCGGGGCAAGGCTGATTAAGTTTTATTGCTGATTCCTCAGGTATGCCATCACGTAGTCGGTCACCATAGAAGACGCTACTGATTATAGCTCGAATCTGCGGCTGCATCCTGTATTGCGTTCTTAGCATTACCATCGGTGAGTATCCCGTCTGCTCCAGTTCCCATTCCTTGTCCATGCCTGCAGCCGCATAAACATCTCTACGTAACCACTCCTTAACTCGGACATCCTTGCTCAGGGCAATAGGTGCCAGTTGGTGGAAGTCGCCAGCAATAGTGGCCGATCTAGTGACTAGGCTACATGCCCAAAAGACGGCGGGTATTGGAGCCATGCTTGCCTCGTCACAAACGACAGTATCAAATCGCCTACCGTACACCTCAGTCATAGTGTATGTTCGGGCGAGGGTAGTCGCGATTAATACTGCCTCGTTTATGATTTGCTGCCTTATTGCTTCAATTTGTCGCTCCAAGTCAGTTATTTGAGTACGCAGGTCATCAATCTTTGCCCGTATGCTGGTAATCTCACCTTTAAGGGCATCTGGTGACACGGATTCCTGCTTTAGCGTTTCCTCAATTTGTCTGGCTTCCCCATGCAACCTCTCTAGGTCGCCGATTGTTTCCTTGAGTCTTGCTTCCGCTTGAGTTTTCTGGTCAACCAGAGCGTCGCGTTGTGCCGCCAGGGTTGAAAGAGCGTTTTCTATTCTATTAAGCGTCATTCCTCGAATAAACCTCACCACTCCCAGCATCGTCTTTGCCCTCTGAAGTCGTTCTTCTTCCCGCTGCAAAGTTTCTGTAACGATAGACACCCTA
>Ga0315277_10010002_pt1 | contig 12066 bp, 10 predicted proteins | sample YL17G05_15_MG_FD_203695 | JGI IMG/M metagenome (GOLD analysis project Ga0315277, IMG submission 203695) | Sediment microbial communities from Yellowstone Lake, YNP, Wyoming, USA - YL17G05_15 | ecosystem: Environmental > Aquatic > Freshwater > Lake > Sediment | place: USA: Wyoming | collected... | reverse complement strand
AAGCCTTTTTCGTATCGTGTGCCAGCAAACCTCTTTACCCGTAAGACAGAGGTGTGGGACGCCAAGGGGAGCGTTGTGAAAGTTGTGGCCGATCTCGCCATCTCTGATGAAGTGCCGCCCCAAGGCGTTCCGACCGGGCCAAGAAGCGTCGACTGGCAGCCGCTGCACAAAGCAAAACTCATTTGGGTTGAAGCCCTCGATGGCGGCGACCCAATGAAAAAGGTGCCGTTCCGTGACGCTGTGATGACCATTGATGTCCCCTTCCCCGGGACACCTCTGGAGATCATGAAAGTCCAATTTCGCTACAGCAACCTTGACTGGACTGCAATTCCCGACAAAGCGTTTCTTACTGAGACAAACCGTGACCGACGGTGGCGGACGACTTCACTTGTCGATCTGGCAAGACCAGCTGAGCCGCGAAAGGTTCTCTTTGATTTGAGTGTAAATGATTCGTATCGCGATCCAGGCCGCCCGGTGTACGAGATCCGCCCCAACGGCGAACGCGTCATGGTTCAGGACGGGGATTGGATCTATCTGTCCGGCAACGGTTCCTCCGAGCAGGGGGACCGGCCGTTCCTCGACAAATTCAATATCTCGACGCTCGTGAAAGAAAGGCTGCATTGGTCCGGTGACAAGTGCCTTGAGAGGTTCGTGGGCTTCGCGAAAAATTCACGAACCAATATCATCACGCGCTATGAAACGAAAAGTGAGGTTCCGAACTACTTTCTGAAAGATCTGAAATCGGGGAGCAAGAAGGCGCTCACGGAGCTCGTAGATCCAGCACCGCAACTCACCGGGATGTACAAAGAGCTCATCAAGTACAACAGGTCGGATGGTGTGGCGCTCTCCGGAACTCTTTTCCTTCCGCCGGGGTATCAAAAAGGGACGAAGCTTCCGCTCCTCATCTGGGCGTATCCGATGGAGTACTCGGACCCGGGCACTGCAGGACAAGTTCGCGGATCGGCAAACGGATTCACTTTCTTCAGGGGTCCGACGCCTCTCTTCTTTGTGACACAGGGCTACGCGGTTCTCTTGGACGCAACCATGCCGGTTGTTGGCGATGCGGAAACGATGAACAACACGTTTATCGAACAAATCGTGTCTTCCGCCAAAGCAGCGATCGACAAGCTCGATTCTATGGGCGTCGTCGATCGCAAACGAGTAGTAGTGTCCGGGCACAGCTATGGGGCGTTCATGACCGCGAACTTGCTTGCCCATTCTGATTTGTTCGCGGCCGGTATCGCTCGTAGCGGCGCCTATAATAGGACGCTGACACCATTTGGTTTTCAGAGTGAGCGGCGGTCGTTCTGGGAGGCCCCTGATCTCTACATGAAGGTCTCGCCCTTCACCTACGCGAACCAAATCAAGCGTCCGCTACTCCTCATTCACGGTGAAGCTGATAACAACGCCGGGACACACCCGATCCAGTCCGAGCGGCTGTTCCAGGCCATTCGGGGACACGGCGGGACGACCCGACTCGTTGTTCTTCCATTCGAGTCGCACGGATACTCTGCCCGCGAATCTGTGCTTCATGTGCTTGCCGAAATGTTTGAGTGGGCAGATAAATACGCGAAAAACAAGCAATAACACGGCGGCACTATGCGGTGGGCAGGGGGAACCGCGAACAGTCAATTGACGTTCGAGAGAGAGCAAGGGGATCGAACAAGGATAGTGTCCGGATCATTTCGTCAATTTGTTGAACGGAGGCTGGCATGCTTAATTCTTTTTCGCGGATGATGGTTGTTTCAGTGCTGCTCGTACTCCTGCTCCTCGGGGCGGGGGCGAGAAAAAAAGTGAGCGATTTCACGCTTGATGACTATAACGGGAAAAAGCACTCCCTGGCGGACTACAAGTCCTCAAAAGCAATCGTGCTGATGTTTATCGCGACACAGTGCCCTGTATCAAATGCCTACAACACCAGGATGGTGGAACTTCAGAAAGACTATGCGTCGAAGGGCGTGGCCTTCATCGGCATCAATTCCAACAAGCAGGAGAGCGCCGAAGAAGAGAAGAATCATGCCAAGGAGCATGAGTTCGTGTTTCCCATTCTGAAGGATTGGAACAATGTCATCGCCGACAAGCTCCAGGCCTCTGTGACCCCGGAGATATTTGTCCTGAATTCCGGATTTGAGGTGCTCTATCACGGCCGGATTGACGATTCTCAGCGTGAAAACAAAGTTGCTTCAAAAGACTTGCGTGCCGCATTAGATCGCATTCTCTCGGGCAAATCAGTCGAGGTTGAAGAGACAAAGGCATTTGGTTGCACGATAAAGAGAGTGCAATGATGGTTTTCGCGGCAAGAGTATTCTTTTTCTTTCTCTTTGCTGCCTTCTTGTTCGGATGCCGATCCGGATCTGAACGGGGAGGAAAACCAGGCTTGGCAGTCCAAGACTCAGTTTCGCTTTCCGACATCGAAGTTGCGAAGCTCGATGCTCAAAGGCTGTCAAGACTTATGAGGGAAAGAAATGGGAAGATCCTCTTTCTAAACATTTGGGCGACGTGGTGCGCCCCGTGCGCCGAAGAATTCCCCGATCTTACAAAGCTGTATCGGGCATTCGGGGGAAGGCCTGTGGATGTGGTAGGGATTAGCGCTGATTTTGACGACGAAGTCGAAAGCAAGATCATCCCGTTCCTGAAAAAGCAAGGCGTCCCATTCCGTGTCTACGTAGCATCGTTTCGGCGTCAGCAGGATTTTATCAATGCGATAGACCGATCGTGGAGCGGAGCACTTCCTGCTTCTCTCATTATTAATCCTCAGGGAAAGCGAAGTTTCTTCCTTGTGGGGAAGGGGACGTTCGAACAATTCAAGAAGGAAATTGAAAAAACCATGGGAGGCTTATGAACCCGGAACCGATGTCAGAAGGGGGGCGGGAGATCCTTGGGGGGAAGATGCATTGTCGAGCGACTCTCGTTTCGTTACTTCTGTTGATTTCGCTCTCGTTGCTCGTCGCGCAGGAGGACCTTTTCAAGACAAAGTTCGTCGACGGCCTTAAGGCATTGTCGGCGGCTCCTGATGCGGTGGTGGGTGTTGCGATCAAGGATCTTCGGAATGGCGATGAGATTGTCATCAATGGTGATGAGATATTTCCACAGGCAAGTGCGATAAAAATCCATATCCTTGCGGAAATGTACCGCCAGTCAGAGCAGGGGAAATTCCGGCTCACGGATATCATGACCGTGCCACCCGCAGTGCGCGTGCAGGGGAGTGGCATTCTCAACGAGTTGGGGACTTCCAGCGTTTCAATGAGCATCAGAGACTACGCTATCCTGATGATAGTGCTCAGTGACAACACGGCTACAAACCTGATGATTGAACGGGTCGGGATGGAGAATGTGAACCGTTCCCTGCAGAGCATTGGCGCGCGCAACACGAAGCTACAACGCGTGATGATGGATCTGAAAGCTGCCACGGAGGGGAGAGAGAACATCAGCACTCCGCGGGATGTTATGAAGGTTCTGGAGCTGCTGTATCGGGGGGAGCTTGTGAGCAAGAGCGCAAGCGGAGACATGCTCGCGATTCTCCGCAAGCCGAAAGAAGGTCCTCTGAGAGCGGGTCTTCCCGAAACGGTCGACCTGGCCGACAAAGCGGGTGACGTGGAAGGTGTAAAATGCGATGTCGGCATTGTGTACCTGCAGGACGCACCTTACATCATTTGCGTCATGACCAAACTCTTGCAGAGAGAAGATGACGGAGCAAAGATCATCACTGATGTCTCGCGCCTGACCTACCAGTATTTTGAACGGAAAACAAACTCTAACCAGTTCGGCCGACGAATCCGCCGTTGACTCGCTCGCGGCGGTTCACATTCATCAGCTCCCGCTTTGATGTCCCGCAGGACGAATCGACGAATCTTTGTTCTGGGGGGATTTTTGTGTACCTTTGTAACGTATGAGCAAGAACAGTGACATAACGGTGGTGGTTGCGATGAGCGGAGGGGTCGATTCTTCGGTCACGGCAGCCCTGCTGAAGGAGCGGGGCTATCGAGTCATCGGGATCACCATGAAGACCTATGATTTCGATGAGGTCGGCGGCAACATCTCAAACGAGGCCAGTTGTTGCGGGCTAGGTGCTATGAATGATGCCCGTGCCGCGGCGGCAAAGCTTGAAATTCCGCACTATGTTGTCGACTTCCGTCAGGAGTTTGGACACCACGTCATTGACAATTTCGTGAATGAGTATCTTCAGGGCCGGACGCCAAATCCCTGTGTGATCTGTAATCGGGAGATCAAGTGGGGTGCGCTACTCAGGAAAGTCGACGCTCTGGGCGCTCAATACCTGGCCACGGGCCACTACGCGAAGCTCCGGTTTGATGAATCCGTGCAGCGGTATGTTGTTTCGAGAGCATTGTTCGGTCACAAGGATCAGTCGTACGCTCTGTGGGGATTGTCGCAGGATGCCCTGAGGAGAACCTGGTTCCCTCTGGGGGAGATGACCAAACCCGAGGTTCGTGAGTTGGCTCAGCGCTTCGGGCTGCGGAACGCCGGAAAAGAAGAGAGCTACGAAATATGCTTTGTCGCCGACAACAATTATGAGCGCTTTCTGAAGGAGCGCGTCCCCGACCTGGAGAAGCGCGTCGCTGCGGGCGATATCATTATGAACGGAAAGATCGTCGGCAGACACGATGGGTATCCGTTCTACACCATTGGCCAGCGAAAAGGAATCGGTGCACATGGCAAGCCTGTCTATGTCACCGGGATTGACAAAGAAGCGAACAGAATCTCTATCGGCCCCGGTTCCGAGTTGATGCACACCGGGTTGATTGCCCGTCAAACAAACATGGTCGGCAGGTCAGCAATCACGGATGGCATGCCGGTGCAGGCCAAGGTGCGCTACAAGGATGACCCGACGCCAGCGCGAGCATACAACGAAGCTGGCTGGGGGTTCCGTGTCACATTCGAGAATCCGAAGCGGGCCATCACCCCCGGACAGTCCGTTGTTCTTTACGACTCCGGCGATGTGGTGGCGGGGGGTGTCATTGAAAGCGTGATTTCTTGATGAATTTGTGCTAGTTTTGCCGATGAGGCCGGCCCACACCCATTCCAGCTCCTGGGGGTCGGCTTTGCTGTTTCTTGTGGAAAGGCGCATGCCGGCCTATTTGAGCATCTTGGGACGGGGCGCGCAAAGCGCCGATGGAGCCGGAATGAGAAACTTTCTCATTTGACAACCGTTTATCATCAGTTCAGCGTGGAACAACAACCCGACGATTTCCAGCTCATAGAGGCCTTCCGTAAAGGCGAGGAAAAAGCGTTTGAAGAGATCGTCCGGCGCTACCAGCGCCAGGTCGCGAACATCATCTACCTGACCTTGGGAAGCAGAGAAGAGGTCGATGATCTCAGTCAGGAAGTATTCGTTCGCGTATTTCGATCTTTGGAGAGATTTCAGTTTGATTCCTCGCTGTACTCCTGGATCTATCGGATCGCCGTCAACCTCTGCATCGACGAGATTCGAAAGAAGAGGATTCGGAAGCTGATCCCACTCGAGTTCATGACCGAAAGGAAACTCGAGCGGGAAAAACGTACGAAGGAAACCACGACCGGTTCCGATGAGCTTCTGCAGAAGGAGAAGAAAGAGGTTATCAGGGAGGCGCTTGCGAAGCTCGCTCCGAATCAACGGGCGGTGATCTTGTTGAGAGAATACCAGGATCTCTCCTATGGAGAGATAGCGAAGACCTTAAGGATCTCGCCCCAGGCAGTGAAATCGCGGATATTCCGGGCACGCCAAGAACTCAGAGACATCCTGAAAGACTATTTCGAGGAGCGAACATGAAGCATAGGATCTTTGAACAACGGCTCTCGGCCTATGTCGATCGCGAGCTTGCCGCGGAACAGATGGAGAGCATGCGCGAGCACATTGAAGCGTGCGAAATCTGCCGGCGCCGCTTGCAAGAACTTCATGCAATTCGCAATCAGATCCGGGCATCTGCGACGCTGACGATGCCTGACAATTTCTTCTATTCCGTGCGAAGTGCAATACGGCGTGAGGAGCGGGAATCAGTGGCTTGGCTTGGCACAGAGCGGTTAGCGCGCAACGTGGTTGTCGGACTCTGCATTCTTGTCCTTGGGATGCTCGCCTTCGAATCGTACCTCAAGCCCCAACAATCGATTGGGGTAGACCGGTACTTCACCGGGGAGAGTGCAGATTCTACGGCTCAAGCCGTCATCGGAAGTCAACAAGAGCTGTCGAAAGCAGATGTTTTGATGGCTGCTCTCACAAAATGAGGTTCGCAAGTATGGAACTCAAGACAAAGACCTTTTTGTTCATCGTGATTAGTTTCCTGCTGGGCGGAGTAGCTGGCTGGTACGTCGGAAGGAACTACTTCCCGCGGCAATCGGAACGCCATCGCCCCTCCTGGGCAGAAGTGCAGAAGCAATTCTCAGATCGTTTGAAGCTGGATGCCGCCCAGACGGTGAAGGTCGATTCGATCACGGAGGCTTTCCGGGGGAGCTTCAGTCAGGTCCAGGCCCAGTATATGCAGCTCTTCCATTCAAAACGAGATACGCTGCGGATGTCCATCCGTGCTGTCCTGACTCCTGAGCAAAACAAGCTGTTCGATGAATATATCAAAGAGACGGGCCAACGCGAGGGAAGACGACGTGAAGGTCCCGAGCGATAACCGGTCTGTCGCGGGTCGGTGATGCGATGAAAGAGTAGATGCAAGAACCACAACCTAGAAGGAGCTGTGCTTCATGAAGAGAATCTATGTGTACGGAGGAGTTGCCATTGTGGTGCTGGTCGTGCTCGGGTACATGTTCCTGGGCAACGGGAAGAAGGTGGACACGTCCGCTGTTGGGCAGGTGCAGCGGTTGGTCAAGGTCATCCGTGGAGACCTGAATCTCACCGTCTCCGCCAACGGGGTTGTGCAGCCGATTAACAAAGTTGAGATCCGTTCGAAAGCGGGCGGGCAAATCCTGGCGCTCAACTTTGAGGAAGGTTCCTACGTGCAGAAGGGGGACTTGCTCGTCATCGTCGATACGACGCAGACGAAGAATGAATACGAACAGGCGAAAGCGGATCTCGCGTCTGCGACGCAGGCTGTCGCACAGGCCGAAAACAACAGCCGCCGCTCTAAAGAGCTCTACGAAAAGAAACTCAGCTCCGATCAGGAATTTGACCAATCAAAGGTTGACCTGGTAAGGGCTCAAACGTCTCTCGTTCGTGCGAAGGCGGCGCTCTCCACAGCGGAGGACAAGCTGCGTGATACGCGGGTTCTTGCCCCTATTACGGGAGTGATCCTGTCGAGAAGTGTCGACCTGGGACAGATCATCGCCTCCGCAGTTTCGAACGTCGGCGGCGGCACGGTTCTGGCCACCGTCGCTGACATGGAAGAAGTCTATGTCAATACGAATGTCGACGAAGTCGATATTGGGAAAGTCACGATTGGTCAAAGGGCGAAGGTCGTCGCTGATGCTTTCCCGGAAGATTCTTTCTCCGGCGAAGTGCTTCGAATTTCCCCGCTGGGAAAAACCCAGCAGAATGTCACGACCTTCAATGTTGTCGTTGTGGTTCGCAACATCGGGGGGAAACTGAAGGCAGGGATGAGCGCGTCGGTCGATATCGAGATCTTTCGTCGCCAGAATGTGGTGCTCGTGCCGAATGAAGCACTGAAGGACCCCAAGAGCGAACAGGGCCAGGCGCTTATGGCCTCTGTGACAGTCGACAGTTCAACGACGAAGCCGGAAGGAGAACAGAAATCCGTTGCCCAGGCTGCACAGAAGGAAGAGAAGGAAATGACGATCGAACAGATACGCGAGAAAATGCAGAGTGCAACCGGCGAGGAGCGGGACAAGCTGCGGGCGCAGTTACGTGAGAAGTTTCAGAAGCTGTCCCCTGAGGAACGGCAGAAGATGTTCAGCCAGTTTGGAGGACGGATGGGTGGAGGTCAGCGGGGAGAAGGTGGCCAGGGGAGTGGTGGCGGAGGCATGATGAGCGGCCAGGGAAGCGGAGACGCGGGTACGCGTCAGCGGCGTCTATCGCAAGTGAATAACCTGAATGAGACAAAGGAGCGGGTGGTGCTGTTGAAGGAGGGGGACAAGTTTGTGGCTCGCCTTGTGAAGGTTGGTGCGAGCAATTTTGACTACGCCGAGGTCCTTGAAGGATTGAAGGAAGGTGATGAGATTCAGGTGACAACGATATCGCGGGCGAAACTGGCTGCCGAGCAAATGAACGAACGTATGAGAAGTAACAGCGGTCTGGGGGGCATGGCTGGAAGTGGAGGCGGGGGCGGCGGTCGCCCGCACTAAGGAAAACCCTATGAATCTGAAAGAGAGTTTTCTGACAGCACTTGCTGCGCTGTTCGCAAACAAGCTTCGGGCGTTGCTCACAATGCTTGGCATCATCATAGGCGTCGCGGCGGTGATCACCATGATTGCCATTGGCGAAGGAGCGCAGAAGGCGGTCATTGACCGTATCCAATCGCTGGGGACAAATCTTCTCTTTGTGTCTCCAGGAGCGCAGCGTGGCGGCGGTGTTACCGTTATCCAATTTGGGACGAGCGTCCGCATGAAGAACTCGGACGCCACCGCGTTGGTGAACAACGTTCCCGGGGCCGAAGCCATTGTGCCTGAACTCAGCCGTCAGGCGCAGGTGAAGTATCTGAATCGGAACTGGAATACGCGCATCATCGGAACGGTTCCGGAATACGGTGAGGTTCGAAGCTTCAAGGCCTCCTTCGGCAGGTATTTCACCCGTGCTGAAGAGGAAGGTGTGGCAAAAGTCTGTGTCATCGGCCAGACGATCGTCGACAACCTTTTCCCGAGTGCAGACCCTCTCGGTCAGACCATCCGCATCGCTGGCGAGAGCTTCCAGGTCGTCGGGGTCCTCGAGATGAAAGGTCAGAGCGGCTTTCAGAATCCCGATGACCAGATCATTGTCCCGCTCTCAACAGCGCAGCGAAGGATTTTTGGCGTCGATTACCTGTCGCAGATTACTGCCAAGGTGGTCAATGACCAGAAAATGGATGAAGCTTTTCTCGACATCGAGAGGGTGCTTCGCCGGGAACATAAGCTCCGGGAAGATCAGGATAACGATTTCACCATTCGAAACCAGGCAGACATCATCGCGACATTTCAGGAAACGCAGCAAACGTTTACCTTTTTGCTTGCAGGCATCGCGGCGGTATCGTTGCTTGTCGGCGGCATCGGCATCATGAATATTATGATCGTCTCCGTCACCGAGCGAACGAAGGAGATCGGAGTCCGTAAAGCGATCGGGGCACGCCGTAATGATATTATGTTGCAGTTTCTGATCGAGTCGATTGTGATGAGCGTGGCGGGAGGATGCCTCGGGATCGGTGTTGGAATCCTTGCGTCATATCTCATCACGACGTATGGGAATCTCTCGCCGATCATATCCATCAATTCGATCGTTTTGAGCTTCTTTTTCTCCACATTCGTCGGTGTGTTCTTCGGAATCTACCCGGCCTGGAAGGCAGCGGTCTCCAATGTCATCGATGCCCTCCGGTATGAATGACGGCAACCGGGAGTGTTGGAAGATATTGCACAACGTCAAATCTGTTGATATTTTCGGTATCGTTATTCATCTTCAGCAAACCATAAACTTGATGCCATGAAAGAAATATCTCGCACCATAGTTCTCTTCGGAGCGATCTGGTCAGTGATTGTCCTCTCCTCCTGCGGTTCGAAAACAAATGATCCTGCACCGAGGGCGGGAGGCGGCGGACGGGCCTCTCTGATGACCGTGAGTGGTGTCGTTGTGGTGTCCCGCCCGTTGGACAACATTGTGAACTCCTCGGGGACGGTTCTCGCATCGGAGTCTGTGGATCTTGCCGCCGATGCATCGGGGCGGGTCGAATCCATCACGTTCAAAGAGGGGTCGCACGTTCAAAGGAATGACCTGCTGGTGAAGCTCACCGTTGATGACCTGCAGGCGCAGTTAAAGAAGACGGAGCTTCAGATACAGCTCGCGGCAGACCAGGCTGACCGGCAGAAGCGTCTCTTCGAGAGCAACAATAGCAGCAAGGAGCAGTATGAGATTGCGGTCAGCACGCTGGCGACGCTCAAGGCCGATCGCGAGAACCTCATCGCCTCCATCCGGAAGCGTGAGATCCGGGCTCCGTTCGACGGCATCGTCGGCCTCCGTTATGTGAGCGTGGGAAGCTATGTAGCTTCGACGACGCGGATTGCAAGCGTCCAGAAAATCAATCCGCTCAAGATAGATTTTTCAATACCGGAGAAATATGCCGGGAAAGTCCGCGTCGGAGACGTGGTGAAACTCCACAGCGATGAAACGAACCTGGACTTCACAGGAAAGGTCTATGCAATCGAGCCGGAGATCGACCCGACAACGCGCACTGTGCAGTTGCGCGCGATGTGCGACAACAAGCAGGAGACAATTTTCCCCGGCGGTTACGTCCATGTCGAATTACGCCTGCAACAACCAGGCGGTGCGCTGATGGTCCCAACCCAGGCCATCATCCCTGTTTTGAAGGGGCAAACGGTTTTCGTGAAAAAGAATGGTGTGGTTGCCACGGTAGTCGTCAAGACGGGGATTCGCACTTCGTCGGCAGTTCAAATCACGACCGGTCTTTCGGAAGGCGATACCGTCCTCACGACGGGGATTCTGCAACTGCGACCAGGGATGCCGGTAAACGTGACAATCGACTAATGCCGCTCTTCTTCGGCACAAACTGAGATGAACCTTCTATGAGTCTCGCCTCCATAAGTATCAAGCGTCCCGTGCTGGCCATCGTCATGTCTCTGACCATTCTCCTGTTCGGGATCATCAGTTTCACGTTTCTCGGCATACGCGAATATCCCGCGATTGACCCTCCGATTATCAGCGTTCGCACAAGTTATGCCGGGGCAAACGCGAGTGTCATCGAATCCCAGATCACGGAGCCGTTAGAGAAGGCGATAAACGGCATCGCAGGCGTTCGAAACATATCATCGAGCAGCAGTCAGGGGAGCAGCAATATCACTGTCGAATTCAACCTCGACTCTGACCTTGAAGCGGCGGCGAATGATGTGCGCGACAAAGTGTCGGCGGCCGCTCGATCGCTTCCGCAGGACATTGATAACCCCCCGGTTGTGTCCAAAGCAGATGCCAATTCCGATGATATCATTACGCTGACGCTTCAGAGCGATACCAAGAACCTGCTCGAAGTCAGCGACTATGCTGAGAACGTCATAGCCCAGAATCTGCAGACAATTCCGGGTGTCAGCTCCACATCGATACGCGGTCAGAAGCGCTACTCGATGCGACTGTGGATGGATCCGAAGAAACTTGCGGCGTACGGGCTTACGCCGCTTGACGTTCGGAGTGCGTTGAGCCGTGAGAATGTCGACTTGCCCTCCGGGAAAATATCCGGCGACCAGACGGAGATGATCGTCAATACTAAAGGGCGGATGCGGACGGAGGAGGAATTCAATAACCTCATCCTGAAGGCGGGCGCGAACAGGACAGTTCGCTTTAGCGATGTCGGTTACGCTGTTCTCGGCCCTGAAAACGAGGAATTCATCCTGAGGCAATCGGGTGTCCCGATGGTTTCCGTCGGTGTGATCCCGCAGCCCGGTAGCAACTACATCGAGATAGCGGACGAATTCGCCCGCCGCTTCGAGCAGATCAAGAAGGAGCTGCCGGCCGAGTACAGGATGGACATCTCCATTGACAACACTCGCTTCATTAAGCGGTCTGTGAAGGAAGTCCAGGAAACGATTCTCATCGCTGTCAGCCTCGTCATCTTCATTATTTTTATTTTCTTCCGCGATTGGGTCATCGCCATTCGCCCGTTGATTGATATCCCCGTATCGCTCATCGGGTCGTTCTTCATCATGTATATCATGGGCTTCTCGATCAACATACTCACTCTGTTAGCCATCGTTCTGGCGACTGGCCTTGTGGTTGACGACGGTATTGTCGTGACCGAGAATATTTTCAAGAAGGTCGAGCAGGGAATGACTCCGACCGAGGCGGCATTCGCCGGCTCGAAAGAGATTTTCTTCGCGGTGATATCGACCTCCATCACACTTGCCGCCGTGTTCCTCCCGATCATCTTCCTGCAGGGATTTGTCGGGCGGCTGTTCCGGGAGTTCGGACTCATCATTGCC
>Ga0315277_10010001_pt1 | contig 12068 bp, 12 predicted proteins | sample YL17G05_15_MG_FD_203695 | JGI IMG/M metagenome (GOLD analysis project Ga0315277, IMG submission 203695) | Sediment microbial communities from Yellowstone Lake, YNP, Wyoming, USA - YL17G05_15 | ecosystem: Environmental > Aquatic > Freshwater > Lake > Sediment | place: USA: Wyoming | collected... | reverse complement strand
GTAACTGATAAGATTATTCTTGCAGCAGCGAAATCCCATCCTAAAACACTACCCGTATATACTATTGCTAAAATGTTCGTAGCAGGAGCGGTGTATAGAAAAGCTATTGCTGGACCAATACCTGCGCCTTTCTTTTTTATTCCAGCAAACAATGGCAGTATGGTACAAGAACATACTGCAAGCAATAAACCAGCCACTACTGACAATGGATATGCTTTGTATTTTGGGACTTTACTTCCAAGATATTTTGTTATTTTTTCCTTGGGAAGCAAAGCAGACATAGCACCTGCGATGAAAAATGCTGGAACAAGACAGGTGAGCACATGGGCTGAAAGATATTCTTGGAGCGCTTGAAGTCCTGCGAGGAGAATATCGATAGGTGTCATGTAAATCAGCGTAATTTTTTCACGGAATCAATGACATCGAAAATCTTCTTATTGGATGCCTTAAGCAGAATTCTTGTTCCTTCTCTTCGTTCATCGACGAGACCAGCGATTTTCAGCACTTTCAAATGTTGAGAAACATTTGGTTGTGATTTCCCAGTGTATGGTATTACCTCACAGATGCATTTTTCACCATCTTTGATACATTCGAGGATTTTCAGTCGTGTCGGATCAGCTAATGCTTTGAAAACATCAACCTCGTTCATAATCAGTATATAAGTAAATTTGAATATTTAAATATTACTATGTTTCATCTTTAAAAATCATATGAAAAATCCATATTTTCGATTTTTTCCTTCTGTTTTAATAACCGTGCTAATTATAACCGTGCTAAATATTTACGCGGGGAGGGAGATTCAGACTCGTATTTGTTAACAAATATGTTAACATCATATCTGTTGAGCCGTTTTTTCTATGCTCCCTTCGAGAAGGGAACACGAATTTACCAGTAAAAATCATTATAAATTGATAGTATATAACTTGAAAGAAAGGGGTCAAAATGAATTCATACAGAAATAACGCAATAATGGCGGGAGCATTATTTATTATTGCAACGGTTACAAACATGCTGGGTAATCTTTCTATAAAACCTATCCTAGATGCCCCGGATTATCTTATCCAAATCTCTGCAAATGAAAACCTGATGTTAATAGCATTGCTTCTTGTTTTAATCTCGGCTTTTGCATCTGCCGGTATAGCGATTTGTCTGTATCCAATCCTAAAGAAGCATCATGAAGCTTTAGCCCTAGGTTCTGTTGGATTCAGGGTTATGGAGGCTATGCTCTATATTATTGGTGTGGTTGCCCTGCTATTACTGCTCACATTGAGTCAGGAATATGTAACGGCAGGAGCCTCGAATGCTTCCTTATATCAAATTTCAGGCACTTTATTACAGGCGGTAAAAACATGGGCCGGCATGTTGGGAGTGATCGCTTTTGCCATTGGTAGTCTGATGTATTATTATATATTTTATCAATCAAAACTCGTTCCTCGATGGCTATCAGGTTGGGGTTTTCTGGGAGCTGCATTATCGGGTGCATCCGCCGTGTTAGTGATAGCTGGCCTGTTAAATTCTTTGTCGACGGTTTTCATTGTATTTAACCTTCTAATACTCGTGCAAGAAATGGTTCTTGCGGTATGGTTGATAGTCAAAGGATTCAATCCGTCCGCAATTGCTTCCAAGTCTCCTCAGGGGGAATAGTTGAACAACCATGGAACCCCAAGCCACGGGTCGAAGCAAGCGACAGATGTCGTACGAGGTCTACAAGAAGCTGTTCAAACTGACTATTGGGGGAGGATTAGCCTTCTGGGTAGCTAACTTCGCAATTTCCCTGACTCCCATCGCTGCGGAATATAGAACTGCTCTTTCAATTTCTTATCTTCCAATGATTGTTGAATCTTTAATTGGTGGTCTGATTATCGGATTCTTTGTCAGCTATTTTCTGCTTCGATTTTTTGATAAGATTCCAACAAAGAATCCAATTCTAAAATCCGTAATACTAAGCCTCATCGCCCTAATCATTGCCACAATCTTACTCGAAGTTCCCTCACATTTTCTCACGCCAAATAGTGATCCGATGCATTACTTCCTCATCGGCGCATTGTTTAACGTACTAAGGATTCTCGCTCTTGGAATAGTTATTGGCATTCTATACAAAAGGCTGTACGGGCGAGCGCAAAGGGGATAAAAAATGAATACTATCAAGTAAAAAAAATGAAGGGTATAAAAATGAAAGCGATTGTATGCACGAAATATGGACCGCCGGAGGTTCTTCAGCTTAGAGAGGTAGAAAAACCTGTTCCAAAGGACAATGAAATACTGGTAAAAGTATATGCAACAACAGTTAACACAGCTGCGTTGTGGACTCGAAGTGGCAAACATCCAGATTCAAAATTTTTTACTTTCGCGGTTCGATTAATGTTTGGTTTCAGAAAACCAAGAAAAACAATTCTAGGATATGAGCTAGCCGGGGAAGTTGAAACCGTTGGTAAAAATGTAAAATTATTTAAGAAAGGCGACCAAGTTTTTGGAACCACCACAGGATTGAAAGCTGGTGCGTATGCTGAGTATGTATGTTTGCCTGAAGAATGGAAGAAAGGAGTAGTGGCTAAGAAACCTGTCAATATGAGCTATGAACAAGCCGTTGCTGTCCCTGTTGGGGGTATGGCAGCGTTGCATATTCTTAGAAAAGCAAATATACAGAAAGGACAGAAAGTCCTTATCTACGGTGCTTCTGGATCTGTTGGTACCTATGCGGTACAACTTGCAAAAAATTTTGGTGCGGAAGTCACCGGAGTATGCAGTGCTAAGAATTTTGAACTTGTGAAATCTTTGGGAGCTGAAAAAGTAATAGATTATTCTAAAGAGGATTTTACCAAGAACGGTGAGGTTTATGATGTGGTTTTTGATGCGGTTGGTAAAATCTCTCGTTCGCACAGTAAAAATTCGCTGAAGAAAAATGGAACCTATCTAACTACAAATTCTCCAACAACTGAAACAAATGAAAAATTAATTTATCTCAAAGAGCTTGTTGAAGCGGGAAAGCTAAAAGCAGTCATAGATAGAACCTATCCTCTGGAGCAAATTGTCGAAGCTCACAGGTATGTCGACAAAGGGCACAAAAAAGGAAATGTCGTAATAACTGTGGGGCAAAATAATAGCTAATGTGGTGTTCCTTATGAAATCTTTATTGATTGTGTTTTCGTACCATCACAATAATACTGAGAAAATCGCCAAAGTCTTCGCAAAAGTTCTTGATGCACAGGTGAAGTCTCCGCAAGATACTGGCTTTGATGAACTGAAAAAATATGACCTAATAGGTTTTGGTGCAGGAATTGATAGTGGAAAACACTACAAAGAAATACTTGACTTTGCCGATGCACTGCCACAAGTCACCGATAAGAAAGCATTCATTTTCTCAACCAGTGGAATTACAGGAGAAAAGAAACTCGCCAAAGACCACTCTTCACTTAGAGGAAAACTGCAATCTAAAGGTTACTTGATTATTGATGAATTTCAATGCAAAGGGTTCAACACTAACAGTTTTCTCAAATATTTTGGTGGAATAAACAAAGGACAACCTAACAGCGAAGACCTCAAACACGCGGAAGAGTTTGCTTCAAAAGTTAAGGGGCAACTATTGACCCTTTAACTCCTGTTCTTGTTGGTCGTATTCGGCTCTACTTTTACCTCTTTTTCCCAACACAGATTTTTGTCTTATCCCGAAAATCCACCGTTTGCCGTGCTAATTGTAACCGTGCTAAATATTTACGCGGGGAGGGAGATTCGGACTCGTATTTGTTAACACATTTGATGGTACCATATCTGTTGCAGGAGTTTTTTCGATTTTAAAGATTCCCGTCGGGAAGGGAACACGAATTTGCCATTAAAAATCATTATAAATTGATAGTATATAACTTGAAAGAAAGGGGTAAAAAATGGTAAAAATGAATTCATACAGAAAGACCGCGTTAATTGTAGGAGTATTATTCATAACTGCGACGGTTACAGCTATGCTAACTATTGTTTTTTTAGGATCTACTCTAGAGACACCATTAAATTTTACTAATGTTTCTTCAAATGAATTTCAAGTGATAATGTCAGCGATGTTTTGGTTAATTCTTGCTGTTTCAGTAACAGGTATTGGTGTTATGATGTATCCAATACTTAAAAAATATCATGAAGGTTTAGCTTTAGGATATGTTGGTTTTAGACTTATCGAATCTATTTGTATCATAATTGCTTCAGTCACTTTATTATCACTATTAACATTAAGTCAGGAGTATACCGCAGGAACATTGGATGTTACCAATTATCAACCAATAGGTTCGTTATTATTGGCATTACAAGTTTGGTCCTTTGAGATTGGAACTTTGATCTTTTTAGGTTTAGGAGGTTTGTTCCTTTATTATCCATTATATGAATTAAAACTTGTTCCTAGAGTGTTATCAATCTGGGGTCTTATTGGAGCCGCATTTGTTTTATTATACGGCGTGTTAGGTTTGTTTGGTCTTACTGCTGACTCGTTGATCTTGAACCTTTTAGCTCTTCCAATAGCCGTGCAGGAAATGGTATTTGCGGTATGGCTGATAGTCAAGGGATTCAATTCATCTGTAATCGCTTCCTAGTCTGTCCAACAGAGACAAAGAATGGATAAATGAACACATCTAAAACAACGAAGGAGGTAATATGGTGGGACTCACAGGGAATAGTAAAGCTTTAGTCGGGACGTTGCTCTTTCGTTTGCTTTTTGGAGGGTATCTGATAGGGATGGATCAATACAACTTTAATGATGTTGAAAGCGCGTTGACCGTCCTGTTGATATATGGCTTGATTGGCATCTTCGCAACCCTGTTCCTATTAGGCAAAAGATATGGACTCATAGGTATAATAGGCCTGGATGTCATTTTTATAATATTACAGTCTGTTTTCACAATCGTTACTTTAAGTCAAATAGTAGACCCGGGCTTGCATGACCCGCTGGTCAATTGGTGGGCCACATTGTTAATGTATCTATTTTCCCTGTTGACAATCATATTCTCCATCAGAGCTTACAGAGAAACCAACCTCTCCCGCACACACATTTCAAAATCTTCCATTAACTCTTAAAAAAAATATTATCAACCCTAAAAGTGATTAATGTTGAAAATGAAAGCGATTGTATATGAAAAATACGGACCTCCGGAGGTTCTTCAGCTCAAAGAGGTAGAAAAACCTACTCCGAAGGACAATGAAGTGCTGGTAAAAGTATATGCGACAACAGTACATCGGGGGGACTCTAGAATGCGAAGTTTTGCAGTCCCTCGCGGAATGTGGCTAATGGCACGAATAGCTCTTGGTTTCAGAGGTCCAAGAAAAAAAATACTAGGGATGGAGCTATCCGGGGAAATTGAATCAGTCGGTAAAGATGTAAAAAAATTTAGGAAGGGTGATCAGGTTTTTGCATCTACTGGTTTTGGTGGTGCCTATGCCGAATACAAATGTTTGCCCGAAGATGGGATAGTGGCAATAAAACCAGCAAATATGACTTATAAGGAAGCCGCCGCTGGAATTCCTACTGGGGGCGCTCATGCATTGAGATTTCTTAGAAAAGGAAATATCCAGAGAGGACAAAAAGTCCTAATCTATGGCGCTTCTGGAAGTGTCGGTAGTTTTGCGGTTCAGCTTGCTAAGTACTTTGGAGCAGAAGTTACCGGGGTGTGCAGTAGCACCAATTTAGAATTAGTGAGATCTTTGGGAGCGGATAAGGTAATTGATTACACTAAAGAGGATTTTACAAAAAGCGGAGAACTCTACGATATCATCTTTGATGCCGTTGCAAAAATCTCGAAATCAAATCGTAAGAAAGCACTAACTCCGAAGGGAATATACATGTCAGTTCATGATAAGATTGGAGGCGAAAAGACTGAAGATTTAATTTTTCTCAAAGAGCTTGTTGAAGCGGAAAAGCTAAAAGCAGTTATAGATAGAACCTATCCTCTGGAGCAAATTGTCGAAGCTCACAGGTATGTTGATAAAGGGCACAAAAAGGGAAATGTAGTCATAACTGTACAGCATAATAACAAAAACTAACAACGTGTTGCAGATTATGGCGTTGGATATGCTGATTATATCTGCTTTCGAAAAATCAGGTTGTAAAGAAACCGTGATAAAAAATGGATTAAACAGAAAGATCGCAATAATTTTAGGAATATTATTTATCACTGCAATTATAGCCGGTATAATTCTAGATACATCAGATGATCTGGCTGATGTTTCAATGAACGAAAACCAAGGGGTGATGGGAACGCCCTTTGAATTTACTTTGGCTATTGCAGTTGTTGGAATGCCAATTTTGATGTATCCGATCTTAAAAAAACATAAGTTAAGTATGGCTCTTGGGTTCGTTGGCGGTCCACTAGCAATACGCAATTGGGGGTATGGTATGGTTGCACCTATCGTTTTTAGTCTAGGTACTCTAATGTTTTATTATTTGTTGTATAAACAAAAACTCATCCCTCGATGGTTATCAGGTTGGGGTCTTATTGGAGCTACATTGTTTTTAGCATCAGCCTTCTTACCTCTGTTGAGCTATGTTCCGAGCTCCACCCTCGTCTTTCTGCATCTTCCAGGTGCCGTGAATCAAATGGTTTTAGCAGTATGGCTTATAGTTAAAGGATTCAATCCATCCGTAATTGCTTCCAAGTCTCCTCAGGCGGAATAGTTGAATGACCATGGAAACCCAAGCGACAGGTCGAAGCAAGCGACAGACGTCAAACGAGTTCTACAAGAAGCTGTTCAAACTGACTATTGGAGGAGGAGTAGAATTCTGGGCAATTACCATCGCATTTTCCCTGCTTCCCATCGCCGCGGAGTTCAGAGCTGCCCTTTCAATTTCTTATATTCAAGTGGTTCTTGTTGAATCTGTGCTTGGTGGCATGATTATCGCATGCTGCGTCAGCTATTTCTTGCTTCGTTTTTCTGATAAGATTCCAACAAAGAATCCAATTCTAAAATCCGTGATACTAGGCTTCGTCGCCCTAGGCATTGTCTCTATCTTGGTCGGAGTTGCCGCAAGTCGTACGAGTGATGCCTTGCATGTCTTCCTCATAGGCGAAGTGCTTAACGTACCAAGGTTTCTCTTTCTTGGAATAGTTATTGGCTATCTATACAATAGGCTGTACGGATCAGAGAGTTTCGTATGAAGTCTTGGAAAATCAGACTTTAGTGGTTGTATTGAAATAATAGAACAATATTTTTAATTTTCAATATAAGATTGATGCTTGTATCGGGAAGGGAACACGAATTTCACAGTAAAAATTGTTTTTCTCCTGTTTTCATAACCGTGCTAATAGTAACCGTGATAAATATTTACGCGGGGAGGGAGATTCGGACTCGTATTTGTTAACAAATTTGATGGCACCCTATCTGTTGCGGGATTTTTTCAATTAATTAAAAATGATAGTTCAGGGGAAGAAACTTCACCTTCAAGTTCAAATCTCTTTCTTACTCTGGAGTTTTATACTTTTTCATTCAATTAAAGGAAGTGGAGAGGGAGATTCGTACTTCATTTAACTGTAGGAAATTATTAGGTAACGATAATATTTGATATTAAAATGAAATTATTGTAAAAATATAACTTTTTTTGATTTTGCTAAGAATATTTATATATCTCCACCGTATTAAAATATCTGAAATTTTAGGGAAAATAGAGTATGTTCCAGAAGAGAATTGCTATTGGAATAATAATAATATTTATTGGATCAAGTATTCTACCTTCGATTAATGGTTTGAACAGAATTGAAAATAACATAAACCCTGAGAAAGGAGAAATTATCCCTACTGAGGGAGTTTCCAGCAAAATTAAAGGTTCAGACGGTCCACTGGGGGAATGGCCGGATTTTACTCCTATCGGGTTCATCACGGCTCCAGATCCAGATAATCCCCAATACCAGACACACCTATATGGTGACTGGGGAGGCATTGTCGGTGAAGAATTTATTTTTTTACAAGAAGACAAAATTAAACTGCTCTACCATAGCTATCATGAAACCTATATGACCGAGAGATTGCACGAGTACGATATACTCGATAATTGGACGCTTGGATACGACCCAGTAACAAAGATCAAATACACACCCCTCGTCAGCCCCGGAGGACCAAATCCAGGTCCTGCATGGGAACACACCGATACACCTGCTTACATTCAACACCCATTAACTGGAGAACATCTCATCTATAATACCGTATGGCCTGGGACAAAATATTTACATCCGGAGTGGGAGGGACTCCCTGGGTGGGAGGGCGCTATCCAAGTTGCGACCAGCCAGACACCCCCGACAATTGCTGTTCCATTCAATCAGACCTATGAGAACATGCTGGTTCCTGAATACTGGTGGGAACAAGGTTGGAACCAGAGTGGTGTAATAAAAGGTGGTCTATCAGAACCAAGTGCTGTCTGGGATCCTCATCTAGGAACTCAAGGGAAAGTACGACTTTTTTACCGCGGATTACATGGTGCCGTAGGCTCCTACTGGTACTGGCGGATCTCTTATGCAGATAGTGAGAATGGTAAAACCGATTGGATAAAAAATCCGGTGCCAACATGGGATCCTTCAGATCCAAATAATCCTGCGTATCAATGGGCGCCATTTCATGGTGCATGGCAGGCTTCTTGTACAGGTGATATACGTGCTGATGGTGTTCACATGGTCCTCATAGTCTCGAATCAGAACTACCCAGGCGGTGGAAGGATTGCATATTATTGGTCACCTGATTGGGGGGACACCTGGATTGGGCATCCTGACAATCCAATTATCATCCCAGGTGAATTCCCCAATGGAGTACCTTCCGATGGGTTCCAACGAACACCAACCCTCGTTATTGATGAGGACTATGGTCGATACATACTTGCGTACAACGCAGGTCTTGATGTTAACCAATATTCGAAAAGGCGGACGTATCTTGCAGTAGCTTCACGTCCGACAGTTAATAATCAACCCGATATACCTATAGTTGATGGCCCAATAAGTGGCAACGCAGGGATACCATATGAGTATAATTTCACTGCATCTGATCCTGATAATGACACTATTTTTTATACAATTGATTGGGGCGACGGAACCACCTCGAATTGGATTGGACCATATCCTTCTGGTGTTCAGGTATCACTGTCACATTCCTGGAACACCTCTGGAACGTATATGTTGAAGGTGAAAGCAAAGGATGTTCATGATGCGGAAAGTGGTTGGTCAGTACCTCTTGATGTTGATATCTATAATCTTAGTATTACAATCACCAGTGGATTAGGGGTCAAGATGCAAATTAAAAACAATGGACTTACTGATGTAACTAATGTAGATTGGATGATTACAGTACAAGGAGGAATTCTTAAATTTATCAATCGTAGGGTGAACGATACAATAAGCAATATTCCTATTGGAGAATCAGTTTCTGTCGGTACAGGATTGTTCCTTGGACTGGGAAGTATCGATATTAATGTGAAAGTAAATGATGTGGAAGAGACCACATCGGGACAACAGATTATTATCTTCTCCTTTGTGAAGAATTAGAAAAATCTATCTCTTAGTATATTCCCTTTTCTTTTATTATATTATAGTAAAAAGATTTTTGTCAATATTTTTTTATAAATTTTTAGATTCAAATCTCTTTTTTTTCAGCACAAGAAAATCATAGAAAAAATAATGTATTTTTTCCTGTTGGAACCATGTGAGTGAAGGGGAAGGGATTTGAACCCCTGGACGTTAAAATCAGACTATAATTGGATTGAAATAATAGTTTTTGTGAAAAAGAAATCTGATTATTTCTTATGTTGAACTACCGTGCTAATTATAACCGTGATAAATATTTACGCGGGGAGGGAGATTCGAACTCCCGAGGTCTGAGACCAATGGATTAGCAATCCATCGCCGTGCCGGGCTGGGCCATCCCCGCTTTCGGAGTGGGAGATAATAAACCAGACTCATAAAAAGGTTATGTCAAAACAAATCTTAAAATACCCTGTCGTTCTTCTCTGTAACAAATGGAGGACTGGACTGAGAAATACCGCCCGAAAACGTTACGTGATATCGTAGGCAACGACCGCGCTATCTCTATGTTACGCGCTTGGGCAGAACGATGGAACCAAGGAAAGACTCCAGAGAAACGCGCAGCAATCCTCTCAGGAAAACCAGGAACCGGAAAAACCAGCAGCGCACATGCTCTCGCACATGACCTCGGATGGACTATTCTAGAGCTCAACGCCTCAGACGCACGCAATGAAACAGCCATCAAACGAGTCGCTACCGCAGGGGCGGTCAACGAAACCTTTGATAATTTCGGAGGATTCACCCCATCCCGCAAGGGAGGACGAAAACTCATCATTCTTGACGAAGCAGACAACCTCTATGAAAAACTTGACAAATCAGAAGCAGGAAGTGAGCTTGGGGATAAAGGCGGTAAAAAAGCAATCGTCGACACTATCCAGATAACAAAACAACCAATCATCCTTATTGTCAACGACTATTATGATTTAACCAAAGGTGGTGGAGAGTCACTCAAACAACTTTGCACCGTCATTCAATTCTATGATGTGAATGCAAATCAGATTGTTGAGTTGTTAAAACGAATCTGCAGGGAGGAAAGCATTGTCGCAGATATACGACTTTTAAAAACCATCGCTGACCGGTCAAAAGGAGATGTCCGTTCAGCGGTCAACGATCTCCAATCCCTCTGCCTAAACCGGAAACAAATCAGCATAGAAGACATTGATGCGCTTGGATATCGAGACCGAGAAACACTTATCTTCGATGCATTGCGCGAGGTGTTCAAAACGAAAAGTCTTCAGAGCAGCAGAGACTGTCTGAGAAATATTGATGTACAACCAGAGATGCTCTTGCTCTGGATTGACGAGAATTTACCGAGAGAATATCTGGACGTGGAAGACCTGGCGCGAGGATATGACGCGGTCTCAAAGGCGGATGTGTTTTTCGGTAGGGTCAAAAAAGGGAGAAACTATGATCTCTGGTCATATGCGTGCGACCTGATGAGCGGAGGGGTTTCTGCCGCAAAAACCCATAGCTACAGCAACACCCAATATGCGTTCCCTACGTATATGAAAGAGATGAAAAGCAATCAATCCCCGCGGATGATACGAGACGGTGTTGTAAAAAAATTATCAAAACTCAATCATACCTCAGATCGGAAGACAAAAGAAGTGACGCTTCCGTATTTCCAGTCCCTGTTCAGGAGTAATATGAGGTTTGCCTGTAAAATGATCAAGATGTTGGATCTCTCAGAAAGCGAAGCGAAATATCTCTTGGGGAAAAAGCATCTCCATAAGATGAAAGACATTTTGCAATGTGCTGAGAAAGCCAACGAGAAACAAGGAGAAATAGAGATCACTCCTGCTGTGAAAAAGAAAAATGAAGAAGAAAAAAGAGAAAGCAGTGATCTGAAACAGCCGAGTATCTTTGATTTCTAATTTATTTTTTCAGATCGTCTAGCTTTTTCATCGTGTCAACTGCCTGCTGTTTGTATTCATCTTTTATCTTGTTATAGGTCTCATCAGAAACAGCTTTTCCACGGTACTGTTTTTCCAGGTCTTTTAACAACGAGAGAAGCAATGTTTTTTTCGTTGTCAATGTCTCTTCGGATTCAACCACCGCTTTTTTTGTTTTTGATCGTTTCTTCTTTAACAGCAACAGCAGTAACGCAAGCACGATAATGACAATAACAAAAACGATGACGATACTGGTGATGTTTAAGGGAGCTTCTGTTGGTTTATATAAGCGAATCTGCATGGCATTGTTCACATCAGAACCATACAATAGATGTTCTCCTTGGAAAAGATTCCACTCATTGTTTCCTTCCTTATAAGTAACTGAAAAAGAGGTGGTATCATACAGGAGTGTTTTTTCGAAATTCTGCTCGTTGGTAGGAAGAAAATACGTCAACTCAATGGTAATGGATGCATTTGGTTCAATCGTCAGATTTACTGCGCTAAGGTTACAGGTTCTGATATTTCCCGTGATAAGAGGAATGAGTTCAGTGCCTGATTGTAACTCAACGATTTTAGGAGTACCCTGAGTGTTTTGTTGGATCCAGAAACGAAGCGAGGTTGCATTCTCAGTTCCCTTATTTGTCAC
>Ga0315277_10009999_pt1 | contig 12069 bp, 15 predicted proteins | sample YL17G05_15_MG_FD_203695 | JGI IMG/M metagenome (GOLD analysis project Ga0315277, IMG submission 203695) | Sediment microbial communities from Yellowstone Lake, YNP, Wyoming, USA - YL17G05_15 | ecosystem: Environmental > Aquatic > Freshwater > Lake > Sediment | place: USA: Wyoming | collected... | reverse complement strand
CCCCGCCCCCAAATAAAACGAAAGGAGTTGAACGATGTACAAGAAAAAGACTCTCCGGCACATGCAACCCGTCACGAGGCGCTATGCCCGCATCCTCAATGACCTGGACAGCGTCACCCGCCGACTCCACAACCTCACCGAGGAAATCGCCCGACTCGAGCTCGACAGCACCGCCCTGCTCACCGCAACCCGCCAGGATACCAAACACGCCAACCTGGACGAGTTCATGCAGGACCAGCTCCAGGACGACAACGCAGCCGAGCTCGAGAAACAGATCGCCGCCGCCGAGATCTTCTACGACCCCGCTCTGAAGGACGTCGACCAGGAGATGATCCCCGGACGCATCCATTGGGAAAAGGCCGGCGAGGTCCATGTCCAGCACCAGGAGGCCGCCGATGAACTATGAGCAAGCCCTCGATCATCTCCAGCTCATCGACACTGTGCTCTACCAGGACGAGAAATTCGAGCAAGCCATCAACAAGGCGATCGAAGCCCTCCGGGATTGCCTCGAGCTCGGACTCACCGGCGCCGAGACCTAACCAACTGGGGCGGGGCCCACCAGGGCCTCGCCCTTTTTTTCGAGGACAACCCCGAACCCGTTTTCCTCGAGCTCCTTTCCCCCAGCCCTCATGAAGCGTTGACAGACCCGCCCCAGGTTTCATAGGATATATTTATCCTGGGATGAGTAAGCACAGATTAGCAGGAATCGTCATAGCTTGCACGATAGCCATCATCGCGACGATAGTCCTTTTCCACTATAGGCCCTGGGAACGGGTATACACACTTAGCGTATCTGTTGACCCGCCTCAAGCTGGCTGTGTATCGCTGTCTCCTACGGGTGGCACATACGACGCTGGGCAACAGGTGACACTTACCGCCACTGCAGCTGGCGGCTACACATTCGATCACTGGGACGGCGCTGCCTCCGGCTCTTCGAACACATTCCCTCTCACCATGAATGCAGATGAGACTGTCACCGCCCGCTTCAAACCTGTACCATCCGCAAATCTGACGGTGCACTTCATCGACGTTGGACAGGGAGATTCTATACTTCTGGACCTAGATGATACGGAAGTATTGATTGATGGCGGAGACCGGTCCCCAGGCATAGTCAGTTACATCAACAACTACGTCGACGGCCCACTCGAGGTAATTGTAGCCACTCACCCTCATGCCGACCATATAGGCGGGCTAATGGGAGTCTTAGACGCTTTTGAAGTCGACGAAATCTGGCTCAACGGAGATACGAGCACCTCAGCGACCTATTCTCAGTTCATGACGGCAGTCGGATCGGAAGGCGCTGCGGTCTACACGGCTACGAGAGGAGACATCATTCGGGTGGGCGGCCTTACATTTAACGTTCTCAATCCTGCCGCCCTCGGCAGCGACACAAACGATAACTCCATTGTCTTGAGCCTCAACTACGGGCAGATCGGGTTCCTGTTTACTGGAGACGCTCAAGAGGAGGCCGAGGCAAGCATGCTGGCGGCCGGCATTGTCCCCGATGTGGACATACTAAAAGTCGGCCATCACGGTTCTCGGACGGCATCGTCGATCCAGTTCTTACAAGCGGCTAAGCCTGAGTACGCCATCTATATGGCTGGAGAAGGCAACAGCTATGGACATCCCCACCAGGAGACCATCTGTAATCTTCGTGAAGTCGATGCTCAGGTATACGGAATTGACATCCATGGAACCATCGTGACTACAACGGACGGCGCAACATACAGTGTGCTACCCTCGGCCAATGCGCCGCCGGTGGATTGCCTTCCACCCATAACTTACGACCTCATAGTAAGCGTCTCCGGCAGCGGAAGCGTCAGCCCCAACGGAGGCACATTCGATGCTGGAAGCGTAGTGCCGCTCACGGCCAGCCCGGCACCTGGATGGCAGTTCGATCACTGGAGTGGCGACGTCTCGGACACTGCGCCCGCCATTACCATTACCATGGATTCGGATAAGGATATCACTGCCTGCTTCGAGGGGCCTCCACCGATTGAGCTTGAGATAGTCTCTCGCACGTCACCTGTCAGTCCCGGAGTCTACGCAACACTCGAAGCAAGGGCACCACCAGGGGCGCTATGCACGATCGCTGTCTACTACAAATCTGGCCGCAGCACGGCTCAGGGTCTATATTCTAAGCAGGCGGATAGTAATGGCGACGTCTCCTGGACCTGGAAGGTAGGGACAAGGACGACACCAGGCAATTGGCGCATAGTTGTGACGGCAACCTATGAGGGCCAGACCGTGTCCCAGGAAACGTACTTTACGGTAAGTTAGGGCTCGCGACCCGCCAAGTCTCCAGGATCACCGACAATCCCGGTCATGGTGATCATTATCGCGCCGGAGCTTGAGTTCGACGACGTCGAAGCAGGAGCTGCAGTCGCCTCGATCCTCGGCGCGCTCTCACCCCTCGCCGGCTCGGCAGACCCCTGTGAGAAAGCACCGCCCAAATACAGGAAGATCGCCACAACGCAAGCGAAGCACAGAAATCTAACGACTCGTCTCAATGTCCCCTCCAGTCACCCAGGCCACGGCGCCCTTAACCGCCATGATTTGTTTTCCAAAAAACTCTTTCTCCAAAAACACCCACCCAGCCATTCGTCTCAATGTCCTCTCCAGTCATCCAGGTCAGGATGCCTCCAGCCATACACGCCCACTGCTATGACTATCAATAGCGCCACCATCAAATCAGGCCGCGCCCAATACAGACCCACTACCCCCGCTATCGCCACGCCCACCGCCACCTTGCCACTCATAATCCGCAGTATACCACCCCCCATTGAACGTAACAACCCAGTCAATCCACCCGCATTTCATCTTTCCTATGCACTGCACACCTGTCTGTTTTCTCCAGGTCAACGTCTGTCACGTCACGGCATCTCTCCGGCAACAGACCGACCTCACTTTCACTAATGAGCATTGAAGAGCTTGACAATAGATATATAAATATGGAAAACTATACCAAACTAAGCGAAGGGACAATGGAAGCTAAGCATGAAGAAGACGACGATAGAGCTTACCGATGAGCAATACTTCTTCCTGAAAGAGAAAGCCCTCGAACTTCAGAAACAGAACCAGAACGCCTCAACAGTGTCTATTATTCGCGCTCTGATCGAAAAAGACCGGCAGGAGTGGTGTGACAACCGTCGCAGGAGAAGGAAGGGCGATGACTAACAGTAATATACGAGACAGTCTGTGTTCTTCAAACCCTAAGGTGTCTACCCAAAAATCGAAGCCTGGTTACATCATAGATTACATCTCTGGCGAAGAAGTCAAAGCGACGCCCGAGGAGGTCGAAGCCGTACAGATCTTCGCACGCCGATTGGTTGAGGACTATGGCTACGACAAAAGCCACATTCAAACGCATCCGCAGTTTCGAGTCCGTAAGCGCCCCTCCGACGAGGAGAAATCCTACCCCGTAGATATAGCGGTCTTCAAATCTTCTGACCACACTGAAGCAAACGTTTTCCTCATTGTTGAGTGCAAGAAAAAGAATCGGCGAGACGGTATAGCGCAGCTAAAACTCTACTTGGAGATGTGCCCTGCTATCATAGGCACGTGGTTTAACGGTCAGGAACACGCTTACCTGCTCAAGATCCGCCAACCTGATGGTCGTATCGATTGGAAGGACCTCCCAAACATCCCACGTAATGGCCAGCGTGTGGGAGACATCGGACTTTTCAAACGTAAAGACCTCAAGAAACCTTCGAACCTTAAGGCTATTTTCCGCGACATTCGCAACCACTTGGCAGGAATGACCACAGGCATCACCCGTGATGAGGCTCTTGCGCAAGAGATCATTGCGATCCTCTTCTGCAAGATACTCGACGAGCAGGAACGTGGCCCAGAGGATATTGTGGAATTCCGCGCTGGGATTGGAGAGAGTGCCGACGCGGTTCAAAAACGGATACTTAACCTGTTCAAACAGGTCAAAACTGCAACCTTTGAGGATGTATTCTCTCAGGACGAGACCATCAGGCTGGACGCTGAGAGTCTACTATATGTCGTCGGCGAACTGCAAAACTACTGCCTCATGGAAGCAGACCGGGATGCTATAGGAGACGCCTTTGAGGTTTTCATCGGGCCAGCGCTTCGTGGAAGTGAGGGACAGTTCTTCACGCCAAGGAATGTTATCAAGATGATGGTGGATATACTAAACCCTCAACCTGGAAAGAACATTATCGACCCGGCATGCGGGTCTGGAGGTTTCTTGATTGTCGCCTTAGAGCATGTTTGGGCAAGACTGAAGGAGGAGGCACAGAAGAAAGGGTGGAACGAGCGACAGTTGTTTAAGCGCGAAGTCGAGGTGGCATCACGGCACTTTCGTGGCATCGACAAGGATAGTTTTCTCGCCAAGGTGACTAAAGCATACATGGCGATTGTGGGGGACGGACGGGGTGGCGTTTTCTGTGAGAATAGCCTAGTTCCTCCTGACGATTGGCCTCCCGTCATGCGAGAAAACATTGCCCTAGGATCATTCGATGTCCTTCTTACCAATCCGCCAATGGGTAAGAAAATTGTCGTCAAGGGAGAACGTCTTTTGTCCCAGTATAAGCTCGGATACAAGTGGAAACGCAATAAAGACACCGGTGAGATGGAACCAAGCTCGGTGCTCCATGAGGATCAGCCACCGCAGATTATCTTTCTTGAAAGATGCCTCCAGCTTCTGAAGCCCAGAGGCCGAATGGGGATCGTTCTTCCTGAAGCTGTTTTTGGTATGCCCACATATGAATACGTTGTTACATTTCTACGCAACAGAGCAAAGATCAAAGGAATAGTCTCAATGCCCGAGGCTCTTTTCAAGACTAGTGGCAAAGGTGGCACGCATGCGAAGGTCTGTGTACTATTCCTGGAGAACACTCCACTGGCCGATGGAGAAGACTATGACATCTTTATGGCCGATGTCAAATGGTGTGGACACGACTCCCGGGGTAACCCCACTTATCGGATTGGCATTGACGGAAGCAAAGTGTTACTTGATGAGATGCCCGCGGTAGCCGAGCGTTTCCACGCCATAGTGGGAGGTTGGCGGCCGTGAGCCAATCTCACCTAGGTTTTTCAATAGCATACAGTGCGGTCAGGAATGGCATTTTTGTTCCGAGATATTACAACCCTGAAGTCTCAGAGAGGCTGATTCGCCTAAGGGAATCGCACGAGTTCATCGCCTTGGGTACTTTGCTGAAGGATGGTAAACTTCACGTTTCGACAGGCCATGAGATTGGCAAGATGGCATACGGGACAGGGGAGATTCCCTTCGTACGGACCTCAGATATAAGCAATTGGGAAATTAAGACAGACCCTAAGCAAGGCGTGAGCGATGCGATTTATGCTACATATTCCAAGAAGCAAGACGTAAAGCAAGGCGATATTTTCTTTGTTCGGGATGGCACCTATCTGGTTGGCCAAACCTGCATGGTCACCGAGCACGATCTACCCTGTCTGTTTCAATCCCATATACTTCGTCTCCGCCTATCCGCACACCCACCTTTCAATGAATTCCTATTCCTCGCACTACTCAATAGCCCAACAGTCAAATTGCAGATCCGTGCGCGTCAATTCACGGCAGATATAATTGACACCATCGGCAACCGATACCATGAAGTGCTTCTTCCCGTGCCGAGGGATGAGAGGCGGCGAACCGATATCTCAAATGAAACCAGAAGTGTGGTTCAAACCCGAGCTAAGCTTCGAGAGGTCATTCGTAAAATCCCTCTTTTGGCACAGCGAATTATCAGAAGCCTGGACGAGCCTGTTCCCGAACCCTTGGGACAAATTGAGAAAGGAGAGGGACACCCAGGCTTTTTGCTTCCCTACTCTAACGCACGCAATTTGATATTCATTCCAAGATATTACAATCCCCACATTGATTCCGAATTAAGAAGCCTGGCGGACACACACCAACTCGTCCAGCTGGCTGACCTGGTGAAGCAAAAGCTGGTCTCTTGGAGTACAGGTTTTGAACCAGGAAAGATGGCCTATGGGACAGGCCCAATCCCATTCATTCGCACATCAGATATCTCAAACTGGGAGCTGAAAGCCGACCCCAAGCAGAGCGTTAGTGAGGAGCTTTACCAACGCTATCGTGCCAAGCAAGATGTCCAAACTGAGGACATCTTCGTGGTGCGCGATGGCACTTATCTGGTAGGCACTTCCTGCATTCTCACTGAGCATGACACAAAGATTCTCTACTGTGGCGGCATTTATAAGCTGTGTGTGAACAAAAAAGAAGAACTTGACCCCTACCTGCTGCTCGCTCTTCTAAATACGCCCATTGTCCGCCGACAAATGCGGGCCAAGCAGTTCACCCGAGATATCATTGACACTCTAGGAAAGCGCCTTTTCGAAGTCGCATTGCCGATCCCCAAGGACCGTAAAGTCCGTGATAGGATAGCGATGGAAACGCGTGAAGCAGTGCAAACGAGAGCGCGATTACGGGATCGAACCAAAGAGATAGCGCTCGAAGTTGAAGGCTTGACTACAGCACCGGAGGAAGCCAAAGAGTTACTTGAGTCCCTATAGCACGGAGCCGCACGCTTGATAGGGCGCGAGCCCGTCAGTGTCAGTTCTGTATCACAATTAGGAGGTGAATAATGCCTGATCTTCAAGTCTGGGTAGTAAGGGCGGGAGTAAATAACGTGATCGCTCGTGAGGTAGAGAAAGCCTCGGTAATAGCCATAGGGTGGACCGAAATGGGTGATCCCACTAAGCTAAGTGGTCGCGATGAGTTTAAAGCCCGTTACAAGTCCACCTATGCAGAGGACAGCATTGCAAAAGTAGGTATTGGGGCTGGCCAGGTATACCGATTCGTCCGTGAAATTCAAAAAGGAGACCTCGTCTTGACGCCGATTGCAGTCTCACGTGAGATACTGGTTGGTAAAGTCGTTGAAGACCATATGTTTGACCCGCAGACGATCTCGAAGTTTTACCCCAACGTTCGCAAGGTGAAATGGCTGAAAAAAGTGTCTCGAGACGATATATCTGCGCCGTTTCGTAACGCACTAGGCGGCATAATGACGGTGTTTACGGTGAATGCGTATCTCCCGGAGGTCAAAGCCATCCTCGGTGAGCAGCCCGCTGTAGAGCTGCCCGAAATTGAACAACCACCATTCTACGAAGACACACGTGAAAAGGCGGACGAAATGATTTCCGACCTTTTGGATAAAATTGGCGCATATGAATTTCAAGATTTGGTTGCAGGACTCTTGCAAGCGATGGGTTTCAGAACCAGAGTGAGTTCGCCAGGGCCTGACGGTGGCGTTGATATCAGGGCATTCCCAGATGCCTTTGGCTTCGAATCTCCACGCATCAGGGTTCAAGTCAAACATCGAAAGGGTCAAGCGACGCAACAGGAAGTACAGCAATTCGCGGGAGCCATAGGCTCCAGTGTGGAGGGCGGCTATAATGGATTATTTGTATCTACCGGTGGCTTCACCCCACATGCCAGCCGCGAGGCAGAAAAACACCAGAATATTACGCTAATTGACCGACAGGCATTTGTTGACCTGCTTATAGAGCACTATGAGAAGCTGGACCCTCAGTTCAAGGCCCTGGTTCCTCTGCGAAAGCTGTATGTCCCGGTCCCTCCGACGTAAGCCCCTTGGCCATTTCTTCACTGCCCGCTATCAGCACCATCGTTTACCATGTTCTGGCATGGTATGTTTTGCATAGTTGTACTCGTCAATCGTCTTAAGCAGACTCTTCCTGTATTGATACCTATCCCCCGAATACTCTTTTACCTCCTCCACCAATAGCATCTCCGCCCGACCCAGGTCCCTTATCATGTGTCTCTGAGAGTATTCACTCACCAATTGCTCCGCGAGTACCTTCATGTACTTCATGAATTTCACATATTCGACGAACCCAAAGTCCGAAAGCACCCACCAGCAGTCATAAGCCTGGCTTATCCTTTCATCACACATCGGACATAGGTTTGGTGCTACTAAGCTCAAGCTCTTCGAGGTGCCCGTTACCGTCCTCCTCGTGAACCTACGATTTGTCCCCGCCGTTGCATTCAGGAAAGAATCGAATATCGGCTTGATTTGAGCTTCAAAGTCGTCACCCAGTTCAACACTGCGTATGTTTTTGGTCCGTAGACCAGGGAGTTCCTTATGATGACGCTCGACCGCCTCCAGAATCTTCGCCTCGTCATAAGGGCCAAAACGATAGAAGCTGTTATGCCAGGCATCCAGAAGGTCGCATATGCCCTTGCAGATCCTATCCGGCTTCTCAGAATTATTTTGCACTTCATTGAGAGCATCGGCATATGCGTACCCGCGGCGCTCGTTCTCAACGAACGCCTTACTACATTTCTTAATGTCATCAATAGTCATTCCGCGAATGATGCCAAGAATCTCTGGGTCTAGACTCATCACAATTACCCCCAGCAAGATATTTTCCACCGAATAGTATCAGAACTCCCTGGTTCCGCACCAGCCTTCTGCCACACCCGGTTCTGTTCTTGCAGATACTTCACGAACAAATCCCCCGGAACACCGAAAAAACACCTGCCAAAATCCGTAGCCCAGCGCTACCCAGGTGGCCAGCCAACAGATAGCACTGACAAGTACAAGACACCCAGAGACAAGACCAAAGCGATCCGCAGAGAAAGCGCATACGAGAGCTATTGCAGCATCATCCGGGCGCGTGTACAGACAGAGAGGCAGATAACCACCTCCCTGCGTCATCGCCGAGGTTGGAAGGGGATACATTGAACCGTAGCTACCAACCAAAACCGAACGATACTCGGATGCTCGGCTTAGTTCAATTTGACGGATGTTAGAAGACCCCTCTTGTCCACGCGGTAAATGAAGGGTCTTTTTGTAGTTACTGTAGCTGTCATTATTCGGTCATACGCACGCGCAAAGCACCTCATTTTCTCCCATCTTGAAGCATTACCACCCCACAAATAGAAACAACCTAGGTTGTACTGTTTCACCGCATAGAGCTCATTAGGTTTCAGGTGATGTTTGCTATCATGGCCTACTACTACCCACTGGTTCCGGGCGACCACCGGCATCCACCTATCATCAGGCTCATCCTTGGGGAAATGCTCCTGGTGGTAGCAAACGGAGACCTTCAGTATCCGCAACGCCTTCGGTAGGCTGGTGCCCGTATCCCTATCGAAAAACAGAATCATACAGCTACCGGCATACCTTCAAATTCCAAGGCATACTCTATTTGTTCCTCGGTCAAGCCAAAATCATCCCTTATTTCACTTATCGTTTCATGGGCCTCTATCCGCCCTTTTACTATCCACGTGACAATCCCACCTATCGTAGGTGCTCCAAAAGCAATACGAGGGTCAATGATGATCGGTGAGCGCCTACCAGCAACATGCCACACTAGGGCTAAACCATGGTCATAATCAAACTCAGCGAACCTATCACCTACCATCGTTTGCCACGCCTCTTGTCCAGCCCTGTCAGCGACTATCAGTCTATTGTATTCTGTCTCACCTTCAATATCCCTAAGGTCCAACAAGGCATGGAAACCCTCTGTCAGCCACCTTTGTTCCGCAAAAGGATACTCCACATTGAACGTTTTAGACGCGTACTCCCTAGCTTTGCGAATTCGTTGCAGAGATACGCCGAGTGCTCTGAAGGTAGCTACAAAAGCAACCTCAACTAACTGCAGATACGACAGCGGCTTACGCTTTGCTTTCGGCAGGAGAGCACCATACTTACTAGGCCTGTAGTGCCAATAGGTGATCGTTTGCATAGATGTTCTAGCATAGCGCGCAGCTTCACTGATATTGTAGGCGGGTAGATATAGGCGTCGTTTCCAGGGCTCAGTATTGTGTTCAGCGATTAGCTCAGACATGACAAATTACCTCCACTCTGTTATAATTACCCTCGAGGAGGCAACTCCACGCCAATTAGGAACCCCATTGGGTCAAGGGTGTCAGCACCACCGATGATCCAACCTCGTTTGTTTGCATTCCTAGGGTAAGGTTACACGCTCCGTACGGCGGTTGTCAATCCTCCCTCACAGGAGGTCAAAATGGCTGTGTTTAGAGCGGGAGACAAGGTATCCTTCACAGGGTCAGCAGTAATTGAAGGGCTTTTTGGGATGGTTGGTGTTGTCGTCAAGATACGTAGGTCCGGTGGGCATTACGTCTATAACATCAGACTCGCCAGCAGGGTGAATCTACCGTCATCACTCATTGGCGGCATGAGACTAGTCGGTTCCGTTCTAACCAGTGTACCGAGTGACTGGATCGAACCGTACTGAGTGCCCCGATCGTTACTGGACCCACGCTTCCTCCAAACCTTTTGCCAATAATCTGCCAATAGACGCCGCGTCCCCGCCTCGGGCTATCACATGTAGTAGCGCATCTTGGTTGCGGGGAATTGTCTGTCCGGGTCGTGACTAGCATTATTGTAGCAGCGAGGCTCTCGTTGGCCCCAAGCATTGTCTACGCGTGTAGCTACACTCCTAACTATTTCAGCAATGTTCTTGTCATCGACATCCGCACTTCTTAATTCCTCTACGATCTGAATGTTGGGGTCGAGGCAAGTCGGCCTATATGTGTCCATACCTTCACGATGAGGTTCGAGCCAACCTTTGCCAAGGCCATATATAAGTGTGTTCTCCGTACCCTTCATATTCAGCATTACCTTGAACGGCATGTGTACACCCTCTAGCCTGTATAAGTCTGTGGCAAAACCTAGAAACTGCCAGAAGATTCCAATCATGGGGACGAATGCAAATCCAATGTCATCTCCTTCCTGTCTAGCTAGGTTGCAGCCTAATTCAATGTAGCCGCTACGATTAATACGTAAGAACCTTTCTATAAATTGAGTTTCAGTTTCTCCTATACGCAATCTATAGTCCAAAAGTACAATGCCCTCTAATGTTGTACGTTTATCCGGGGGCAGAAAAATACCCCCTGGGCCAGGTGGATATCGTCTACTATTAGGGTCTAGCCAACGCCAGAATTCTTCTCTAGATGTGTCAATTAGTTCACCTGCTAAGATGTTGGGACAAACCACAAACGTCGTATAATGGCGCGCTTGCACTATCCCACGGTTGCCCTCCCTGCTATGAACAATTAGCCCCAAGCGCTTGGTGTACGTGTTGTCAGCAAATGTACTACTCGATGGGTCAGCATAGCCCTGAGACGATAAATAAGCCACAACTTCGTTTACCATTCTGGCCCCCCTTTCAAACATTTCCCTGACTTCATACTCCTCTGCCGGCAACGATTCATACTGATGTCTTTTGAAAAATCTCCTGTAGTATTTATTATCCCTCTGATATGTAACCATATGGGGCATTCTAATGCTCACGGGCACATATACCACCACGATACATAGATCTGAATTCGGAATCGAAATAGCCTTAATATCAATATGAACCCTTTGGGCTATGTTTGAATTCGCAACTTGTTCGACCCATTCCTCCACTTGTTGCCTTTCAATCCGTCGCTGTGTTCCACATGGAGGGTGAACAGGTTTACCATTCCTCTCCTCGACACCTATTACGAGGTATCCTCCCTGCGAATTGGCAAACGCACAAATATCCTTTGCTAATTCCGCCTTGTCACGTTCCGAACCCGCTATCGTGCTCTTGTAGTCGAGCATGATGCTTTCAGGTTCACTTGGTGATGTTAAAGCCTCGATGTCCTCGTACGTAAGTTCTGATGTTGGCTTGGTTAAGAACATAGTCTAGTTTACACCCATACGAAATTCTACTTGCTTGACTTCAAGGATAATCTTACATTAGTCGACTGTCAACACGAGGTGGACGTCAAGCACGCAAGTAGTGAGACTGACTGGAGAGTATACTAGACCAGACTGCTAGCACCACAAGCAGTCAGCCCCACGCTTGCTGACATTCTGCTAACAATTTGCTAACGGACGCAACACCACCCCCAATCACCAAACAACACCCCACGAACAAAACACCTCACCCCTAACTGATACAAGCGTTCTACTTTGAACGTAAGACCACAAGCCGCCACGCCCAGCCACAAATTTCGAGAGCGGCACCATAAACCACTCGGTCACCTCTCCTATTGGGTTATTATACCATCTGCTGTGAAAATAGCTTTGGTTGTTGTTCTAT
>Ga0315277_10009998_pt1 | contig 12069 bp, 13 predicted proteins | sample YL17G05_15_MG_FD_203695 | JGI IMG/M metagenome (GOLD analysis project Ga0315277, IMG submission 203695) | Sediment microbial communities from Yellowstone Lake, YNP, Wyoming, USA - YL17G05_15 | ecosystem: Environmental > Aquatic > Freshwater > Lake > Sediment | place: USA: Wyoming | collected... | reverse complement strand
TTTTGGCGGTGGGAATTCATGGGAGGGCCTGATGGGCAGGGATTGATTTACATTGTCGAGGATGAGAGTAAGATCGTCGGGCACTTTGCTGATATTCCAAGGCGGTTTATCGTGGAAGGAGAAGTCGTTCTCGGAACTCTTTCGCTTGATTTGATGGTTCACCCCGATTACTGGAGAAAAGGTATGTTCGAGGCGATGGGACGATATGGAATCGAACGGGTGAGAAAAGAAAATGGACTTTTCCTGACCGCGTTTCCCATTCGGTTAGAGACCATCCTCGGGTTAAAAAAAAATGGCTGGAAGGAAGTGGCAAAGCTTCCAGTCTTGGTCTATCCCATAAGATTTAGAGGCATTATCAACCGGTACCTCCGTTTTCCACTTCTGAGCCTTCTTGTCGGAGGGGTGGCGAGGTTTTTCTATACTTTCTTTCTTAAAGCCAGAAGAAGGGATGAATTTAAAGGGATCGAAGTTGAGGAAATCCAACAGCTGGATGATCAGTTTGAACCTTTCTGGCGAAAGGCCCTTTCCCTTAATCCCATCATGGGGACCCGTGATCAAAATTATATGACCTGGCGTTACGTACAGCATCCGACACGGACCTACACCATTTTCCGAGCCACCCAGAACGGGGAGATGGGAGGATTTATCGTTCTCAGAAAGGTTGATCTTCTTGAATTTAACAGTGCTGTTATTGTAGACTTGTTGGCACTGGATAGAAATTTTCTAATGGCATTGGTAGACAAGGGGATTGAACAGGGCCAGAAGCAAGGGGTCGATCTGCTGGGCTTCATGGTCCCTCAAGGCCATCCTTATTATAAGATCCTACGAAAGAAAGGATTTCTTCGTAGCCCGAAGATCTTTCAATTCATGGTATATCCCCATTCGGATAGAAAGATATTTCTTTCTCCGGAGAAATGGTATGTCACGTGGGGGGATACAGACGTGATTTAAGGATGGACCCATCCCGATGGTGGGGGATCGAATGGGAAGATGCACGGAGGCATTCAGCTTAAATAAAGCAGGCAAACATTTCCATGAGACGAAGTCAGAGATTCTTTAATAAGGTGTCTTTCCATTACCAAAATCTCGTCGGACAGAGGATCACCCCGGATCAGGTCAATGTCCGTAGGGCTATTGTCGAACCTCTGATAGGAGAAAGGGCACTGGATGTAGGGAATGGGGGCGTGAGAGGATTCCATCCCCCACAAACCTCCTTTTATGTGGGCGTTGATTTCAGTTTGGAAATGTTGAGGAGAGGAGAAGATAGAACTTACCATAAAGTTTGCGGAGAGGCGATCAACCTACCTTTCAAGGAGGGGGGCTTCAATACCATTTTATATCTCTATTTATTACATCACTTGGCCCAAGGAAGTATAGGGGGAACCATGGAAGCGGTAAAGAAGGCTCTCAGAGAAGGTTCCCTCTGTCTGGAGAGAGGGGGTAACGTCATTATTGCCGAGACCTGCGTTCCTTCTTTTCTGGAAAAGGTGGAGAGGGCTTTCTTTTCCATTCTCAGAATCTTCTTATTTTTTACGAGACAATCAGAGGTTTTTCTCTTCTCCGTCGAGACACTCACTCGAATTTTGACCCAATGCGGTTACAAAGAAATCAGGACTTGGAAAATCTCCGGAGAGGAAGAAAGTCCATGGACGTGGGTCCCTATTTCCATTGGCTTTCCAAATCTCAAGATCCCGAGGTGGATGAATCCTTCGAGAACCATAATCTTCGAGGTAAGGAATTAAAATTCCATTAGAGGCGCCCGGATGGAAAGAATCAATGCATTATCGATCGATTTGGAAGAATGGTACCACTCAGAATTGGTGGAGGGAAGAAGGTCCCCCTTCTCTCAGGTCGAAGAGGCTACGAGACCCATTCTTGACCTGTTGGACCAATATCAAACGAAAGCCTCATTCTTTATCGTAGGAGAGGTGGCAGAACAGAATCCTGGTCTCATTCAGTCAATCTTCCAGAGAGGACATGAGATTGGTTGTCATACCTTTTCTCACAAACTTGTGTGGAATTTGGATGAAAGCCTCTTCCGAGATGAACTGGAACGCTTTCATTCTGTCATGGAAAAGATTCTGGGGAAGATTAAGATCAAGGGGTTTCGGGCTCCATGTTTTTCTATTGATAACCGTAACCGATGGGCTCTCAAGGTTCTTTTGGATTTTGGGTACCAATACGATGCCAGTATCTTTCCTTTGAAAATAAATCCTCTTTATGGAGTCAGTGGAGCGCCCACTCGACCTTATCGTATCTCTTTTGGAGATGTAAGAAAGGAAGATCCCCGAAGTGCCCTCCTGGAATTTCCTCTGTGCCCGTTGATGATCGGCAGACTGAAGATTCCCATCTCGGGGGGATTCTACCTGAGAGTTTTGCCACCCTCTTTCCTCTACTGGGGATTGCGCAGAATCAATCGAACTCAACCTTTCTTGGTCTATTTTCACCCTTGGGAAGGTTATGAAAAGACGCCCAGATTTAAACTCCCTCTATACAATCGTGTGATTTCATACTACGGTATTTCTTCTGCATTGAAAAAATTTGAATTTCTTTTAAAACATTTCAGATTTGCGAGGGTCGATCAAGTCCTCGGTTTAGATTAGTGAGAAGATGGTCCAGAGTCAAAGGTTAACAGAGAAAAAAGAATTTTGAAAATTAAGATAGAAGGATGGAGATAAGTTCATTGTTGATGGAGTGATGGATTGAGATTATTGAGATTGAGAGATGAGTTCTTTAAACAAACCGGATTGGTGTTTATCGGGATGGGGTTATTCAGCCTATTCAACCTCTTTTATCACTTATTTATGTTGAGGCACCTTCCGCCCGTTGATTATGGCGACCTCAACACCCTCATAGCCGTTCTCATGTTGATCTATATCCCTTCCAGCACAGTTCAAGTTACGATTACAAGATTCATTTCTTCTTTTCGAGATCAGAGTCAATATGATCGGATGAGGGAACTGCTCCGGCAACTTCTCTTGCGGATGTCAGTGGTGGCTTTTTCAATTTTTTTATTGATTCTTCTTGCAAGCCGGTTTCTCTCTACGTTTCTTCAAATTTCTTCTCATAGTTTATTTGTCCTTCTGGGAATTGTTTTGTTCTTCGGTTTACTGCTTCCAGTTCCATGGGGTGGACTTCAAGGTTTGCAGAAGTTTGGTTCTTTAGCCTTCAATTATATTGTGAACGGTGGACTTAAGTTCGGCCTTGGGGTGCTTTTCGTCTTCTTGGGCTGGGGGGTATCAGGAGCATTGGGTGCAGTTTCGATTTCTTATTTCGTTACAATTATCCTTTCCATTTTCATGCTGAGGCGTTATATCCTGAACGGGGAAAAGTTACTTCATAGAGAGCCCACGATTAAAGAGGGCGACCCATTTTCTGTCTCGGAAGTTTACCGCTATTTTTTCCCTGCTGGAATAACAGTTTTGTGCTTCATGGTGCTCACCAATGTCGATCTAATTTTGGTCAAACACTTTTTTACCCCCACCGAGGCGGGGTATTATTCTATTGCTCAGATAGTGGGGAAAATCATCCTCTTTCTTCCTTTTCCTGTCGTAACGGTGATGTTCCCTAAACTCTCCTGCTCTGGAGGAGGGCAAGAAAAAAAGAAACTCTCGATCTTGGGACAAAGTTTGATTATCGCCGGTATCCTTTGTGGTGGGGCATTGATGCTCGGCCTTCTATTCCCCTCTCCGATCATCGAGATACTGAGCGGAAAAATTCATATAGAATCTGTCTCTTTAGTAAAATATTTTTGTTTAAATATGACTTTCTTTTCTCTCACTTGGATCTCGCTTAATTATCATCTGGCCACTCAGAGGAGGGGATTTATCCTTCCCCTTCTCTGCTTTACCTTGGCTCAAATTGTTCTGATTCTCTTATTTCATAAGACCATGACCCAGGTCCTTTTCATTGTTAGCATTATTGCGAGTTGTTTGTTAGGAATTAATCTCTTCCTGGCTTATTTTCCAAGCCGAAAGGTTCTGAATAGATGACTGAAAAGGATTCACCTCTCATCAATGTGGTGGTTCTTAAGTGAAATGGGCATTGAGGGCTGGGCAATTGATACGATGGCGTCCTTTCCGCACGGGAAGATTGAAATTTCTTTAGAGCACTTGAGGTTTGCAAAAGTAAATCAACTTCTCGAATAACGATAAAATGAGATGAGCCCTGAACCGATTCTATCCATCATCATTCCCAATTGGAATGGGAAGAAGTTTCTCGTGGAATGTATCGACTCCCTGAAGGCACAAACGTATCAGAATTTTGAAACAATCCTCGTAGATAATGGGTCGACGGATGGTTCGGCTGAGTTTATTGAAGAGCGATATGGTGGTTGGATTCGCATCATCCGAAATAAAAAAAACCTTGGGTTCGCGGGAGGAAATAACGTCGGGATCCGAGTAGCGAAAGGGGGGTATATTGTCCTATTAAATAATGACACATGGGTTGATCCTTCCTGGCTTAAAGAGCTAGTCAAAGCGACTCAATTCGATACACAGATTGGGATGTGGGGCTCTAAAGTTTGTTCCTATTATCAGAGAAATAGAATTGAGGGGATAGGAGAACTCATTTACTGGGATGGTTTGAGCCGTGCGCAAGGGCAGTTTGAGCAGGATGTCGGACAGTATGAAGTGATGCAAGAGATCCTTTTCCCACCGGGGTGTGGAGCCATGTATCGAAAAAGCGTATTCGATGAGATCGGTCTCTTTGATGAAGATTTCTTTGCTTATGGGGATGATACTGAAATAGGTATCCGAGCCCGATTGGCAGGTTGGAAATGTCTCTATGTTCCTCGGGCTATCATTTATCATAAGAACTCTGGGACAGCGGGACAATATTCACCTCTTAAAGCATTTTATGTAGAGAGAAATCGTCTCTGGGTCACTATAAAATATTTCCCTTTTCCGTTGCTTCTTCTTAGTATTTTTTTTACCTTCTATCGGTATGCTTTTCAGGCTTACGGAGCCCTTACCCACCAAGGGGCTGCTGGAAAATTCACAGGAATTTATTCCCCTTTGAAATTAATTGGAATTTTGTTTAAGGCCTATGTATCAGGGTTTCGTTACCTTCCTCGAATGTGGGAGAGGAGAAAAATGCTAAGGCCCTTGAAAAAAGTTTCGTACGGTGAGATTTTTAGTTGGTTTAAAAGATTTGGGATTGGCGCGAGAGAAATTTCTCTTCGAGACTGACAAATCTTAAAATCATTTTCGGGCGAGTCGATGAAAAAAAATAGGAAGATTGGGCTCGTTTGTTCTCCAGGGGGGCATTTTTTACAGGCCCTTAAGGTATTAGAAGCCTTTGAGGGCCATCCTATTTTTTTCTTAACCTACAGCGAGAAAGCGACATCGAATCGGAAGAACACTTATTACGTGAAAAATATTGGGAAAAGTCCAATCGCATTGATTGTTGGGGTGATCAAAATCTTTCTCATTCTTTGGAAAGAGAGGCCAGATATCCTTTTTTCCACAGGATCTGAAATTGCCATTCCTTGTTTTTATTTCGGAAAGTTTCTCTTCCGCACTAAGCTCATTTACTTAGAAAGCGGTGCCAAGGTTTATCATCCCTCGAGGACAGGAAAGTGGGTTTATCCCATTACAGATTTATTCCTGGTACAGTGGGAACCCTTGCTCAACCGATATGGTTCAAAGGCAAAATATGTAGGTGGCCTCATATGATCTTCGTAACCGTAGGGAATCATTTTCAAAGTTTTGATCGTCTCCTAAGAAAGGTGGATGAGTTTGCTCCACGGTTCCCTCAGGAGATAGTGATCCAGAGAGGTTATTCAAGGTATCGTGCCCAAAACGCGAAATATTTTGATTTTGTGCCGATCGATACTGCTATGGAGTATATGAGAACGTCCGAATTGGTCATTTCCCACGCAGGGTTTGGAACGATCATGCCTTGCAAAGAATATGGAGTCCCCATCCTCATCGTCCCGAGAAGGAAAAAGTATGGTGAACATACGGACGACCATCAAATGGAGATTGCTCGTGTGTTAGAGGAAAGAAAAGATAACAACATCTATGTTGTTTATGACGAAAGTCAATTAGAAGAAAAACTTAGAGGAGCCCTAGCGAACAAAAAAAGATTCATTGCAACACAAAATATTGGGAGGAAAAACCTCATAAAGGTCATCAAAAGATTCATTGAAAAGGACCGGTAATATTTGAAGCCCCGAGATTTAATAGGCTTGGGGCCAGAGAATAAAGGGAAATAGAATACGATGGACAGGAGAAAGCTTATCCAAAAAGAATGGTATGAACACAAAGTTCCTGTAGCGAGAAATGAGGTCATTCAGAACAGTACCCTCGCCCACATTGAAAGATTGAGAGAGTTATTTCCTGTCCAGAAGGCAAAGTTGAGTCTTAATTGTGGATGTGGAAGGGGGGTACAGAAGGATATTTTTGGCCCTTCCATTGGAATAGATATCTCATTTGAAAATGTCCGATCGCTCGTGAAATCGGGAGGGCAAGGAGTCGTTGCTGATATGGAATTTCTTCCTTTCAAAGATCAAGCCTTTCACATCGTCTACGGATTTGGAATACTCCATCATTTGAGTGATATCAAAAAGGGTGTCTCAGAGTCCATCCGTGTTTTAAAAAAGGGAGGCCATTTAGGTTTTGGGGGAGAGAATAATGGTTTATGCCCGCTCAACTACCTCGTGTCTCTCCGTTACCGAAACTGGAGAATCGAAAGGGGATTCTATCGAATCCGGGAAGGGAATCTTAGAAAGATCTTTGGAGAATTGGGAATCAGGGAAATTAAGATTTCGACCCGAGGGATGACCATTTATGGCATGGGTCGAGTCCTATATCAACTAACCTCTTTCGGAGAGAAGGCCTTCTCCAGATTTAAGCTTCTTAATACATTTTCAGGATATTGCTATGTTACGGGGAGGAAGGTGCATGGGACAAAAGGCACTGAGATAAATAGTATTGTTTGAGGCCGGATATAGAGAGGAGCAAGGGTTTATTATAAGTCCGGATCGGAGGATAAGAGTTGTTTCTTAATAAACCCGTTACTTCTCTTAAGTATGTCGAAAAAGATGAATGTGGTTTTCTTGGAGGAGGAGGTATAATGGAAGTTAGAGAGACAATGTCAGGTATTTTAGCAATGTATGATTATGAAGCTAAAAGATATAAATTCATCGCAAATTATTTTAAAGGCATCGAAGGTAAAATTTTAGATATAGGTTGTTGTAAGGGTGGCCTTAGGAGATATCTTGCTGACCGATTAGAATATTATGGGATCGATGGGTTGAGGCAGAACCTGCAGAATTACATTTTCGCTGACCTGAACAATAAAGGGCTCCCTTTTAAAGACAAGGTATTTGATGCGGTCAACTGTTCCGCAGTTTTAGAGCACCTTTTTTATCCATTAGAATTACTGAAAGAAATAAAGAGGGTATTAAAGGATGATGGAGTTGTATTGATCTCCCTCCCAAACGACAAGGGTTTGAATAGGATGGTTTTAGATTTGTTTTTGGATATTCGCAGTTATGAAGATAGTGTGTACGGACATCACTGGAGATTTAGTATAAAGACTGCGAGAGATTTTTTTCAAAAGGAGTTTGAAATCATTCAAGAGTATCCCGAATTTGGTCCCTTATTTAACCGGTATCTATTTTTTTTGAAGTTCAGGAAGTTTTGTACGGAGTGGTTCATGTTGGGGGTTAAGAAGCGACGGGACGAATAAAGGATAAGCTGATATTTTAGTTTTAGTTTAATGAAGACAATCTGTATGGGAAATAAACAAAAAATCTTGGTGATCATTCCCGCATTTAATGAGGAAGTCTCTGTGGGGAAAGTGGTCGAAGGGGTTACGCACTGCCTCCCTCAAGCAGACATCCTTGTAGTAAACGATGGGTCCACTGACCTTACCTCTCAAAAGGCTAAAGACAGCGGAGCGATCGTTTTAGATCTCCCTTTTAATCTCGGAATCGGAGGGGCCATGCAGGCTGGATACCAATTCGCCTTTGAGAAAGGCTACGATATTGCTATTCAGGTAGATGCAGATGGTCAGCATGACCCGGGAGAAATTCCAAAACTACTCCATGCCTTAGAGGTAAAAAAAGTGGATTTAGCCATTGGTTCGCGTTTTATCGGAGATTTAGGATATAAATCATCGACGATGAGAAGGATTGGGATTTCCATCTTCTCCCAAGTGATTTCAATGATTGTGAAACAAAGGATTACTGACCCAACTTCCGGATTTAGGGCATCGAATCGAAAGGCGATTCAATTATTTGCTTTGAATTATCCGCAGGATTATCCGGAACCGGAAGTAGTGATCTTGCTCCATCAATGTCATTTAAAGATGGAAGAAGTTCCGGTCGGTATGAGTGAGAGATATTCTGGGGAGTCGTCGATTACGAAAATCAAGTCTATCTATTATATGGTGAAGGTTCTATTAGCGATTTTTGTAGATTGTTTTAAAAAACCACCCTTATTAGAACAGGAGAGATAGCGATGTTAATCAAGATTCAAATCATTGTTGGTGTCCTCAGTATTATTCTGCTCTTGATCACCTTCGAACTGATTAGAAAGAAAAGGCTTCGGGAAGAATATGCCATCCTCTGGCTTTTTACTGGAGTAGCGGTTTTGGTATTCAGTCTATGGCCTGCGTTTCTCCTCTCACAATTTTTTGTTAGAATTACTGGTATATTCTATTTATCCGCGGTAGTTTTAATCGCCTTTTTCTTTCTTCTTCTTATCGTCTTCCATTTCTCAGTGGTGATTTCGAAGTTAACCAGTCAAAATAAGGAACTGGCCCAGCAGTATGCCCTTCTTGCATTGGAACTCAATCAGTTAAAGAAAAATGGTTTCCCCCCAACCCAGGCTTCCTCGATTAATGTTTGAGATCATTTTGTGACCTTTTGAATGGGAAAATAGGATGGTTTTCAATTCTGTTAAATTTTTGTTTTTTTTCGTTATTGTGATCACGATCTATTTTTCCATCCCTCATCGTATCCGATGGATATGGCTTCTCGGTGCAAGTTACTATTTCTACATGTCGTGGAAGCCACTTTATATCTTTTTAATCGTGATCACAACCCTTATTACCTTTTATACAGCCATTCGAATGGGTCAAACCGATTTGAGATCGAGGCGAAAGAAGTTTTTATTTTTCAGTTTGCTATCCAATCTCGGACTTCTGTTTGTATTCAAATATTATAATTTCTTTAATGACTCATTGAGGACCCTCTTCCAAGAATACCATCTGTTTTATAGAATCCCCTCATTCGATCTTATTTTACCTCTGGGGATTTCCTTCTATATCTTTAAGAGCTTGAGTTACACGATCGATGTTTATCGGGGTGACAAATCACCTGAGAAGCATTTTGGGTACTTTGCACTCTATGTCGCTTTCTTCCCACAATTGCTGGCCGGGCCTATTGAAAGGGCAACAAGGTTCTTGCCCCAGTTGTATGAAAAATTTGATTTTGATTATCCGAGAGTGACCAAGGGTCTAAAATTGATGCTCTGGGGACTTTTTCAAAAAATGGTGATCGCAGACAATCTTGCTCCCTTAGTAGATGCCGTTTACAGTCATCCAACCCAATACCAGGGAGCCAGCCTGATACTGGCAACTCTTTTTTTCACTTTCCAGATTTATTGTGATTTTTCAGGTTATTCGGATATCGCTATCGGGGCCGCTCAAGTCCTTGGGTTCAGGACCATGGATAATTTTAATCGACCTTATTTTTCCAAATCGATCCAGGAATTTTGGAGAAGATGGCATATCTCGCTATCCACCTGGTTCAGGGACTATCTCTATTTCCCCTTGGGCGGAAATCGCGTTTCCGTCCCAAGATGGTATTTGAATCTATTCGTCGTTTTGTTGATATGTGGTTTCTGGCATGGGGCGAACTGGACCTTTATCCTTTGGGGAGGGATCCATGGGTTTTATCTTGTTTCCTCGGCTATCACACAGGGAGCCAGAGAGAAGATTCATCACGTTATCGGTTTAGACAGAGCGCCGAAACTTCATTCCTTCGTGAAGGGACTGATCACTTTTTTATTGGTCTGTTTTGCGTGGATCTTTTTTAGGGCTAATAATATTTCAGACGGGCTCTATATTATTTCCCACTTATGGACGGGTTGGGGAGATGCCTATGCCAAGGGTCTCGTTCCGTTTGAAGGAGTACTGAAATTTAACTTAATGATAGGGGTAGCGTCCACCGGAATATTGCTGATCATCCAATTTTTGCAGGGAGAAGATCACTTCAGCCATTGGCTTTCCCAAAAGCGGATGGTATGGAGATGGTCGGTTTATTATTCGATGATTCTATCTATTTTATTGTTCGGCCCTTTTACAGCGAAGGAATTTATTTATTTCCAATTCTAAGTGAGATCAATGAAAAGATTCTTTCTAAAATTGCTCTTCTTCTCTTCCCCTTTTCTGCTTCTCATCGGGATTGAACTGTTCGTCTTGCCCATTGACTTCTTTACCTTTCGGGCCTGGGAAGCAATAATGGTCATGAAATTTCACTCGATTTTGTCAGGGCAGTTCTATCCCCATATTGACATTACAAAGATAGAAAAAGGCGGAGATCTTGATCCCCACTCTCCTTTTGCCGTTCAAAAGCGAGCAAAATGGATAACGGATCGGTATGGCTACCGGAAAAAGGATTTAGAGGGGTTAAAACCACAAGTAGTTGTCATCGGAGATTCGAATATAATTGGTGCCGGGCTGTCACAAGAGGAAATATTCTCTGAGGTATTGGAGGAGCAATTAAAGGTTCCTGTTTATCCCTATGCCGCAGCAGGACTTAATTCCTTTTTGAAGGAGTTACGATTTAGGAAAGATCCGCCACGCATCGTGGTCGTTTCCGGCATCGAGAGGTACATCCTCGATTTACGCTTTCCAAAAGAATCCAAAAAGAGGGAGACGTTTTTGGCTTTCTATGAATGGAGAGATAATGTAAGGCAAATCAGATGGATTCAAACGGCGGGTGTGCTGCTTGATCGGCTTTACAAAATGAATATGCTCCATTTTATCCGGTCCAGAATGGAGGGCAAGGTAGTCAGGAAGAGATATCCCTTCCCATCACCCTTTGGTCCTATCTACTTTCTTCAGGGTGAAGAGGCGAACCGGCCAATTTCCAGGGATCAGCTTGAAGAGGCGGTCCATACCATCGAAGCCTACAATCAAGTTCTAAAAAAGAGGGGAATTCGTTTTATCTTTCTTCCGATCCCCAACAAAGAGAATATTTATCATGATTGCCTGCCAGACCCCAAGAGACCTGTTTTTTTAGAAGAGTTGATTCAGGAGTTGAAACGTAGAAATATTGAAACAGTAGACACTCAAAGAGCCTTCGAGGATGAATACCAGAACAATTCAACGTTGCTCTTTTTTCTCGACGATAGCCATTGGAACGCAAAAGGCGTTCGAGTGGCGGCAGATTTTACAATTAAGTTAATCAAGAGGGATAAATGATGATTTCTTTCTTTAAAGAATGATTCCCCAACGACGATCTTGCATTCATTTCTAACATAATTCTTTACCTCTTGGGATATTATTCCTTGATAAACCAAGATCATTTTGTTAAAAAGAAGCAACGGGAGATCGAGATGGTAAATGTATTAGTCACAGGAGGGGCGGGGTTTATCGGATCAAGCTTGACGGAGGCCTTACTCCAAAAGGATCACTCTGTTCGAGTCCTCGATGATTTTTCAACTGGGAAAAGGGAGAACCTAATTTTTGATATAACATACCCTTCACTGGAGATTATCGAGGGAGATATTCGTGACTTCAGTTCCTGTCGAAAAGCGATGAATAAAATTGAATATGTATTTCACCAGGCTGCCCTCCCATCGGTCCAACGGTCCATAGAGGACCCAGAGACATCCAATGCCATCAATGTAGGGGGGACTCTAAATATTCTTCTTGCCGCGAGGGAGGAGAAAGTGAAAAGAGTGATCTATGCCTCCTCTTCTTCCGTCTACGGGGATACCCCCACTTTACCAAAACACGAGGAAATGTCGCCCGATCCTTTATCCCCCTATGCCTTACAAAAATATATTGGAGAGCGATATTGCCGACTCTTTTATCAACTCTACAGCCTTG